>Ga0209611_10011466_pt1 | contig 12748 bp, 11 predicted proteins | sample S1TSphgellanicum_3_FD_187693 | JGI IMG/M metagenome (GOLD analysis project Ga0209611, IMG submission 187693) | Host-associated microbial communities from peat moss isolated from Minnesota, USA - S1T2_Fc - Sphagnum magellanicum MG (SPAdes) (version 2) | ecosystem: Host-associated > Plants > Peat...
TTTATCAAACTTAACTCATTTATGATCAAACGTCTCTCTACCATTACCCGATGGTCGGTATGTGGTCTGGTTCTCGCCTTTGGCGCCATCCAGGCTTCTGCCCAGGCCACCAACGCCCCCGCAGCGGCAGCTCCCGCTCCCGCCGCGGCCGCACCGGCCGCCGCAGCACCCGCTCCCGCCGCGGCAGCCCCCGCTGCTCCCGCAGCACCCAAACCCACCGTCGAACAACGTCTGACCGACCTGGAAGCCTACGTCAACAACGGCGAACCCGGCGGCGATCAATCGCCCGCCCTTCCCTCGAACTTGACGGGACCTGGGCCTGGTCACAACGCCTGGATGCTCACCTCCACCGCGTTGGTGTTGATGATGACCCTCCCCGGTCTGGCTCTGTTCTACGGCGGCATGGTTCGCCGCAAGAACGTCCTGTCCGTCTGCGCCCAGTGCTTTGCGATCACCGGTTTGGTGACCATCCTCTGGTGGCTGTGCGGATTCGGCCTGGTGTTCGGTATCAACCACGCTTATTGCGATCCCAAGACCGGCGCGGCGGGTAACTCCCTGCTCGGCGATCTCAACTATGCGTGCTTCGGATTCACCTCGCTGAACAAGGCCTATAACAACGACCCTCAGCCTCAGCAGGTCAATTCGACCCCCAACGGTGGCTACGGCTACTGGATGTCGCAGAACGTCTATGCGTGCTTCCAGCTCACCTTCGCCATCATCACTCCGGCCCTCATCGTTGGAGGCATCGCGGAACGCATGAAATTCTCCTCCCTGGTGATTTTCATCGGGTGCTGGATGTTCATCGTCTACTTCCCGCTGGCCCACAACGTCTGGGGTGTTGACGGTTACTTCAACGGCGTGTGGAATGCCACCGCGCCAGTAAAAGCCATGGACTTCGCCGGAGGTACCGTGGTGCACATGTCCTCGGGTTGGTCCGGCTTGACTCTTGCCCTCATCGTTGGTCGACGCCTGGGCTATGGCAAGACTCACTTCGCGCCTCACAGCACCGTGCTCACCTTCATCGGTGCGAGCTTGCTCTGGGTCGGTTGGTACGGCTTCAACGCCGGTAGCGCCTGCGCCGCCGACGTCATCGCCGCCAACGCCTTCACCACCACGACGCTCGCCACCGCGACCGCCTCCTTCGTCTGGCCCACCGTGGAATACTTCCTCAAGGGCAAGGCCACGGTCATCGGGTTCTGCTCCGGCGCCGTTGCCGGTCTGGTCGTCATCACGCCCGCTTGCGGTTATGTCACCCCCATGGGCGGCATGATCATCGGCGTGATCGCCGGCACGATCCCCTACATCACCACCACCTACATGAAGCCGCTCCTTGGTTATGATGACGCGCTTGATGTCTTCGGCGTTCACGCCGTCGGCGGAATGTGCGGCGCCATCGCCACCGGGTTCCTGGCCTCTGACACCATCAATGCGAACCTCGACACCAACGTCAAGGATCTCTGCGACTGGAGCAAGGGTCACTACCTCTACATCGAGCAGTTCAAGGTCGTCGGCTTCACGATCGCCCTCTCGGTCATCGGTACCGCGATCATCGGCTTCGCCCTGAAGTTCACGCTCGGCCTGCGTCCGACCGCGGAACAGGAAGAAGCGGGTCTCGATCTCTCCGATCACGGCGAAGAGGGATATATCCTCTAGTCAGTATCGCTTGAGGCCGCTATACATAACGGCAGCGCGTCGCACAAATACGGCGCGCTGCTAAAATCAGGAAACACTTGAAACTTATGAAAAAAATTGAAGCCATCATCCAGCCCTTTAAATTTGATGATGTGAAGGAAGCTTTGACCCAGGCTGGGGTCGAAGGCATGACCATCACCGAAGTCAAAGGTTTTGGCCGCCAGAAAGGCCACAAGGAAATCTACCGCGGCAGCGAATACACCGTGGACGTTCTCCCCAAGGTCAAAATCGAAGTGGTCGCCGGCGATGACAAAGTCGACGCCATCGTCAAAACCATCATGGAAACCGCGAAAACGGGCAAAATCGGCGACGGCAAAGTCTTCGTCCTGCCCGTCAGCGAGGCTTACCGGATTCGGACAGAAGAAAGCAACGAAGCGGCCGTCTAACTTCTTCCTCTCTTTCTGTCAGTGCAAAGGGCGGGCCTTCGGGCTCGCCCTTTCTTTTTGTCCTGCAGACGGCAGTAAAATCAAACGACGCCCTGGGGCCGGCCCTGGTTCTGGTGGCCCGGCAACGACGGGCGAGCCTGTGTTGTCCGCGTGCGCGAGCGCGCAGGAGGTCAGCGCAATAGTTGCAATCCCTCAGCCCACTCTTGACCTCGACCGCTCAGAGGTGTATTCAAGCGCTGTGTGGCATCGCCGCCCCTACATCCTCTGGACCCGCCTTGCCGCCGTCACCTTCCTGACGGCAGGCACCCCTCTTCTCGCGGATGACCAAACCGCTTCAAGCGACGGCGCCAGAACCCTCATGGTCGATGCCGGCGGAAAATCCCTCCCCATCCGCGTCAAGGATGCGGCCAATCCGTATAAGAACGTTTCCTCCTCCTATACGCCGGGCAAGTACGACCCGGAATCCCCCAACTTCAGCGCCACCAGCTCGATGGCCAATAAAAGCTTTTCAGCTCCCTCGGATTCCGTTTCCAAAAGCAACGCTGACAGCCAAAGCGTCTTCGCCACCAAGTCCTACAACTTCGATCCCTCTTCCCCCTCCGCGCCCAATCTCGACACCAAGGCCGGCGTCCCCACCACCAGCGCCTACAACCGCAGTGACTCCGACTTCGACAAAAGTTACGCCACCTCCAGGGCCGATGCCGACCAGAACCGCAGGTCGCTTCTGGCCTCCGAAACGTCTCCCGACCAGGGCCGCACCTCTACCCTCGGCGATGAGACCGCCGACACCTTCGCCTCGCCCCTCACCAGCCAGGTATTTCGCGGAGACGAAGCCGATGCCTCCCATCGCAGCCTCAACCGCATGCAAAACGGACAAATGCTCGTCACCGATCTGCCAAACCGCCCCCTCACCATCGACGAAGTCCGCGCCCTCATCAACCACGGCTTCAAGCCCGACACCAGCGTGCAGCCACCGTCAGAAGAAGAACAGAGCAAGCCGCTCAACGACCCCAATTACAAACCGGAACCCTTGCGTGAAACTCCTCCGCCAGCCACGGATGACGACAAGGACGACGCCGTTCCTCCGCCCGGCACCATGGCCGCGCCGCCCAGCCCGGAGAACTCGGAACCCCTCCCGCAGCCGTAGCCGCGCCGCCTATGGCTGCACCATCAACTGCGTCTGCGCGCGCATATCCGGGTAATTCGCCATCACCGTCTGCACCGTGTACGTTCCCGGCTCCAGCGGCTGGCTTAAATCATCGAAATCAACCGTCTCCGTATACACCAGCTTGTCGTCGTTATTGACCATCGACGAACCGACCGCCTGCTCGAATTCGCAATTATCCGAATAAATATAAATCGGCGTCCCCGCCGCGTTCACAATCCGGAAATCCCAGCGCTGCGCCGTCGGAAAAGAAAGCGTGTACGTCTTCTTCGCGTGGTTATGCACCGAAAACACAATCTTGATGCTCGGGTTCGGCGCAATCGCCTTCAGCGCTTTCAGTGACAGCGGATTCGGTGCAACCTCCACCTTCTCATCGAACGATTTCGGATCCACCGCATTCGCCCGCTGAATCCGCTTCGGATCGCCGTTAAAAATGCTGAAACTATTGCCCGCGCCCTCCTGCCAGAAACTCGCCGGCTGGTTATCCTTGCTGGGGTTGATATCAATCGCGGGCGCCGCATCAAAAACCGCCATGCCCAGCAAAGCTGCCAGGTAAAAGAGAATCCGTCGCATAACCCGCTATAATAGGGATGCCCTCCTACGAGGGCAAGCCTCTTAAGGCTTCGCAAGCCGGTCCTATCAGTCCCCTGCGTCCCCTATGTCCTATTTCCCCTCATTCAACTCCAGCCGCCGGCTCAAATACCGTTCCGCCCGCATGATCGCGCGGAACTTCGTCAAATCCTCCTCCATCGACCCGCTCAAAATCGTGTACTTATACAACCGCCACAGCTTCGATTCCTCCCGCCCCGTCGTCAGCCGCTGCTGCACCTGCTCCTCCGTCTCCGTCCCGCGCTTGCGCAGCCGCCGCTCCAGCTCCTCAATTGTCGGCGGCATGATGAACACATCCACCAGCGAATCGCGCACCATCGCGTCCTCCGTCTTGCGAATCGTTGTCGCCCCCTGCACGTCGATGTCGAGCAGCACATCCGTTCCCTGCTCCAGCGCCTCCTTCACCGTCGCCTTCGGCGTCCCGTAATAATTGCCGTGCACCTGCGCGTACTCCAGCATCTCGCCGTCCTCGATCAGGCTCAGAAATCTCTCCTGGCTGAGAAAATGATAATCGGTCCCGTCCTCCTCGCCGGGTCGCGGCGCGCGAGTCGTGCACGAGACCGAATAAATGAAATCCGGCGTCGCGCGCAAATTCTCGCACAGCGTGGTTTTGCCCGTGCCCGAAGGCGCGGAGATGACGAAAAGAATTCCCTGGCGGCGAAAGACAGGACGGCTCATTCAATATTCTGCACCTGCTCGCGCAATTTTTCCAACTCTGTTTTCATCCCCACGATCAGTTGGCTGATCGCCAAAAAGTTCGCCTTGTTCCCGATCGTATTGGTCTCGCGGAACATCTCCTGCAACAAAAAGTCCAGCGTCCGCCCCACCGGCTCGTCCTTGCCCAACTGAGCGAAGAACTGGTCCAGGTGACTCCGCAACCGCGTCAGCTCCTCCGAAATATCGCTCCGGTCGGCAAAGAACACGATCTCCTTCAGCAGCCGCTCATCCGACGACTCGATTTCCAGCCCCGCCTTGGCCGCGCGGTCCAGCAGCGTCCCGCGATGATGCTCCATCACCTTCGGCGCCAGCACGCCGACCGTCTTCACATTCTTCTGGATCGCCAGCACCAGCTTGCGCAAATCCACCGCCAGCGCTTCCCCTTCGCTTTGGCGCATCTTCACGAATTGCTCCAGCGCCGCTTTCAACGCCTTCTTCAACGCGGGCCACGCCGTCTCCGTCTCGATCTCCACGTTCTCGGAATCGAGCACGCCCGGCCCGCGCAACACCTGGTCGAGCGTAATCTCGCCGGCCAGCTTCAGCGACTTGCGCAAGCCCTCCAACTGATCGCGGTAACTCTTCGCCGCCGCCACATTGATTGCGCCGCTCTTCGCGCCGCCCTTGGCGTGCAGCCCCACCACCACCGTCAGCCGCCCGCGCGAAATATGCGCGTTGATCTCGTCCCGCATGCGCGGCTCCAGCTCCATCAGCACCCTCGGCAGCGACAGCGCAATCTCCGCCTGCTTCCGATTCACCGAACTCAGTTCCACGGCGATCTGCCGTCCGTCAAACGTCGCCGTCCCGCGACCGTACCCAGTCATGCTTCGCATCCCCGACTTTTACTCCGTCATCCCCCGCTTGTCGAAATCTGAGTTTCCGCCGCCTTGGTAGCCGCCGCACGCTGGGCGGCGGTGCAGCTCGGGTGGCCCGGACTACTTGTTGTCCGGGTGCGCGAGCGCGGCATCGCGAGCGCACAGGAAGCTGCCTTTACGTCGCTTCAGCGACTCTTTAAAATCCGTCATCCTGAGCAAGCCAAGCTTGTCTCGGCGCAGTCGAAGGACCTCTAACTATTTTCCGGCAGTCATCCTGAGCTTATCGAAGGATCACTTTAGCCTTTCGCGTCACCGTTTATTTGTTCACGCCTTGTTCCGCGCCAGCCAGCTTTGAAAGCCCGCATTAGCCTGGGTTCGTGGCCATTCTCATGTATTCCCGTTTTTTTCCGACGCTCATGATTGCAAAGCCACGCAAAAACGAGGGTCGCGGCAGTAAACAGAGTTGCCATAGCGCCTATCACGCGCGGCACCTCAATCCAGTGAGCATTTTCCGGAGGCAGATCGACCCGGCAATCAGTAGGAACATGAGTGCGATATTGAATCGGAATAGAATCGCCCGGATGCAAAGAGTTCCACGTTATTTCCTGAACATTTTCGTTTGTGGCAACACCGATATTCCCCACAGTATAATGAAAATAGATGGTATAAGACTCGGAGCGCATACCCACAAAGTGACGAAGCGCGTCTACCTGTCCCATAGTACTGGCGATATTTTGCGCTTCGAACTGCAAGTTCCGAAAATAACCCCAACCTGCAAATCCCCATAACATGCATGCTAAAATGCAAAAAAAACAAAGTTTTTCTCGCAGGCTGTATTGGTGAAATTTGGAAATTTTGTCCTGCCTTTTAAAGACCCAACACCTGCGCCACCTGCTGCACGTCCTTGTCGCCGCGGCCGGAAAGATTCACGATGATCGTCTGGTCCGGCCGCAACGTCGGCGCTAGCTTCATCGCCTCCGCAACCGCGTGCGCGCTTTCCATCGCCGGGATAATCCCCTCCGTTTCGCTCAGAAACCGGAACGCTTTCAGCGCCTCGTCATCCGTGCAGAACGTATATTCCACGCGCTGCTCGTCGCGCAACCAGGCGTGCTCCGGCCCCACGGCGGCGTAATCGAGCCCTGCCGAAATCGAATGCGTATTCATAATCTGCCCGTTGCTGTCCTGCAAAATAAACGTCCGCGCGCCCTGCAAAACGCCGAGACTCCCGCCCTGGAACCGCGCCGCGTGCTTGCCCGCGAGAATGCCATAGCCGCCCGCCTCCACGCCGATCATGCGCACCTGCTTGTCTTCGATGAACGGATAGAAAAGCCCGATGGCATTGCTGCCGCCGCCGACGCAGGCAATCAGCACATCGGGAAGATGCTCCTCGCGCTCGAGAATCTGCCGCCGCGCCTCGTCGCCGATCACGCGATGAAAGTCGCGCACCATCATCGGATAGGGATGCGAGCCGAGCGCCGAGCCGAGAATGTAATGCGTCGAGCGCACGTTCGTCACCCAGTCGCGCATCGCCTCGTTCACCGCTTCCTTCAACGTCTTTTGGCCCGCCGTCACCGGTACCACCCTCGCGCCGAGCAGCCGCATCCGGGTCACGTTTAGCGACTGCCGCTCCATGTCGACCTCGCCCATGTAGACCACGCATTCGAGCCCGAACCGCGCCGCGACCGTCGCCGTCGCCACGCCGTGCTGGCCCGCGCCCGTCTCGGCGATGATCCGCTTTTTGCCCATTCGCCGCGCCAGCAAAACCTGCCCGAGCGCGTTGTTGATCTTGTGCGCACCGGTGTGGAGCAGGTCTTCCCTCTTCAAATAAACTTTTGCGCCGCCGAGCCGCTCGGTCATCCGCGCCGCGAGATAAAGTGGCGTGGGACGGCCCGCGTATTCCTCCAGCAAAAATTTCAGCTCGTTGCGAAACGCCGGATCGGCTTTCGCCTTTTCGTATTCCGTAGCCAGCTCATGCAGCGGCGCCATCAGCGTCTCCGGCACGAACATACCGCCGTAGGGGCCGAAATGGCCGGTCGAGTCGGGAACCTGGGTCAGAAGCTTTTGCATATCTGGATAAAATCGCGGAGTTTGGCGTGGTCTTTTCGGCCGGGCGACGCTTCCACGCCGCTGTTCACGTCGACGGCGTAAGGTTGCACCGTTTCAATCGCCTTCGCAACATTTTCAGGGTTCAGCCCGCCGGACAAAATCAGCGGTTTCGTTGTGCGCTTTTTGAATTCCACCGCGAGATTCCAGTCGAAAACCCGGCCCGTCCCGCCGCGCTCCTGCGCGGGCGTATCGAGCATGAACGCGGAGACGTCATAGTCTCCCGGCGTGATCGTCTTCGACTTGTCCGCGGGAAAAACTTTGATCACCGGCATGTATTTGCTCACCGCCTTCACATGCACCGGCGATTCCTCGCCATGCAATTGCGCGATGCCGAAATTCTTGAGCTGCTTCCTCCAGCCCAGGTTCGTGAACTCCTTCGTCGCGTTCACGGTCACCGCGACTGTCGGCACAAACGGCGGCAACTGCTCCACAACCCGGATCGCTTCCTCGATGGGTATGAACCGCTTGCTCTTCTCGTACAAAATAAATCCGAGCGCGTCCGCCCCAGCCGCCGCAGCCGCCTCGGCGTCTTCCAGGTTCGTAATTCCGCAAATCTTAACGCGCATATTTTTTAAACCTGTCATCCTGAGCAAGCCGAACTTGTTTCGGCGCTGTCGAAGGATCTCTGACTATTAATGGTTTCTGTTTTTCCCGATTGAGCAAGTCAACGTCGAACCCTACCGTGATCTCGTCAAATAAATCATTCCAGCGCGGGTTTTGCTTTTCAATTAGCGTAATCTTCTTTTCCCTGCGCCATCCCTTCAGTTGCTTTTCGCGGGCAATGGCGCTGAGTGGATCAGGATAATCCTCATAAAAAATGAGTTTGGTAGCCTGATAGCGTTTCGTAAAACCTTCGATGAGCCTTTCGCGATGCTCGAAAATCCTTCCTTCCAGGTTGCTCGTCACGCCGATGTAGAGCACCGAGTTGTGCTTGTTCGTGACGATGTAGAGGTAGTACATGGCTGCAAAAGACAGGAATAGTTAGAGATCCTTCGACCAGCTCAGGATGACGGATTAAAAAAGGATTAAATATCCCCTTCAATCCTCCTTCAAGAGCAGCTCCCTTAATTTCTCCGGGATGTTCTTCGCGCGCATGAGGGTTTCGCCGACGAGGACGGCGTTGATGCCGCAGGCGCGGAGCCGGCGGACATCATCGCCGGTCTTGATACCGCTTTCGCTGACGGCCACGGTGTCGTTGGGGATGTCCTCGGAGAGCCTTTCGGTTGTTTCGAGATCGACCTCGAAAGTCGTCAGGTCGCGGTTGTTGATGCCGATCATCTCGACACCGATGTCGAGCGCGCGGCTCATTTCGTCCTGGTCGTGCACCTCGACGAGCACGTCGAGCTGGCAGGTCCGGGCCAGGTTATAAAGCTTGAGCAGCATCCCGTAGTCGAGGCTGGCGACGATGAGGAGGATGGCGTCCGCCCCGGCGACGACGCTCTCGTAGACCTGGAGTTCGTGGATGATGAAATCCTTGCGCAGGACCGGCAATTCGACCTGCTCGCGGATTTGCTTGAGATAGCTCAGATGGCCCTGGAAATATTTTTCGTCGGTGAGGACGCTGAGCGCATGCGCCCCGCCCCGGGCATACTCCCTCGCCTGCGAGAGTGGATTGAAATCGGGCGCGATGATCCCCGCCGACGGCGACGCCTTCTTCACCTCGGCGATGACGGCCACGCCATCGGGGATTTGCAGGCGGCTGCGGAAGGGCCGGAAATCGTTGCGGAGCAGCGCCTGCTTGCGCAGGTCGGCGGCGTGCGGCTCGAGCCGTTTGATTTCCTCGGCTTTGCTGGCGTTGATTTCTTCTAGCTTGTTCATGGCTTGTTTATCGCAAAAATCGAAGGGGTGCGGTAGCCCTAAACGGCTTATAACGCTTATTATTATAAGCCAAATAGGCTTTTTAAGCTAATTGAGCTGCAAGCTCGAAGTTCTGGCACCCCAGCCGGGATGCGGGGCGTTGGGGTGGAAAACCGGTGGTGGCTGTGCTGCGCACGGCAACTGCGCAGGCTTAACATCGGCTCATGTGCTGGCAAGCCTCCGGCTTGGGATTCGCTTCCTGTTCGCGCGGAATGGCTGCGCACGAACCCGGGCAACAAGCAGCCCGGGCCACCAGATGAAGGCAGAATAGTTAGAGGTCCTTCGACAAGCTCAGGATGACGATCTTTTAATAAAGTCGCTGACGCGACATTGCTGTCGCCGACACGATATGGGTAATTCCCAACAGGTGCAGGGCCACCAATGCTCTACTGCGTCAGGGCCGCGTTGATGGCCTGACCAACCGAGTAGAAGTCATTGCTGATATCATCCGGAGTCGTCGCGTAATATTGCGCGCCGAGGGGTTGGCCGGCATTGAACGTGTTGACGTTGGTGGTGAGGGTCGTGCTGCCTGTCGTCACGGGCGCAATGACATTGGTCGCATTGGCAATTTCAGCCAGCAGCGAGCATTCCGCCGGAGTCACCGCGGAGCCATAGCCCACCGTGTAAATGGTCACACCCGAGGCGCGCGCATGCCAGGCATACTCAATCGCCTGCCAATTCCCGATCGGCAGGATTTGTACATTTTTATCATGATTATCCGCGACACGAACCCATTTGCTTTGGGAAAAATCATAGTAGTGGGTCGGCCGCCCGCTCCAAGCCATGGCATTGGCATAATAGTTTCCATGTCCATCGGAGACAAAACCGCCAGTGCCACCATTATTATACGAATAGTTATTCGGAGTGATTGCAGCGTAAGACACGGGATAATTGGAGCCATTGAACGACACCGGACGCCAGACGGAGGGACTGCCGGCAATGGTGGTATTATGCGTCGCTTCATCGATCATGATCTCATGGCCGCTGGAATCCGTTTGGCCGAGGAAAGGAGCCATGAATGGTAATGATGATGCGCCATTCTTCCAGGCGGCCGACTGCATGATTTGACTCTGGGCGGTCGAGCTTACTCCAGAGCTGGCGCCCGTCCCTGCGCCCGAAATACTATTATAAAAGAGTTCGCCGGACCACTCAGGCTCGGCATTGGTCGATAGCATGTTAATCGAATAGGCGATGTGGCGCGATCCGCCGTTGTAGGCATTGGAAAAGTTGGGGTCGGGATCGTTGTTGGGGTTGGGCAGGGCATACGTCGGATCATAGTCGACGCCAACCGCGTTGGTGACATAGCCCATGTCATCGGTATCCCCGCCGAACGGCCAGTAAAACCCGGCGCTTGGGTAGTAGGCGCCCAAGGCCCAGCGAGATCTCGGGGCGCCCACGGCTCCGGCGGAGTTGGTTTGGTCCGAAATAAGCGGTTCAATCCCCTGCTGCCCCACCGGCAGGCTTGGACTATAGGGCGCAAGAGGCTCGTCGGCGCGAAAGACATAGAATCCGGTCAGTAGGTTGGCATAGTTGCGAAACATCAACTGACGCATGAGGGAATTGGAAGAGTAGGGATCGGCGGCAGATGCCGTGCTCGGCGGATCCATGGTATCGTCCGGCCACATGAAAGCTTCCTGATAATTATTCCCGCGAAACCTGGGATAGCCCGGCGTCGGCGGATCGGAATAGCCCAGATCAAGCCCATCGTATAAGAGGCCGTCGGCCACGTAGCCCGGCACGACCAAAACCACCTTCCCCCCAGACCCAACATTGAGGTTAATGTGCTGTTTGGGATTGGTGTAGTCGCTGACGTAGGCAACAGGAGTTGCATTTGTAAGTGGATAATAAAATGCCACAGAGCCGGGTTGGAGCCAGACATCGAAATTATGGGTGTAATAATTAGTCAGGCCATTGGAGGAAGTACTGACCCATGAGGTGTTGGTGACACCCATGTAGGCGCCTTCAACTTGGGTTGGAGTGGTCAAAGGTTCATAAATTCCATCGGAGCTTTGCCACACGTCATTGGTGTGGTAGGGGATAAGCGTGGTGAAATCAGCCGACCCTGACAGTTGGGTTGCCGCGATGGAATTCGTCAGCGAGACCAAGGAGCTTCGGGTTGAATCCAAACCCATCGAGGGCATGGCAATGAGATTTGTATCTTTGGTTAGATCCGTATTCCAAGCTCCCGATGCACCATTAAGCGTATTCTGAGCAATCTGGTTGGTAAGAAACACGTTGGTCGTGTCAGCCGTGGGAACTTCAACCGTATTCACATAACCGGGAGCAGCGACCAGGGTACGCCCGGCGTTCCAGGCGCCATCGGTGAAGATGACCATATATTTGATCACGTCGGGATCGGTGAACCCCGAATTGGCCATCATCTGTTCCATGGCCAGCCGAATGCCGTCGGCCGCCGCGGTCTGCCCGCCGAATTTCAAGCGGCGAACTCCCCCGATGTTATAATTAGCCCCCTCATAACCGAAATAGGTCGAGATCGATTCCGGGTCGACACCCGGAACATTAAGGCTTGGACCATTGGTCATGTAGGCATCGATCAGGTTATTCGTTCCCGCCAGGATGAAATTGGTGGTCATGGGCATTTCCAGCCGGGCGCTGCTGCCGAAGGAAACAATGCCGATGGAATCCGAGCTGGTATCGAAGAAGTCGAGAAACTGGACAACCGCCGTGGGCAGCCCCGTGGCGCCGCCGCCCTGTTGCAGCATGGACGCCGAGCGGTCGATCACCACCATGATCAGACGTGGATTGCGGGTGGCCACCGCCGAGGAGGAGACTTTCAAATCCATCAGCCCCGAAACGCCCGAGTAACCGGCGATCTTGACGTTTTGCCGGTTGCCAATGGCATACGCGGCGTAACCGATGAAATAGGTTTGGACCGGGCAGCGCGCATTGCAGGTGGCGCTGGTGATGGCGCCGTTCGAGCCGGTGTTCAGCGTGACATCGACAAAACGGCGGTAGGCCCCGTTGGCGTCCTGGGTCCCGTCGTTGAAACTATAAGTGTAACTCGTAACCGGTTGCCCATTGGTCCCGGTCGTCGTTATTGGCGTTCCCCCCGTCGGGCCGCCAGTCGCACTGATCGGGGACAGGTCGGTGTAATTGGCCGCGGCGAAGTTTCGCATGATCAACGCAACGTCATCGCGATTCACCGTTGAGATACCCGACCGGTTGAAGTTACCCACTGCGGCGAGCACGGCACCGTCCACGGCGCGCGCCAATCGTGCTTTGGCGAGATAGAGCAAGCCTGAATCAATCGCCAGGCCCGCCAGCAGCATGATCGTCCCCCAAGCCAGCAAGAAGAACACCAGCGATTGCGCATTGCGGCGCCTCTTCAGTCCTAAAACATCCTTCATATAAGTGTCGTCATCTCAACCTCGTCGATGGACTTC
>Ga0209611_10011471_pt1 | contig 12744 bp, 9 predicted proteins | sample S1TSphgellanicum_3_FD_187693 | JGI IMG/M metagenome (GOLD analysis project Ga0209611, IMG submission 187693) | Host-associated microbial communities from peat moss isolated from Minnesota, USA - S1T2_Fc - Sphagnum magellanicum MG (SPAdes) (version 2) | ecosystem: Host-associated > Plants > Peat...
CCGGCAGCGGCGAGGCGTTCTCCGGATTCGAGGTGTCGCTGGGTGCGGAGTATGCGGGTGCATCGGCCGACGTGTTCTACACCAAGATGCGGGACGCGGTTTCGGTGGGTACGTTGAGCGCCGCCCAGGTGGCGGATTTGCCTACGTTGGGATTCTCCCCGGCGAACTCTCTGTCCGGCACGATTTCGGACAATGCGTCTTACGGCGTCATGGCCTCGTACGCCCTCGCCCCGGTGCTTCCGGTGGTCCCCGTGACCGTCTACGGCGGCTTCCAGCACATCACCTACATGAATCCTTCGATCGCTTTGAAGCCGGGATTCGACGACATCGGCGGGTACGTGCTGGCAGTTGTCAACAACACGGCCTATGCCGATGCCGACAAGATCCTGCAGATCTACTGGGTGGGCGCCCGATATGCGGTAACACCTGAATTGACCGCCGCCGTCGCGTACTACGGGGAGAAGCAAGACGCTTACGCGACCGGGGCCGATGCCAACTGCTCGACCGTGGTCAGCGGCAAGTGCAGCGGCAACCTCAATGTCGTCTCCGTGTCGCTCGATTATCATTTCAGCAAGCGCTTCGATTCGTATGCGGGTGCCATGTGGTCGAACGTGACGCACGGACTGGCCAACGGGTACCTCACCACGACGATGATCGACCCCACGATCGGCCTCAGGTTCTCATTCTAAGTGTGATTCGCGCGGACCGTCCCCAGCATTCGCGCAAGATCGTTGCATGAACCGGTATGCGCGGGCACAGTGTGTGCTCGCCCATGCAACCGCCGAGCGCGGGTAGCGAACGGTCGCCATCGATGCCAGGCACGCTCGCGGACGAGCGCCATTGGCATTTAGAGGGGACCTTGGATGTCCGAGCAGCAGAAGAAACGCCGCCTCGGCCGCGGCTGGTACTGGCTCTTCGTGGTCGAATTCGCCGTGGCGCTCTGGCCGCCGCTCTACAACCGGATCGCGCCTGAGCTGTTCGGCATCCCGTTCTTCTACTGGTTCCAGCTGCTCTGGGTGCTCGTGAGCGCGGTCTTGACCGCCGTCGTGTACTTCGCGACCGACGTCTGAGCACAGGAACGACTTCATGCAGGCCGTCAATTGGGTTGCGCTCAGCACTTTCCTGCTGCTCTTCGGCTTCATCACCTGGCTCGGCTTCGCCGCCGCGCGCTGGCGCCGCGGCGATCTCGATCTGCTGCACGAATGGGGTCTCGGCGGCCGGCGGTTCGGCACCGTCGTGACCTGGTTTCTCGTGGGCGGCGACCTGTATACGGCCTATACCTTCATCGCGGTGCCTGCGCTCGCGTTCGGTCAGGGCGCGGTCGCTTTCTTTGCCGTGCCTTACACCATCGTGATCTACCCGCTGCTGTTCGTGGTCTTCCGTCGGCTCTGGCATGTCTGCCACACGCGCGGCTACATCACGGCGGGCGATTTCGTGCGCGGCCGCTTCGGCAATCGCTGGCTCGCCCTCGCGGTGAGCGTCACCGGGATCGTCGCCACGATGCCGTACATCGCGCTGCAGCTCGTCGGCATTCAAGTCGTGGTCGCTGCGCTCGGCCTCGCGGGTTCGGGTCTCACCGGAGAATTGCCCCTGCTCATCGCCTTCGCGATCCTCGCCGCGTTCACGTTCTCGAGCGGCCTGCGCGCACCGGCGTCCATCGCGATCGTCAAGGACGTGCTGATCTACGTCACCGCGTTTGCGGCGATCGTCGTGATTCCGATCGAGCTCGGCGGGTTCGGCAGAATTTTCGCGGCGGTACCGCCCGCAAAGCTGCTGCTCGCCGCGCCGGGGGCGCATGGCGGTGGCGGCTACGGCGACTACGCGACGCTCGCGCTCGGATCCGCACTCGCGCTGTTCCTGTACCCGCATTCCTTGACCGCGATTTTGAGCGCGAACAGCGGCAGAGCGATCCGCCGCAACGCCGCAATGTTGCCGGGCTACTCTTTCGTGCTGGGGATGCTCGCGCTGCTCGGATTTTTCGTGATCGCGGCCGGCGTGCACGACATGCCCGCCTATGCGCAAGGCTTCAGGCAGTTCGGCAACAACTTTGCCGTGCCGGCGCTGCTCCTGCAGAGCTTTCCCGCCTGGTTCGTCGGCATCGCCTTCGCCGCGATCGGCATCGGGGCGCTGGTGCCGGCGGCGATCATGTCAATCGCGGCGGCGAACCTGTACACGCGCAACATTCATTGCGAATTCGTGCACCGCAAGGCCACCGACCGGGAGGAGGCTCGCGTCGCGAAGTGGGTGTCGCTGATCGTGAAGCTCGGCGCGCTCGTGTTCGTTCTCTTCGTGCCCACGCAGTACGCGATTCAATTGCAATTGCTCGGCGGAATCTGGATCATCCAGACGCTCCCGCCGGTGATGCTCGGGCTCTATACCCGATGGTTCAACGATTGGGCACTCCTCGCGGGATGGGTGGTTGGAACTGCCGCCGGCACGGCCATGGCGATCGCGTCGCACCTGACCTCGACCTATCCGCTGATCGTCGCCGGCTACAAGATTTCGGGCTACACGGCGCTTTACACGGTCGTGTTGAACCTCCTCATCGCCTTGGTGCTCACCCCAGCCTTCAATCGTTTCGGCGGCTCTGCGCGTGCCGACGAGACGCTGGCGTCGGACTACTGCGCATGAGCCAAGCACGTGAGCTCTTTGACGCACCGTGTCACACGAGCGACACGTGAGTCCGAGGCTTTGACGCACCGTGTCACACGAGCGACACGTGAGTCCGTCATACTCAGTGGCTATTTGCTTCAGTTGGAGATTTATGAATATCAAGAACTTGCGGCGGCTTTTGCTCGTGATGTGTGCGACTGCGGGGTTGTCAGCGGTGGCCGGTGCGCTGGAAATCTCGGGAGCCGGTGCGACTTTCCCGTACCCGATCTATGCCAAATGGGCCGATGCTTACCGGACGCTGACCGGGGTGGGCCTCAACTATCAGTCCATCGGATCCGGCGGTGGCATCAAGCAAATCAAGGCCAAGACCGTGACGTTCGGCGCCTCCGACATGCCGTTGAAACCTGATGAGCTCAAGGCGGCGGGCCTGCTGCAGTTCCCGATGATCATCGGTGGCGTCGTGCCGGTCGTGAACCTCAAGGGCATTGCGCCGGGGCAGCTGAAGCTCGACGGGGCGACGCTCGCGAGCATCTATCTCGGCGATGTCACCGAGTGGGATGATCCGAAGATCAAGCGTTTGAATCCCAAGCTGAATTTGCCCGACACGGCGATTGCCCCGGTGTACCGATCCGACGGATCCGGCACGAATTTTCTGTTCACGGATTATTTGTCCAAGGCGAGCACGAGCTTCAAGGAAAAGATCGGGGCGAATACCTCGGTCCAGTGGCCCATCGGGATCGGCGCCAAGGGCAACGAGGGGATCGCCAATATGACGACCCAGACCGACGGCGCCATCGGTTACGTCGAGTATGCGTATGCGAAGCAGAGCAATATGACCTATGCGCTGCTGACGAACAAAGCCGGGCAGGCGGTGGCGCCGAGCGCCCAATCCTTTCAGGCGGCTGCTGCGAATGCCGACTGGGCGCATGCCGATTCGTACTACCTGATCCTGACCGACCAGGCGGGCGCGGGTAGTTGGCCCATCACCGGCGCGAGCTTCATCCTCGTCTATCGAGAGCCCGCCGACCCGGCTGCGGTCGACGCCGCACTCAAGTTCTTTGCGTGGGCCTATGCGGATGGCGCTAAAATGGCTGCCGATCTGGATTACGTGCCGCTGCCTCCCGCCTTGATCACCGCGGTCAAGAAGACCTGGGCGACCGAGATCACGGCGAACGGCCACCCGGTGTGGAGCGAGAAGAAATAATTTAAGGACGCAGCGAGAACGTGGCGATCATCGCGGCCCGGCATGCCGCCAAGCAGCTGATCTACGAGCGAATGTTCAAAGGGGCGACGCTGGGGGCGGCGATCCTCGTATTGCTGATTCTCGGCGGCGTCGCCGCCTCGTTGCTGCGAGGCGCCTGGCCGGCCCTGGCTCATTTCGGATTCGGCTTCGTGGTTCACGAGGTCTGGAATCCGGTCACCGAACGATTCGGCGCGCTGGCGCCCATGTATGGCACCGTGGTCACGTCGCTGATCGCGATGCTGCTGGCCGTGCCTACGGGCTTCGGTATCGCCCTGTTCCTGACCGAGCTGTGTCCGCCGATGATCAAGCGGCCCATCGGTGTGGCGGTCGAGTTGCTGGCGGCCGTTCCCAGCATCATTTTCGGCATCTGGGGCCTGTTCGTGCTCGCGCCGATCCTGCAAAAGTACGTGCAACCCTGGCTCATCCATCACGTCGGCAAACTGCCCGGTATCGGCTCGTTGTTCAAAGGGCCGCCCTACGGCATCGGCATTTTGACGGCGGGCATGGTGCTTGCCATCATGGTGCTGCCGTTCATCGCCGCCACGATGCGCGACGTATTCGAGACCGTACCGGCCATGCTCAAGGAGTCGGGCTACGGCCTCGGGGCCACGACCTGGGAGGTGATCTGGTACGTGGTCGTGCCGCATTCCCGCGTCGCCATGGTGGGTGGCGTCATGCTGGGCCTGGGCCGCGCCTTGGGCGAGACCATGGCCGTGACGTTCGTGATCGGCAATGCGCACCGCATCGGCGCGTCCCTTCTCGCCCCCGGGACGACGATTTCTTCATCGATCGCGAACGAGTTCACGGAGGCGGTCGGCGATCTTTACACCTCCTCGCTGATCGCGCTCGGTCTGCTGTTGTTCATCATCACGTTCGGCGTGATCGCTGTGGCACAGACCATGCTGCGGCGCCTCGAGCGGCGTCAGCTCGCGCCGCTATGAATCGCGCGCTGCTGCGGAAGTTCCGCAACATACTGTTCCTGTCGCTGTCCGTGGTCGCGACCAGCCTCGGCCTCGCGTGTCTCGCGGCAATTCTCTGGACGCTCGTGTCCCACGGCATCGCCGGCATGTCAGCGCACGTGTTCACGCAAATGACCCCGGCGCCTGGAAACGAGGGGGGCCTGCTCAATGCCTTGTACGGCAGTGCGGCGATGACCCTGATAGCCATCGTGATCGGGGCACCGATCGGTGCGCTTGCCGGAACCTATCTGTCCGAATACGGTCAAACCTCACGCTTGAGCACGGTCATCCGCTTCATCAACGACGTGTTGCTGAGCGCCCCGTCGATCATCATCGGCCTGTTCGTCTATGAGATCATCGTCGTCCGCATGGGCCATTTCTCGGCGCTCGCGGGGGCCGTGTCTCTGGCAGTCATTGCGATTCCGGTCAGCCTGCGCACGACCGAGGACATGTTGAACCTGGTGCCGCTCGGCATGAAGGATTCCTCGGCCGCGCTCGGGGCCTATCCCTGGCGCACGGTGCTGAGCGTCGTCTATCCAGCGGCGCGCAGCGGACTGGTGACCGGGCTGCTGCTGGCGATTGCACGCATCAGCGGCGAAACGGCGCCGCTGCTGTTCACGGCCTTGAATAATCAGTTCTGGAGCACCGACCTGAACGCGCCGATGGCGAATCTTCCGGTCGTGATCTATCAATTCGCCTTGAGCCCGTACGCGGACTGGCAGAACCTGGCGTGGGCCGGCGCATTGATCATCACCGCGGCGATCCTCGTGCTCAGCATTTCCGCACGGATCATCCTTGCCTTGCTGCAGTCCGATCGGCGTGCCTGATGTTATCGCAGCGGCAGATGGCCTCCGAGTTCGCGGCACGCGAGGCCATGACGGTCAGTGGCCCGGCATGATCGCGGAGTTCCTGCCATGATGTCGTCGACCAAACCGCCGAAGCACCTGAAGACGCGCGCGATCTTTCGCTTCGCGCCCGCGGAGACGGAGGCCGTCGCGACTTCCGCGAAGATCGAGATTCGGGGCCTCAATTTCTTTTACGGCGCCGCGCAGGCATTGCGCGACATCAACATGACCCTGCAGGATCGCTCGATCACGGCCTTCATCGGGCCCTCGGGCTGCGGTAAATCGACGCTGCTGCGCGTTCTCAATCGCATGTATGCGCTGTATCCGCAACAGCGCGCCGAGGGCTCGGTCGAACTCGATGGCGTCAATATCCTGGCGGCCGACGTCGACATCGCGGCGCTGCGCTACCGCGTCGGAATGGTGTTCCAGAAACCGACGCCGTTTCCGATGACGTTGTTCGAGAACGTCGCCTTCGGTCTGCGGCTCGCGGGTCAGGTGCGGGGCGCGGACCTGAAGCTGCGGGTGGAGTCGGCGCTGCGCGCCGCGGCCCTCTGGGACGAGGTCAAGGACATGCTGCATGCCGACGGGCGCAGCCTCTCGGGCGGTCAGCAGCAGCGGCTGTGCATCGCGCGGGCGATCGCGCTCGAGCCGGAGGTGCTGCTGCTCGACGAACCGACGGCGGCCCTCGATCCAATTTCGACGCTGCGCATCGAGGAGACGTTGCAGTCGTTGCGCGATAAATTTTGCATCGTGATCGTGACTCATAACCTGCAGCAGGCCGCGCGCGTCTCGCACGTGACCGGCTTCATGTACATGGGAGAACTCATCGAAATGGGCCGCTCTAGCGAGATATTCACGGCGCCGCGCAATCGCAAGACGGACGATTACATCACCGGGCGCTTCGGATAATGAATGGCAGCCCCCCGGCGCCGGCGAGTGTTGAGGCGCCTGACATGGCGGCGGCGGGCGTGGCCCCGCACGCCCCGGGGGCGCTGGCGCCCGCCGCCCTGACCCCCGCCGCCGTGGGGTCCGCCGCCTTGGCGCCCGCCACGGGTACGCCCGCCACCCTGGCGCCCGCCGCCGTGGCGCCCGCCGCCGTGACGCCCGCCGCCGTGGGGTCCGCCATTGGTACGCCCGCCGCCGTGACGCCCGCCGCCGTGACCCCCGCCGCCCTGGGGTCCGCCCGGACGCCGCCGCCGCCGCCGTCCGTGCCGCCTGCGGCTCCGGGCGTCATCCCGCCGCCTTCGCTGCTCGGCGCCGATTTGGCTCCCGTCATGAGTGCGCGCGACGTGAGCGTCTTCTACGGCAAGAAGGCCGCGGTCAAGCATGTGAACCTCGACATCGGGCGCAACCAGGTGCTGGCCATGATCGGCCCTTCGGGCTGCGGCAAGTCGACCTTCCTGCGCTGCTTGAATCGCATGAACGACACGATCGCCGGCGCGCGCGTGGAGGGGCGCATCACGCTCGACGAGGTCGACATCTATGCGCGCGACACGGATGTCGCGCAGTTGCGCGCCCGGGTCGGTATCGTATTTCAGAAGGCCACGCCATTCCCGCAGTCGATCTACGACAACGTGGCCTATGGTCCTCGCATCCACGGCCTCGCGCGCGCACGGACCGATCTCGATGAACTCGTGCATTCGAGTCTCGAGCGGGCCGGTCTGTGGGACGAGGTGAAGGACCGCCTCTCCTCGCCGGGCACCAGCCTCTCGGGCGGCCAGCAGCAGCGGCTCTGCATTGCGCGCACCATCGCCGTGAGCCCGGAAGTGATCCTCATGGACGAACCCTGTTCCGCGCTCGACCCGATCGCGAGCGCCAAAATAGAGGATCTCATCGACGAATTGCGGCGCAACTACGCGATCGTGATCGTCACCCACAACATGCAACAGGCCGCACGGGTTTCACAGCTGACCGCCTATTTTCACATGGGCGATCTCATCGAAGTCGGGCCGACCGAGACGATTTTCACGAATCCCGTGCAAAAGCTCACCGAGGATTACATCACGGGCCGGATCGGCTGAATCGCACCGGATCGGCTGAATCGCACCGGATCGGCTGAAGCGAGACACTACGCGCGTCACCGCCGCCCCGCGTTTGCGGCGACGCACGTGTTTGCAGCCGCGCGCGTTTGCAGCGGCGCGCGATTACAGCGGCGCGCGTTTGCATCGGCGCGCGTTTGCAGCGGCGCCAATCTCGATAAACAATTCTGCATATCTCAACAAAAAGGCGGCTTTGACCGCTTGACCGTTTCGGCGCCCGCAGGGGATATTAAGCTGCTGCTGGACAACTGCTCCCGCTGGGATTTCATAATAATTTCATGGGGGATGACCGTTACCGGGCGCGATGTCGTGGTTGCTGCCGAAGACGTGGGATCAACGGAGCGTCAGGGAAGACGCGACCCAGCGGCGGCGGTTGCGCAACGAAGTGAATCAGAGCCGCCAGCTGCGAAATCAGATCAACCGGCACAGTTCGGCCGTTGAACGATGGTCGTTGAACGGAATCTTGAGCGGTGATCGCTCTCGATACGAGCGTGCTATCGGCGCTGATGCAACGGTGGCGAGCCCGCCGGAAGCGTCAATCCCGGAGCAGCTCGTTGATCGACGTTTTCGCGCGCGTCCGCGCATCGACGCGCTTCACGATCACGGCACAGCCGAGCGAATACTTGCCGCTGCCGGCCGGCAGGCTGCCGGGCACGACCACGGCGCCGGCAGGCACGCGGCCGTAGCTGATCGTGTCGGTCTCGCGGTCATAGATGCGCGTACTCTGGCCGATGAACACACCCATCGACACGACGGCGCCGGCTTCGACGATGACGCCCTCGACGATCTCGGAGCGGGCCCCGATGAAACAGTCGTCCTCGATGATGGTCGGTGCCGCCTGCAGCGGCTCGAGCACGCCGCCGATGCCGACCCCGCCGGACAGATGCACGTTCTTGCCGATCTGCGCGCAGGAACCGACCGTGGCCCAGGTGTCGACCATGGTGCCCGAATCGACGTAGGCGCCGATGTTGACGTAGCTCGGCATCAGCACGACGCCGGCGGCGATGAATGCGCCGCGGCGCACGGTCGCGGGTGGCACGACCCGGACGCCGGCGGCCGCGAAGCGCTCCCGATTCCAGCCGCTGAATTTGAGCGGGACCTTGTCGTAGAAGCAGAATGGCTCCGCGGTCATCGGGGCGTTGTCGTTGATGCGGAACGACAGCAGCACGGCTTTCTTGAGCCACTCGTTCACGACCCACCCGCTGCCGGCTCTTTCAGCCACGCGCAACGTGCCGGCATCGAGCAGCGCGAGCGTGGTGTCGATGGCTGCACGCAGGTCAGCGGGCGAGTTCCCCGGGTTCAAGCCGGCACGGCCCTCGAAGGCCTGTTCGATCATCGTGCGCAGTCCCGCATAGGCGGGCGCGAGGCCGCGCGGCGCGCCGTGCGGTCCGGCGCTCGTGCGGCCACCCGATCCCGCATGCTCCGGTCCGTCGCTCGCGCGGCCACCCGATCCCGCACGCTCCGGTCCATCGCTCGCGCGGCCTCCCGCAGTCGCGCCGTCGTGCGCTGTCGCGTCGTCCCCCGGCGTCTCGCGGCTCACGGCTTCATGGCCTCGCGCCGGTCGAGCGCGCGCGTGAGCGCCTGCTGGAGCCGCGTACAGGCCTCTTCCGGCAAAGGATGTCCGTTCGTGTCGGTGATGTAGAAAACGTCCTCCGCGCGCTCCCCGACCGTCATGATGTGTGCGCCGTTCAACGCGATGCGCTCGGCCTTGAACACCTTGCCGACCTCGGAGAGGAGGCCGGGGCGGTCGGCCGCGATGAGCTCGAGGATCGTGCGGTCATTGCGCGGGTCGAGACTCAGGTTCACCTGGGTCGGCGTCGAGAACATGCGCACCTGGCGCGGCGCACGTCGCGTCACCGTCAACGGCGAATCCTCGGGCAGCTGCAGGTTCTTCATGAGGCCGCGTTCGATCTCGCGGATCCGCCCCGGATCGGTGATCACCGTGCCGCTGTCCTCGAGCACGACGTACGTTTCGAGGCTGAAGCCGTTCGCGCTCGAGATCAGGCGGGCATCGACGACGTTGAGGCTCATCTGGTCGAGCAGCGCGGTGGTGCGCGCGAACCCGTGCAGATGGCTCGGGGTGTAGGTCAACACGGCCGTGCCGCCGCGCTCGCTCAACTGGCGGATCGCGACCAGCGGCTTTTGCTCCTCCCGATTTCGCGCGGCGAGCAGCGTCGTCTGCCAGGCGATCTCCTCCGGCGTGTAGCGCAGGAAATACGCTTCGGTCCATTCCGACCAGACGCGCTCGATGGCCTCGGGCGCGAGGCCGGGCAGCTTCGCGCGCGCGCTCTCCTGGGTCTCGCGGATCAGTTCGTCCTGATCGACGGGCGTCTCGAGACCGCGCCGCAGCGCGCGCTTGGTGCGCTCGTAGAACTCCTCGAACAAGCGCGCCTTCCAGGCGTTCCAGAGCTTCGGGTTCGTGCCGCGCACGTCCGCGACCGTGAGCACGTACAAATAGTCGAGGTGGGTCTGGTCGCCGACGCGGCGCGCGAAATCGTGAATCACTTCCGGATCGCCGATGTCCTTCTTCTGCGACGTGATCGAGAGGATGAGATGATGGCGCACGAGCCAGGCCACGAGGCGTGCCTCGTACCGCCCGAGCCCCTGCTCGAGGCAGAATGCCTCCGCATCCACGGCGCCGAGTTCCGAGTGATCGCCGCCGCGACCCTTGGCGATGTCGTGGAACAGCGCCGCGAGATACGCGAGCTCCGGGCGCGGCAGCGACTGCATGATCTGGCTCAGCGCCGGGAACTCGTCGTTGAACTTCGCGATGGCGAGGCGGCGCAGGTTGCTGAGCACGAACAGCGTATGCGCATCGACCGTGTAGGCATGGAACAGGTCGTACTGCATGCGGCCGACCACGCGGCCGAATGCGGGGATGTAGCGGCCGAGCACGCCGTACAAGTTCATGCGCCGCAGTTCGTGCGTGACGCCGACCGGTGCGCACAGGATTTCCATGAACAGCCGGTGGTGGCGCGGGTTTTGGCGGAATTCCTCGTCGATCAGGCCGACATGAGTGCCGATCAGCCGGATCGTCTCGGCGCGCACGCCGCGCAGGTCCGGATGCTGCTGCAGGATCACGAACAGTTCGAGCAGGGCCGAGGGGTGGCGCGCGAACACGTCCGGGTGGGCCACCTCGAGATAGTCGTTGCGGATGCGGAAGCGCGCGTTGATCGGCACCGGCGGCGCGCTCTGGGTGAGGATTGCCTCACGGAACAGCTGCAGCAGCATTTCGTTGAGCAGGCTCACGTCCATGACGGTGCGGTAGTACTTCTGCATGAGCTGCTCGACCGCGAGCGTGAAGCTCGCATCCTCGTAGCCGAACAGCTTCGCGAGCTTGATCTGAAAATCGAACAGCAGGCGGTCCTCGCGCCGGCCCGTGAGCACGTGCAGCCCGAAGCGCACCTTCCACAGGAACGCCTGGCCGGCCTTGAGCTTGCGCAGCTCATCGCGCGTGAGGAAGCCGTGGGCGACCAGTTCGTCGAGGGTCTCCGTGCCGAAGTGGCGTTTCGCGACCCAGCCGATCGTCTGGATGTCGCGCAGTCCGCCCGGACTCGACTTGACGTTCGGCTCGAGATTGTAGGCGGTGTCGAAGTAACGATGGTGGCGTTCGGTCTGTTCCTTGACCTTGGCCTCGAAGAAATCCTCGGAGCTCCACAGGCGGTCCGGCGCGAGGGCACGCCGCATGCCGGCGAACAGCGACTCGGGTCCCGCGAGCAGGCGCGCCTCGAACAAAGTGGTTGCGACGGCGACGTCGGCGAGGCTCTCGCGCTGACAGTCGTCGATGGAGCGCACGCTATGGCCGACCTCGAGTCCGATGTCCCAGAGCAGGGTCAGGAAGCGCTCGATGTCGGGCTGCCAGTCGGACGAGTCGCTCTTCGGCAGCAGCACCATGATGTCGATGTCGGAACAGGGATGCAGTTCGCCGCGCCCGTAGCCGCCGACTGCGATCAGGGCGAGGTCGTCGGCATAGCGTCCCGTGTGCCTGAGCCATGCGGCGTGCAGCGCAATGTCGACGAGGCGCGCGCGATCGCGCACCAGATCCTCGACGTGCTCGTCGGCGGCGAAGCGTTCGCGCAGCAGTTCCGTGCCGCGGTCCAGGACCTGTTTGAAGGTCGATGGCGTGCACTCGCCGAGCTCGAGGTCGTGGGCGGCGACGTTCAGGTAGAACCAGTCGGCGGCCGGATCGAGATCCGCGCCGCGGGCGTTCAAGACGCCGCCGCGACGGGTTGGGCGTCCGCGGTAAGACCTCCCGCGCGCTCCGCCAGGGCCCGCGCGCTCAGGGTGAGCACTTCGTAGCCTTTGGCCGTCACGAGAATCGTGTGTTCCCATTGAGCCGACAGGGATTGGTCCTTGGTCACGACGGTCCAGCCGTCGCCGAGCAGGCGCACGTCGCGGCGGCCGGCATTGATCATGGGTTCGATCGTGAACGTCATCCCTTCGGCGAGCTGCAGTCCCAGGCCGGGTTTGCCGTAATGCAAAACCTGCGGGTCTTCATGGTAAATGCGGCCGATGCCGTGGCCGCAGTACTCGCGCACGACCGAAAAGTTCTGCGCCTCGGTGTAGGTCTGGATCGCATGGCCGATGTCGCCCAAGAAGGCGCCGGGCTGCACGACCCGGATGCCCTGCCACATGGCCTCGTGGCAGGTCTCCGACAGGCGCCGCGCCAGCACCGGCGGCGTGCCGGCGTAATACATGCGGCTCGTGTCGCCGTGAAAGCCGTCGCGGATCACGGTCACGTCGATGTTCACGATGTCGCCGTTCTTGAGGCGTTTTTCACCCGGGATGCCGTGGCAGACGACGTGATTGACGGAGGTGCAGATGGTTTTCGGAAACCCGCGGTAATTGAGATTCGCGGGAATCGACTGCAGCTCGTCGACGATGAAGTCGTGGCAGCGCCGGTCGAGCTCCTCGGTGCTCACGCCCGGGCAGACGAAGGGTTCGATCATGTCGAGCACGCTGGCCGCTAGGCGGCCCGCCGCACGCATCTTTTCCTGCTCTTCGGGGGTCTTGATGGTGACGTTCATAAGGGGGCTAAGATTTTG
>Ga0209611_10011472_pt1 | contig 12744 bp, 8 predicted proteins | sample S1TSphgellanicum_3_FD_187693 | JGI IMG/M metagenome (GOLD analysis project Ga0209611, IMG submission 187693) | Host-associated microbial communities from peat moss isolated from Minnesota, USA - S1T2_Fc - Sphagnum magellanicum MG (SPAdes) (version 2) | ecosystem: Host-associated > Plants > Peat...
AGTCTACAAATGAGCTTGTTGCCCGGATGCGTTTGTTACATTCACTTGTAATTTCGAAATGGCCTGAAATCAAGAAAATGTTGCTACTCGAACAACAATCTTAAGATCAACCGAATTTAGTAACCCAAATGTTCAAAATCAAACTGAAAAAATTGATCAATGACATTCATAAGAACCATATTCTAGGACGCAGGATTGCGAGAATTTATGTCATTGAGTTTCAAAAGTGTGGGCTGCCGCATACACACATTCTCATTTTCTTTGCCAAAGACTACAAGCCACACGTGGTCAAGGATGTAAACCGCATGATCAATGCTGAATTTTCAAATCCAGAGACAAACAAGTTAGCCCACAAGACAATTGCCAAATGCATGATGCATGGTCCATGTGGAGCTACGTTTCTAAATGCCCCATGCATGGAAGATGGCAAATGCAAAAAACAATATCCACACAAGTTCTAATCTGAGACAGTGATGGATGTAAACAAATATCTTATTTATCGACGCAGAAATATAGGGTGCACAGTTTTGGTTCATGGCGTTGAATTGGACAATCGTTGGGTGGTACTGCACAATGTCTATTTGTCGACCAAATACAATGCGCACATCAACATTGAAGTCTGCAATAATATTCATGCAGTTAAGTATTTGTTCAAGTATGTTTACAAAGGACATGATCGTGTAACTATTTAGATCTCACACCAAAACGACAATGCCATCAAAAGGAATGTGGTCAAAGCCAATGAAATTAAAAAATATTTTGACTATCACTATGTATTTACATTAGATGCAGTGTGGCGCATCTTCAAGTTTGATATGCATGAATGGTTTCCTGCCGTTGAACATCCGCAATACCATTTGCCTAATCAACAAATGGTGTTGTTCAACGATGACAATGATGTGCAGGAAATGAAAAAAAAGTTGTTTTAGACCTCATAACTGCTACAAGTGTTCAAATAGTTATCCATGTTTCAATTCTAAATTTACTATAGTGTTATTGATTATATGAATAGGTTTGGTCATTTAAAATCCAACAACAAGTGTTGATTGTGATGGAACAACTTTTGGGTTATAGTACACAAGAGTTGAAGATTGTTACCTTTGTCCTATAAAGGTTACTTCATCAATATTTTGAACGTGTGCGATTTAGTTTACACCCAATGGTACGTTCAGCCTCAATTATTGGGACAAGTTTTGGGGTGTTAAATGTTAACCGATCAAAAATACTTGTGGTTCCTTTCCTTCATTCTATTTAATAGATAATTGTGAAGTAAAAAAATCTTCTACCACCAGTTGTTGAGATTCCAAGATTGGAAGATCAATAGGTGGTACTTTTGCAACTTGAGAACATGATTATTCTTATAATGGAACTACCTCAAAAACAGGTTGTTGTGGTGTTTCTAATTGTAATTGTCCTTTAAAACCTCTTGTGATTACTCTTGACATGTCACATTAATTTTGAAACAAATGTTAATTCTCAAATTCTGTTGATCAACAAGTTGCTCTAAAAATTCAAATGAAAAAATCATGTAAATCTCAAAAAAATCTTCAAATTACATTGTAAAAAATCAAAAACTTATTAAAACACAAAATAATCTTAGAAAACGACTAAAATGAGTACATAATCAAACTAATATTTTAAAAATAAAACAATTCTTGCTTGAACTAGAGATTATAAACACGAGTGTTTACAATTTCGATCCACTACGTGGTCACCAAATGTTAAATGAGTTTTCTATTCCCTTGAATGTTCTCTTACTTATTTGTTCTTCCTTAAGTTATTTTTACAACATGTATATTCTGAAACATGTGAATCCAAATTTTTTCCATAACAACAAATTGAAAAAAAAAAATGTACAATGAAAGAAGTAGAAGATTTATGAATGTCCCAACTCCTCTCTTCTTCCTAACTTTTATACTAAAAAATCAAAGTTGTTTGTCTCTTGAAACAATAATTAGCTAGTAAAGTTTAAAATTTAAATGGCTATTGGTCACAAATTCCACAAATTTTTTCTATTAATAAACTAACAGATTTATCACTAACCTATTAATCTAATAGTCTAGGTATTCTAACCTATCACTTACCTATTAAACTAATAGATTGGTTATTAGTTGAATATCGATGGTCTATTATCAACAAGTAATATCATAAAAAATATTAAAAGCCTCTAATCAGTTACTTTGTACAAGCAAAAAATTTGGGTTAACAAAGGCCAAAATTTATCCAAGGATTTATCAAAATTTTATTTAAAAGGATTTTAATTTAATTTGAGATTTAAAATTTTATTATGTGCATTTAGTTATAATACCCCATTCATCATAATGTTGATTTTGAAAGATTTTTACAATCTCTCATATATTAATAAAAACAAATCTAATATTGATTACATTTGTAATTCCATACTAATAAGTATTTTAAAATTTTGAAAAAAAATTATTTATATATATATATATTCAATTTTCAATGGGTTATTAACTAATGTACATGACATCTAATATGAAACATTCATGTAGGGTGGAACATTAACATAAAAGGAAAGTAAGGAAAAAATGAATAAAAAATTGATGGCTAGAACCATCACAAAGGAGACAATAAGGGAAGGCCACAAGATGAACATTTCGCATGAACCAAAAAAAGGGAAAAAATTAATCCTTCTTGTGGTAGGAAGTTATTTCACCGACAACCTTTCTAATGTTGCCTGCATGTAATTTGTGAGATCTAATAATAATGGGAGGTCTAAAACAGAAATCACCCGCCAACGTAATCTTCTTTTTTATAGCAAAAGCTAAAGCACGCTGAAAAATAATACTAACATGCTACCTGAAAAATTGAATGCAAAAAGACAAGGATAAATGACCTTTTGATTGTCTATTGTGGAAAAGACTGGCACATTCCCTAATGAAACGATCCATATCACACTTGGGTGCACCATGCACCTCCATGGCCATTGGAATAAAATGGTGGCCCTTATAAAGCCTTCTATATTTATAGATTTTAACAATGGTGCTAAGTTTCGCAACTACACTTATTGGTTGACTAATTACACTTGAAGCCATTGTCTCCCACATTGGGTCTATAACCACCACATTGGCAACAAAGACCTAGTCTTCTTGGGTCATGTAGAGATCAACTCATAATGAAACTCCTAACATAAGGGTGTACCATCGCTCTTTCCATACAACGTGCCCACTCTCTCGAGCGAATGCATACATGATGTTTTAGATGACATCATGTGTGGCTCTCCGTTGACCTCCAAACGGGCAATGAACTAAATGCATGCCAGATGCATCCAACTTGTGTCCAAACTCACACATGAGAAGATTAAATGCCAAGGGTTAAATCCAATTGAGACAAAAAGGCAATGTTAAGGTGAAAGTATAGTGTGCAATGTGAAATGAATGGATAGATGGCCTAACAACCAACCATAGCCCTGCCCCCTTGCAAGAATGAATGTAAGCTTTGGATGTTAAGGAAATGGAGTCATCCTCCAAAATAGACCTAAGGGATGTGTCATGGTGAAAGTCCATCAAAGATGCCCATAGACTTGGGGTGCCAATAACTACCAAACTTTCAAAAAAAAGGTGCATCTCCTAGCTACAAGAGGGAAGGCCATCTCATGCTACACGTAAGCATGACTAAAACAAAGGTGGGCCCCCTTCAACTTAAGAAACATACTCCTCTAAAAAAGGTCTATTGAAAATATGAAATCTAGAGCATAAATACGAAGCCACTATAATCCAATTCCCTAAAAAAATAAATGGGGCACATTCCTCCATAGATAGTAGGCCTATACCACCAAAGGATATTGGTAGTCAAGCCTGATGCCTCGTTTAAGGGGTTCTAAAAAGACTCCCATGATCCTGGACCCATAATGTCCCCACATACTTACATAATTATTTTGTCAAAATCCACCAAAAAATACAAGGAAATAAGTATTGTCTATTTGAGATAAGGAAGTTGACAAACTACACATGAAGACAGAATGCCCAAAGTAACATGGGCATCATCGATATGTGTCATGCTTGAGATAAAGCCTCATCGAAAAAAATGTGTGGCAAAGTCCCCAAAACCCATTAGCACACCCAAAATGCGTAAGCCATTTGTGACCAAGGTGCAACCCTAAGGAATTTTTATGCCCAGAAAAATCCTTTATGGACTCCAAAGCTTACACTTTGACACTTTGACCCTAAGCCCAACTAAGGTTAATTGGTTAGAAAGGTGGTCAAAGCCATGAGTAATCTCATTCAAAGGCCCCACGATGCGGGTATCGTTTACTAAGGATGGAAATACATAGTTGGGGGCCCTCACAATGGTCTATAAGAGAGCTTGATAATGGGCCAAAGTAAATAAATGACCTCCTAAAGCATCACCCTGCCTCATGCCTAAAGATGACTCAATAATGGTGTTCCCCTCCACATGCCGCCCATGTTAGTAATAAAGAGAAAAATGAACATCATAAAACAACCTAGTAAATGAGACATTGCTCACTAAAGGCCCCTAACATCACACAATTTTCAAAAAATAACAGTTCGAGAAACGTTATTAAAAACGTTTTCGATGTCAATTTGCATCACAACCCAATCAAGGTGTAGGTCAAGGAGGGTTTGGGTGCCAAAAGGGATGGCCTCATAGCCTCTAAGGGTCGATGCTCCAAACTAATGGGAGGATAGGGGTTTTTGAAATGGCCCCCAAAGTTGCAAAACAATGGAGCGACTAATAAGTCAAATAAACACCTCGCTCACGACAATAGGATGAAAACTACCAATGTCCTTTGCCATTGCCAACAATTTGTTAACCCCCAACATTAGGGCCGCCGACCTAGGGATATCCCCACAAGCAACAACAACAACTTGGAATAATTTTGAAAACCTTGAAGATGGGTCCTTTGGTATGAAGCATCCCAAGAGATGTTCATATACCAACTTAGAAAACCCATTCGAAGATAAATGGGGAGTAATGGTTAAGGCTTGGGCAAATAAAGTCTTATCTAGGACATAAGTGTGTTCATGTTTATAGTCAAAAATAGGTGGAAGGACAAGATTTAAAAGAAGGGGGTGTAATTTGCGTAGGGCAACAATGATGTCCTTTGAAGGAATAACTGGCGTCATGGGTTGGAGAATTCTAACAATGTGATTATACTCATTGAGTTTCCCTAAAGTTAAACATCAATGAAAATGAGTGGTCGAAAAATCTTCCCATGAATGGTGGGAACATGGTTCACATGAAGCACATGGAAAGTCCTTTTGAAAAGAAGACTAATTGCCCGCCATAAACCTCATGAAGTGAATAGAAACCTTTCATTGACTTGAACGACCTCCTTGAGTATAACACAAACACTAACATGGCAACAACAGGAAAAGGAACCATGTGAATTTGTTTGTTGAGTCTTGAGCAATTTAATCAAAAGTAAGTGAAAATTTTGCTTGACCTTGTCCTAAATGGCTTGAGGGATACTATGAAACAAATGAGGGCACACAAAAAAAGACTAGAACAACCCCAAAATGGAACTAGATTGAACTCCAAATCAACCCACGAAACAAGAAGAATAGAACCAAGGAGAAGCACATGAAAGGAGGACACCTACAAAAAAAAATCAATTTGTCTAGCTTGGGAAACAAGGTTAGCAAGAGGAAAATTAGTTAATTGAAATTCAATATTATTTCATGTCACAACATGGCATTTTTTTAAAGTTATATTTTAGTAAATTTTATTATGACACAAAAAATTCAAGTTTACTTAAATTTATTTTGTTTAACAAAATTAAAATTATGATAATTTATGTCCATAAATAAATTTGTTGTAAATTTCATATTTTAAAATTTTCTTGCAATTTGAACTTTTCAACATTATATTTTCATATCAGTCTTTTTGTATAATGCACAAGTTTTTTTGATAATTTATAATGAAATTTGAATTACATCATAAATTTGGGATGTTGTCAAGGAAAACTAAAACATGATTTGGAGAAATTTAAAAATTCAATAAATAAAGAATTCAATAATGAATAAAAATTAAACGACTTTATTGTTTGAATGAAACATGATGTATGTTAAACATGAAATGAATTAAAGTATAATGGTTATAACAAGTGCATTGATGAGATTAGATGGTGGTGTACCCTTCAAACCTTTTAGAAATCATCAACCTTTTGAAAAGTTCCATCAACTAAATTTTCTTTAAATTTATAATTAAAAAAAAATTGCTAATCATTTCTTTTGAAATGTTTTATCTATCACATCTTTTAAAAGTTTCCATTGAACATGTTTAAAAATAAAATAAAAAAATAAAAAAAAAATAAAGTTACACGTTCTAAAAACTTCTATTAACTATTATTTTTGAAACCTATTATATAAGTTTTTGTTAGTTTTACATCTTTTAATCTTTTAAAAACTCCTGGGTCCAAATTTTTTAAGGTGTACCAAAATCTTGTCACAGTGTTACCATTTTTTTTCTTTTTTACTTAGTCTTTTTTTAGCATGTAAAGACACATTTATGAAGGATTATGGTGGAATCTAAAATTATAATGGTTTAAAATATAATCCTTCTAAATTTTTTGACAACTTTGGATTCATTATTTTATATGGGGATCAAAATATAGAGTAAAAAAGGATTGTAGTAAAGACTAGGCCCTTTTTGTCTTGTGTGATACACCTTCAAGGATTTTCATCCTTTTATGCATATTTTTCATGAATGTTTTTGAATTTAAAACAAAATCAAACATATTTCTCAAGGATATTTTGGAAAAAATAATAAAAAATTTCAAACATATTCTTCATGGATTTTTTAAGAAAATTCTTTAAAAATTTAAACATATTTTTCAAGCATATTTTTTGAATTTCCTTAAAAAAATCCTCTATAGTTTATTATTTATAATAAATGTTGTGAATGTGTAATAAGCCCCACAAATTTTCATGATCATAACAATGATATTAAGGGCACATTAAAAAAATCAATAAATATAATGTTTGATAAAAATTATTATGTTCCAAACCTAATTACAAAAAACCATGATTTAAAATATATATATTTTTAATTCAACTAAATTAATTTTATTCATTTATGTATGACAAAATATGAATGACATTAATTTAATATTCTATTATGGTAGTTGGTTAATTAATGTTGACATGGTTTGGCTATGTGGATGTTTGGATTGATTTTTTTGTAAACTATTTAAATAATTTATAAAAAATCAAAACATATCCTTTTAAAATGAAATACTAATTTTTTTCAAATGTCAAATTTTGAATTTGGGTATGAAACTAATTTAATATATAACTTGTCACATCAACATCATTGTTTTTCAAGTGGTTTTGTGATCTCAAGATATTTGTGATTCTTTTTCAAATTTTCAACTTCACATTAAAAATGATAAAATTTTACAAACAAGTTGCAATTTTTTTGAAATCATAATGTGAAAATGCACCCTAGAAAAAACAATCAACGTTATTTAAATGGCCAACAAATATTAGACAAATAATTATATCCATTTAAAATTGTGATTTTTGGATTATTTGATGAATGTTCTTCAAAATGTGGATGAATTCACATTTCTTAATAACATTCAATGAACATTCTGCCAAATTTGTTAAAACCAAATGTACCGTTTTAAAAGTCAAATTGTGAGATGAAAAAAATCACAATTAATGTATTATTTCCTTTATAGGTAGAATTTTAAAAAATCATGCATAGGAAACTAAAAAAAAAAAATTTTTTAAATTCTTAAGTGCAACTTTAAAGTGGAGAAACCCAATTTTTATTCAAATTTTGTGGCATAAAATTTTGTTTTGTTCACAAATGAGAAAATGTAACATTAAATTTCTATATTATCAAACCTTAATGGGTTTTAGTTCTTATATGGAACATTTTTTGAAAATAACACATTTACAATGTAAGTAAAGTCCACTTGTGGGTTGACTTCTTCAAATTCTTTCTTATTTTCATTTATTTGTAATTTATCAAAATTATTCATACCATTAGGTTCAACATTAGGTTCTTCATGAATAATGTGAACATTTTGAATTTCCATGGCTTTCACTTCCTATGGTAGAAAATTCACATCTATGACATAAATTGTTTTATTCATGTATATGTATTTGATTTATATGGGCATTTCATGACCTAGAATGTTAATAAACATGCATTTTTTTGAAATAAAACTGGATTCATTCTAAACAAAATTTCAGAAATGTAATGTTATTTATGCAAGGAAGAGAACGAATAATTTATCTTCTAGGTCCTTATGTTTTATATTAACCAACATTTTCATCCTAATAATATTCCTTTGCATCACCTCACCGATTTTTGTTAATTTTAACAATGTCATGTTGGATTTGTCACATCCATTATTTGTAATGAATAAAAGTTGAAAGAAAACATTTTCAATATGTACCAAGTATAATTTGAACAAATCCCCAACTTTTGAAGGTGTTTGTCAATGAACATTCACTACACAAATTGGACAAAATAAATTTAAAAATGTATCACCAAAACAATGGTAATTTATTTTTTTCACATCTCACATTATAAATGAAATTAACTATACCAAAAGTGGACTTTATAAATGGTTGCATGTTCCACCAAGATAAAATTCTGAAAAATTACATGAATTTAACACAACTCAATTGATTATGTCACAAAAAATGTGATTTTTAATGAGTTCAAAAGTTCATTGTTGAAAAATGTCTTATTCAAAAGGTCATCACATTTGATATTATGACTTATAGATGTGATTTTTCAACATGTGAATGATAAATGGTTGTCATGTTTTACAAAGTGGGTAGATAAAACTTTTACTATGTGATCTATACATTTGGGTATATTACAGAGTCACCTTTTTAATTATCATATTCAATTCAAGAATATTTCAAATTTATTTTAACTTTACTTTATTTGACTAGTATATTGTTAAGGTTTGTTTTTATACAAGGATGAGAAATAAATAAATAATGATTATATTTAAAAAAACAATGTGTGTGTGTGTGTGTGTGTGTGTATTCCCATATATTACAATGCACATGATGATGATGGATTTGTTTGATTTATGTTTGTTAAATTATGTCACATATTGAAGGTGACAAAACAAATATTTCAATCATTGAAGCTAATAAAGATAATTAATGAGATGGTTGGCCAAAAATAGAAGGACCTAGAAAATACTTTTGTGAAATTTTTCTCACACATTGTGCATTGATTTGCAAAGTTCATAATTGAACCAAAATTTAAGTTATGAGATCCATGTATCCATCAAGATTCTAAGTTGTGAAAAGTGTGTAGTTGTGAAGTACATACAAAGGGAGTATGTGTCAAATGTGATTTTTTGTGAAAAAAATTGTTGTATGATTAGATTGAGATGTTTGTGATGAACTTGACATGGAACCCAATATTTTCAACAACTTTACATTATCATAAGTAGAGGAAAAGAAGATGGAAGTAAGGGAAATCATTGTGAAAAAGGACCATACATATTGGCCCATGATTTATTTATAAAAGATGAAAATTAGGTTCATGTGAAATTTGGAATTTTAGTGCACAAGGGTTTAGTTGTTCTTGTTCAATTGGGAATTTCCAAAATTATGGATTCCACATAATTTACCTTTAAAATTTGAAAGTCACATAGGGTGAAATCGTGTTAAAACATGCCAAAAAAATAGTCCAATGATGTAAACATATAAAATTATGTGAAAAGTAAATTCAAAGTAGATCATGGCTTGTGAGGTTGGTCTTTTGAATTATATGGATGTATCAAATGTGAATTGGATTTTTAAAAAGCATTTAAAGATGTTATAACAATTATTTTAAAAATTTACTTTTAAAAAACTTATCACACATTACAATTGCACAAAGTAAACCTTTTCCACATTCATGGGAAATGTTTTTATGAAATTCAAACATGTGATGCATTTAATCATTGTTTAAAACATGTTTTTCTATGTTATAAACAAAAAAATTGCATCTTGCAATAAAAAAATAGATTCCAAGCACTTTAGATCTCTTCTAAATTTGAAAGGGTTTTCAAATTACTATAATTAAAAACTTTCAAAAAAATTGTATCAATGTGCAATATGCTTAAAATAATAACACATTGTTTGCATTATTTGATTTGAAAAATACCACCAAAGAAAAACTAAATCTTTTTTTTTACCATTTGCAACTATATTTTAATTGCAAAGGACATTTGCTATTAAAAATTGCATAATTGCGTTAAACAAGTTCCATAAGACACTAGTTGCAAATGTGGATGAAGTCAATGGTCAACCAATATTTCATCATCCATATGGTATTGTATGCCATTCATATATTACCATAAAAATCAACAACTTACATAATGACATGTGACAAAATGAAAAAGGTTTGGAAATTTTTGTTTTAAAAATAAATAATGCATCTTCATCATCTATTTTAAAAGGTTTTAGATTGTGACATGTGGCATAATACAAATATGCGAAGTGGCATTAAATTTTTTTGACCAAAATAAATAAAATTTAGGTAAGGTAGGTCAAATCAATCAGTCAACTAATTTATTTAGTTATAAGTTATTAATCAATAATTCATACCTATTTAATAACTAATTAAAATTACAAGTTATAAGTTAAAATTATCAAATATTTATTTGTGAAAAATCATTGATAAATAAAAGTAGAAATAGAAATATTAAAAAATTGATAATTAATAATTAACCAATATTTAACTAACTAATCAATTATTTACAAATGATTGAGTAATAGTGCATATAGAATTTATAAAAAATATTGACTTATTAAATATTAATTATAAAATTAACTATTAGTTATCAATTCATTAATAAATAGGTAACCTAAACATTAGGTGGGGTAAGTAACCTAGGCTAAATATGTAGGTAAAAATAAATAGATAAGTAGGTAGCATAGGTTAGATAGGTATACAAGCATATGTAGATAGGTAGGTAGTTAATTTGCCTAAATAAAAATTAAATACAACTTCATAAATACACCCATGGAAATGTACCACCAATATTATACTCCTAATAAAACTTAGCAAAAATACACATGTACCTTCCAAAATTTTCTTAATACACCTATATATAACACTAGGGGCTATGTTGACAACCTAGTAGTGTGATTCAATGTGGTTCCATTTGCAATAAATGGGACATATGGGCATGATCATAGATAAAACAATCTTAGAGTGCAAGATGAAAAATCATTAATCACAAATGTAGTTGTAACATAGTTGCAAGAATGGTGAAGAAAACAAAATAGTTGCAAAGATGATTAAAACTAATTACAAATGACAATTAGTTGTATGTAGTTGCAAATGCATTGATTGCATTTTGGGGGATTTCTTCTAATATGTAGAATATCAACTAAAATAATAAAATTACAATAAATAAGTAAAATAATGATCATAATAAAATACATTAGGAATGACCATATATGCTTTATTAAATAATATTTGCACATTTCAACTATTACAAAATTGCAAAAGAAAAAACCTAAACCAAAAAAATGAAAAATCTTATTTACTTAGTGAAAAAAATCATATACCATGTTTTTAACCTATATGATTATTGTAAATAAGAAATTAAAAAATAAATTTATACAACAAAGGCAATGGGTTTACTTGAAGGGAAAATGTAATGGTGACCAAGGATCCAAATCAATAATAAAATAAGAATGTATATCAATATATTTCAAACTTTGATCAAATGTGTGTAAATGGTTATACATAACAAATTGTAGCCTTAGTTTTAATAGGATGTTTGAAATTTCAGAGATTCATGTTTGCCATGCCAATTGCATACTTGTCATTTTCACTTTGAAACATGATTTATTTGTGTAATTTTACTTTTACCCACTCATATTTACATAATATGTACTTGCTTCATTTTCAATCAACCTTTAATAGACTAAATCAAAGTCACTTGAATCCAAATTTAACATTTTCAAGGTTGAAAAGTACAAAGGATAAAGGTGAAGAAGGATGGATATCATTGGTAAATTGTTTTTAAAAATTTATGTTAGGTTTTGACCCCCTTGTTGACCCCTTAATGGTTGGCATGGATGTTTTCCTTTATGAATATAAAAGTATAAAAAACACATTTTTAATGACTTGTAAAGGTTATTAAAAATAATTTGAATAAAAATATGCATAAATGGTTGTGCATGTAGAACAATGCATAACATTATTAGAATAAACATTCATAATTTTTTTTACCCATATTCAATTTAATATATTAAAAAAAATATACCCACACAATATTGGGAAGAACCTATGAAGGCCAACTATGTTCTTTTGCAAACTTTTATTATGGTTGTTTGAAAAAAACATTATTTTCTTCATCTCCCATGTTTTTGTTTTGTCATGTGTATTGTGCTTAACGTAGCTTTCAAGCCTTAGTTGTTTGAAAATTATTTTGTTGTCGATGATTGAAAAAAGGTGGTGTGCAACAACATTATTTCCTTCCTAACATGAATGAAATTTTTACCCATTCACTATATTTGTTTTCCATGTTGATGATAGGTTGTCATGTTGAGGATGAGATACCAAAGTTTTCCCCTTGATATGCTACTTTTGTTGTTGATTCTTTTTGTGAAATTCTCAATTAAAAGATTGTGTCCATGTGTAAGTGACAACATCCCAATGTGTGTAACTTAAGAGGCAATATATTAAAGCTACAGTGGTGTCTATCTGTCTGTTTGTCTGTCCGGGCAGTGATTGGAAGAATTTTCCAGGCACTGCCCGGAACTTTGTTTTTTTTTTTGA
>Ga0209611_10011473_pt1 | contig 12742 bp, 7 predicted proteins | sample S1TSphgellanicum_3_FD_187693 | JGI IMG/M metagenome (GOLD analysis project Ga0209611, IMG submission 187693) | Host-associated microbial communities from peat moss isolated from Minnesota, USA - S1T2_Fc - Sphagnum magellanicum MG (SPAdes) (version 2) | ecosystem: Host-associated > Plants > Peat...
AACATATAAGAGGAGGGGTGTTGCTCTCAAGAACTAATGGCTTTTCATTCTTCATTGAATTGATAGGTGAAAAACAGCATGTTGGGAGCTGCCATACAAATGGTGGTGTGCTCTCAAGCATCCATTTTCCTTTTATTCACACAAGAAGGGGAGAAAATCCCTGACAAACTTGGGCAGTTACAAATATCATACCCTGTTGCACATTGTTGAACTCTTCTCTCAACTCCCAATCAAACAATAGAGAGTCAATTTGTAGCCTCTGTCACCTAGCCACAGATAAATATACAGTACCACTCTAAAAGTTAGACTTTACACATTATTTGGAAAAAACCTGAAGGGTGAGAAAACAATACATAATATTTTTTTCAGCTGGTTTTTAGCCCTTGAGTGATTGGGTCTGCTGACATGATTAGTAGATGTTTGTTGACTCTTAAACAAAGAATTACTCATATGTGATCAAAAGTTCACAAATCATTAGACCCTAAGCAAGAGATGTTCAGCCAAAAATACCTAATGAAACAGAGTGCAGCACCCTAAAATGTTGCATCATCAGGAACAATATCTGAAATTCTGAGTCTGGAAGCACCATAAGAAGGAATTGCCATTAACACAGTACACGCTGAAAACTTGCTATTGAATTTCAAAAACACCCTAATCTCTTCAAAAAGAAACTCATATGCTTAGTACCTCAAAAATTGCACGCATAGGGGGAGGCTCAATCCTGCTCATGCAAAGGCAATCTGTAGAAGACAAGCCTTCAAATAGTTCAAGGTCCTTGAGCAACAACAGGTAGGACTCCCTCGTTCTGAAATGGGATTTCAGGAACTCTAAAAACTAAAACTTCAAGTGACATTGGAGAGCAATTTTCTGAACTGATCCACCAGATTCCAAGTCTTCAGCGAACAATCAATGCACAACCAACAAGAAAACATGACGGTAGGAGTCCATCAAGCACAATATCACCATTGTGGTTTTGTAGATGCCCTAGAAAATAAAGTTGGTTGCAAGCTGGTAGCATACCAGAGAGATGGTCATCGGCTGCCAGAGTGCAGACTCCAGAGTAGTCAGAGTCGAAAACTAAGAGCAAACCTTCAAAACACCGAGAGTTGGGAGCTATCGACGCTGCACTGAAAACTATCGAACTTAGCAAGATACCTACCATGTGATTTTTCCGTGGATGTTCCCCTTCCAGAAACGACACAACACCGAGATACACATGACTGATCTTGTGTACTCTCCACACCACATTGGACAGTACAGTTCAGTGAAGCTGCATGAAGCTCGACCACTGGTTCTATTATTACCTCACAGGGGAAACACTGGTCCAAAACAGCAAGACACACGGGACCTCTTCAAACTTCAACAAACCCGCAACCTATGTGAATTGTACACGGAGCTTTAGAATATGCAACAGCAATCGTCACATCTCCGAAACAAGCTCCACATCGTGTAGGCAATCCAGCACGAAAAAGGAATTTACAGACAGACAGTGGCGGGAGCGAAGAAAAATGTCGGAAAAGAAAAGAGAAACCAAAAAGTCTACAAGTTGCAGGTACGCTAGTACCCAGACAGAAAACAATTGGTTGTTGCGCAAGGGAGAGGCTGCATCTAAAAGTCACCTCTTGGGGAGGTGGAAATCGCAGTCAGCTCTTGGAGACGTCACATCTCTCCTTCCTTCCGTCTCTTGCCGCGTCCTGCGTAGGGGTGTTTTTATATTTTTGAAATTTCTAAACTAGAAAATTTGGCGATAAAATTAGTCGAAATTGTTTTAGGAAAACACAAATTTCCCAACTTTTTTTGTTAAAAAGAGCAATTTTTTTAATAAAAAAAACAGTGCTGTTTACTGTATAGGTAGTCTTCCTCGCTACAGCGCTGGAAGGTTCTGAACTGTGTTTTTCTTTTCAATGTTGTGATGTCAAAAATTTGGGAAACTTTTCCAAAAAATTAGGTAAATTAGTCAAAATTACTGCTGTTTTTTTTTTAAAAAATTTGTGAAGTTGGTTTGTTGGCAATCATGCACAAGAGGGTTTAGCCAAATTGCGCTAGTAGTCCCACCGGGAAGTAGAAAAATCTAAGATTCCTCCTCTAATTTGGAATCATATTGGATCCCATTTAAAAAATATTATAGACTTTTTTATCTCATAATGTGGCGACTTCCATTATAAAGAACGCATTTTCCCAAAATATTCCCAATCTTTTTGTCAAAAAAATTTGTTGCAATTCCTCCATGAAGTTTTGTGTTCGAGTTTTTATTAGAACCCAATGAACTTGGGATTAATCCAAGTTTATACAATGTCAATTTAAATATTCTACAAATAAGTATAATTCATATTTTTTTTAAATGAAAATATTATGATTAGCCTATTTCTACTCATTATTTATATCACTGATTTATAAGTTGTAAGAAAATCGTTGTCATTAATTTAAGTAGGACAATTTTAGGTTTCATAAGTTGTCCCTTGAAACAATTCAAAACTAGAATTTGTTTAGCCCAGTCTAAAGTGAGGCATAAAAAAATGTCATTTCAGATTTTATTTTTTTAACTCTTTTTTGCAACACCATATTCACGACCAAATTTTCAATATTTATGTGTATCATTTCTTTTCATTATTTAATTGAAGATACATTTGTATTACATTGTTATTCATGCCTCTCATAACTAGCTTGTAATTGAGTGCCAAATAATGGGAAATAACCACAAGAGGTATAAAATTGGTCCTCAAAAAATGTGTATATACATCCATTTATTATATATTTCATTTGTTAATTGTGTTGACATCACAATGAGGATAGCATTTGTGACTATATGTTACATGTGCACTTAGGCCCGCTTTTCACTAGGAATCAGGGCCAATGTTGAACCCAAATCCAGCATTCCTATTGGTTCAAAGGTTGAAATCAGCCCCAAGGGCTTTACACTAGGTGTCAAGGTTGAAATAGAAAAAAAACTTGTCAATCTGCCTCAAGTACTAATAAATGCTGACTTTATGGCCTTGTATTGGCCCCAAGGCTGAAAAAAGGATACCATCAAATTTGGGGGGCCGATTTGCAACCCCTGGGGTCAATGTTGTAGCATTTATTGGTAACTTGGGGCCAATTTGCAACCCAAAAATGCTCAAAGTTGGCCCCAAGTTTTTTTGGCCTTGCCTCCCAGTGTAAAGCAGGCCTTATGCAACCCATGTAGTCTTCATTGTTAATGTTGTTTGCAACTTTTTTTTAATCACAAACTGCATTTTAAAAATTACATTTTTTTTCCAAGCCCCCCTCTCCTCACCCATTCTTTTTGTGTGGAAAAAAAAATTCCCAAATGCATTGTAAATTGTTCAACTGAAATTCACCCTCAATGCACCCAAGCCCCCACATAAAAATGGCTTCAAAACTCATCTCAAACAAAAGAAAACCAGAAAAGACCCGCAACCTAGCAAGTTGGATTTTCAAAATTCCAACCATTTACATGATCTAGGGCGCAATGCAAAGGGACAACTGACAATTAGTTACATGCTAGCCAGGTTGTTTGCTCAAAAAGTTGATTCAAATTCTAGAGAAATGAAAATTAATTGTTTAATATTGGCATGAATTAATATCTCTTGTTTTAAGAACAATTGGATTTTTTTCTTGCTATGCAAGAACATTTGACTTTTTCTTATTTTTCCAATGCTTTTAGTTTTGATCCGAAAAGGAGGATTTATTTTTTGTTACACATCACATCATATCATTATAACCCATTAATGAGAACTCATTTGTATCAAGGTTACTTCAACATGTTATATTATTGACATATGAGCATATGTTGTTTAAGTAGGCTTGATATGAATATGTTAACATTATTCAAAAAATTGTTAACAAAGGAATAGATGCAAATGCAAAACATAAGAATAGAAAAATGCATGTGAAAACAACCCTAAACCTTAAACAACACAAAAGTGACAAAATCCAACCTGACCAAGCAATCATTTTGGTCAAATCATGTTGAACATATGTATTTTGACCATGGGTTTTTTTACTAGTAAAATTGGTGAATCTTTCACTAGTCAAATGAGACAATAATATTTGGGCAACCCAATTTTTTTTGAAATTATTTTATTAAAAATGAATGACCAAAATAATAAAAATAATATTTATGCAAATGATTATTTTCCTAATTAATTGATTATTGTCAATTCATTCATTCATTCATTTACCTATCTAATAAAATAATAATAATAAATTCATAAATTATATATATACACACCCTACCTTACCCTACCCTACCCTACCATGCACCTATGTGTTATAATGTGTAGTATATGCTCAAAATTAAAATTGAACCTTGATATCCATGGTCGAATGCCAATGTTTTTCACAACCAAGACCACATGTTTTTGTGACATAATGTGTCAAATAATAAATATAACATGTTTCTTCCAAATCATTTTATAAGTTTAACTTTTCATATGCACTTTTTTTTCAATTTTTCTTACCTACTTACTTACCTACCAACCACTTACCAACCACCTTCCAACCTATTAATAATTAAACATTTTCAAGAAAAAAATTCATCCGGGAAAAATATTTCAGCATTATTTCATTTGAATTAATACTTCATTTGAATTTTATTTAATTTTCTATTTAATTTGAATTTTATGTTTCATCTTAATTTCATTTAATTTTTATATTTAAAATTTTATTTTATTGATTACCTACATGCAACTTATTTAATTTCTTACAAACTACATGCCTTTCTTTGACTTACATCATACTTATGTATAACTTACCTTCCTACATATCAAAAACTCAAAAAATATACATGTAGTTGATTTGAAACTATATAGCTATACCTTCCTATTTACCTACTTACAACACACCTACCCATTATGTATTTGCATACTTGGGTCTATTCAAGGTTGGGGTACCAAAAAAAAAGAAAAAAAACCTTAGGACTTTCTTAGGGCCACTTTTTACAAATTACATTTTCATGAAACCAATGTAAGTGAGAAAAATTGAATAGTTGAAAATAAGATAATTCATGTGATGGTGGTGATTTTTCACATGCATACATAATTGTGCATGAATATTTTAGTTTATAAACAAAAATGTAGAAAATGCCAAAATGGGCTTATAAAATGAACTAAACATTGTTTTTCACATGATTATTTCTTGCACATGTGACCTCCATCTAGAGTTAGAAATTTAAAACCTAATGAATGTAAATAACTATGCAAATGATTGGATTAAAAAATCATTTCCCTTGCAACCCATTATTTCAAAATTTGAAGACTTTGAAATTTTTGTATCATTTATTTTTTCATCAAATTGATCTAATGAACATGTAGTTGCAAAAAGGTAAACATTTTTTTTCTTGTAAATTTTTTTGAAATCAATTGCATTATTTTATCCATTATTTTTAGCACTTTAAAAAAAGAATTGTAATTAGGATAGTAAAGAACTCAAAAGGACTTTTATACAACATCCAATGGTTATTAGAGTTTTTAAAAAGCTTGGTCTTTTAATCTTTTAATTTTAGGATCACAACAATAAACCATAGTTTTAATATCTTAAAACACTACAAAAATCTAAACTTGTTATTTTTAATCTTGTTTTAGTGAGATGTCCCTTTTTGGAACCCCAACCTTGAATGAACCCACTTACTACTAGCTTCCTACTTACTTACCTACCTACTTATATAAATACTTACAACCTAATTTGTCTTACCCTTTGTAAATTTTATTTTTTAGATTTTAGAATCAAATTTTTTTAAAAATTGATTTCCTAAAATTATATTAATAATTCAGTTACTTCCCTACCCATTCTACCTTATGTAAACCCACCCTAGACCATGTACTTTACATGGATCAACATAGTTAACTAGTTAAATGCCCTTCCTTGTTATATTTATGTACCTATTTTTTTTTTTAATAATTAATGCAAAATAATAATAATTTATTAATTTACCTATCCACATTATTCATCTAGTAGTTACATTATCCTGCTTAAGTTCAATTATTTGAATAAACTTTTTATTTATTTATTTACCTACCCTACCCTATCGTAACCTAACTTACTTAACTAATTACCTAACTTTATTGGGATCAACCTAGTTCTATTTATCCTCCCTAGCTATATAATTCTCCTTCCCTATTTATACATATCTACCTACTGTATTTGATTTGATATTAATGCAAAATATTGTTTATTTATTTACCTAGCAACATTATCTAAATATTAGTTACCCTACCCTACAATTTGGGGCTATGACCCCTACAAGGTTTCATTTCAAATTCTTTGAATTTTTTTCCCAAAGAAATAAGTTTTTGGGACTAGGTTCACCAAAATGCATGCTCTTGCACGTTGTCAAATGGTAACAAGATTATCATTTTTGTTTATTGTACTACTTGTCCTATAGTCCAATTTGACTAGATCCTCTTTTGTATGGTTGCCGTTGTGGCTACACCAGAAAAGTGAAAAGAAAACCTTTATTGCATCCGATACTCCATAAACCCTAAACTAAGAACTTGGTTAGCAATAATTTATATTTTGCCTTCACCGGCAGAGCTCATCCACCACCCCTGGTACAGTTCCTCCGCCCTGCCCGAAATCCTCCCCTCTGGCCCTCAAATCTTTCTGTACCCTCTCGCCCTTACTTTTCCCTCATTCTGCTCATTTCTTTTTCATTTTTTACCTGGCTTATTAACAACTAGAAGCTTGAACTTGTTAATACAACACCTCAAAAACATAAAGTTTGAACTTATTAAGATAACACCTCAAAAACGTAAAGTCTAAACTTATTGAGACAACACCTAAAAACATAAAGAGCATAACTAGAAACTTGAACTTGTTAAAACAACATTTCATTTGCATGAAGAACACAACGTGAAGAAAAGACAAAAATTGTCCCAGTTTGTGCCCTTGGGTATGTTACTGATTTAAGTCTAAGCTAATGCCATGACAATTCGGAGGTAGAGGCTTTCCTCACTTTGTTGGAAGGGGTTAATTTCAAGTCTTAGGACATGGTTTGATATGGTCCCTTTTTTCTGGAAGCACAGAACAGCAGCATACCTAACCTGAGAAGCACCCTCAAGTCAAGATTAGTGGCAGCGGGCTGGTGGGGCTTCTTTCATTTACCGATTAGTAGGGGTGAGTACCTGACATGAGGAGGACCCTTAAGTCAAGATTAGTGGCAGAGGGCTGGTGGGGCTTCTTTCATTTACCGATTAGTGGGTGTCAGTGCCTGACCTGACAAGCATCCTCAAGCCAAGATTTGTGGTAGAGGGCTGGTGGGGCTTCTTTCATTTACCGATTAGTGGGTGTGAGTACCTGACCTGACAAGCATCCTCAAGCCAAGATTTGTGGCAGAGGGCTGGTGGGGCTTCTTTGATTTACCGATTAGTGGGTGTGAGTACCTGACCTGACAAGCACCCTCAAGCCAAGATTAGGGCTGGAGTGAACCAGCAGCCACCAATGCACCAGTTGAGGATGAGGCCGTTCAACCCGTTTTGGGGATGAACCAAAACCACATCCGGACTGCCCAAATATATATTTTTTCTCCCGCCTCTACTCTGCCCCAAAACATTTCTCCCCCTCCTACCTACCTCCCCCTCCTACCTCCCCCCTCCTACCTCCGATCGCCATCGCCAGAGCCTAAGTGGGAACACCACAGCGGGAGCGTCGAAGCCGGAGTAGGAGCACCAGAGCGGGAGCGCCAGAGTCAGAGCTTCCACTCAACCTTAAAGGTAAGATTTCTTACCTTCTTCTTTGTTATTTTGCATCGCAGAAGGGGACGGCTTGCTGCCGTCCCCTTCTTTTTGTTTTGTTTTGATGTAGCAAGAAGAAGAAGAAGGCGACGGTAGCATTGCTGCAGTCGCCTTCTTCTTTGGGTTTTTTTGGAAGGTAGAAAGGGACGGTAGCTGCCATCCCCTTCTTTCTTGTTTTTGTGTTATTGCAGCAAGAAGAAGAAGAAGGCGACGGCAGCATTGCTGCCATCGCCTTCTTCTTTGGATTTTTTTGGAAGGCAGAAAGGGACGGCAGCTACCGTCCCTTTTTTTTCTTTTTTTTTTTTGTTGCAAGAAGAAGAAGAAGAAGAAGAAGAAGAAGAAGGCGACGACAACATTGCTGTTGTCGCCTTCTTCTTTGGGTTTTTTTCGAAGGTACAAGGGGACGGCAACTGCCGTCCCCTTCTTCTTTTTCTTTTTTTTGTTGCAAGAAGAAGAAGAAGAAGAAGAAGGCAACGGTAGCATTGTTGCCATCGCCTTCTTCTTTGGGTTTTTTTGGAAGGTAAAAGGGGACGGCAATTGCCGTCCCCTTCTTTTTCTTTTTTTTATAGTTGTAGCAAGAAGAAGAATAAGAAGAAGAAGAAGAAGGCGACAACAGCACTGCTGCCGTCGCCTTTTTCTCTCGGGTTTTTTGGAAGGCAGAAGGGGATAGCAGTTGCCGTCCCCTTCTTTTTTATTTTTTGTTGCAAGAAGAAGAAGAAGAAGAAGTCGACAGCAGCACTGTTGCCATCGCCTTCTTCTCTGGGTTTTTTTGTAAGGTAGAAGGGGACGACAGTTGCAGTCCCCTTCTTTTTTATTTTTGTGTTGTTGCAGCAAGAAGAAGAAGAAGAAGGCGACGGCAGCATTACTGCCGTCGCCTTCTTCTTTGGGTTTTTTTGGAAGGCAGAAGGGGATGGCAGCTACCGTCCCCTTTTTTTGTCACAGCAAGAAGAAGAAGAAGAAGAAGAAGAAGAAGGCAACAGTAGCAGTGCACTGCCGTCCCCTTCTTTTTTTTTAAAATTTTGTTACAGTAAGAAGAAGAAGAAGAAGGCGATGGCAGCACTGCTGCCGTCGCCTTCTTTGCTAGGTTTTTTTGGAAGGCAGAAAGGGACGGCAGCTACCATCCCGTTCTTTTTTGTTTTTGTTTTGTTGCAGCAAGAAGAAGAAGAAGGCGATGGCAGCATTGTTGTCGTCGCTTTCTTCTCTGGGTTTTTTCTTAAGGCAGAAGGGGACGGCAACTGCCGTCCCTTTCTTTTTTTTTTTGTTTTGTTGCAGCAAGAAGAAGAAGAAGGCGATGGCAGCATTGTTGTCGTCGCTTTCTTCTCTGGGTTTTTTCTTAAGGCAGAAGGGGACGGCAACTGCCGTCCCTTTCTTTTTTTTTTTTTTTTGTTGCAGCAAGAAGAAGAAGAAGGCGACGACATCATTGATGTCGTCGCCTTCTTCTCTGGGTTTTTTTGGAAGGCAAAAGGGGACGGTATTTGCTGTCCCCTTCTTTTCGTTTTTGTTTTGTTGCAGCAAGAAGAAGAAGAAGGCGATGGCAGCGAAGCTGTTGTCGCCTTCTTCTCTGGTTTTTTTTGGAAGGCAGAAGGGGATGGCAGTTGCTATCCCCTTCTTTTCTTTGTTTTATTGCAACAAGAAGAAGAAGAAGGCGACGTTGCCGTCGCCTTTTTTTTTCTTTTTTTTTTGTTGGAGCTAAGAAGTCGATGGCACCAAAGTGAAGAGGGAAAAAAAAAGTAGAAGGCGACGCTAGCTTTTGTTTTCTTCTTTTTGTTTTTTTGTTTTAGCGCAGAGTTAGGTCTAGTTTTGTTGTGTTTAGGTTCCATTGGAGCAAAGAAGGAAAAGACAACAACTGTCGTCACCTTCTTCGATGGCTTTGCCGCAAAAAATTGGCGACATGCACCTTTCTGCTGGTTTAGCTGCGAAGAACGGGACGGCAACAATTTCGTCACCTTCTTTTATGGTGGCCCAGATGTGAAGAAGGCAATGGCAGAAAACAATATTTTTTTTTTTTTTTTTTTTTGTCTTTATGGTTTAGTTTATTAAAATTGACAATTAACAATGGTTGTTGTTTTGTTGAAGTTGAAGGATAATGGCTCGGAGAAGGAGATTGAAGAAAAGTGATGGCAGTGATTTGGAGGTGCATAAGCAAAATGTTGCTTCATCAGATCAAATCATTGTGGAGGAAATTGTTCTTTCATCAAATGAATTACAAATTGTTGTTTTTTCACATCAAGCAACTGCTGAGGGTATTGATGTTTCTTCAGATTAGCCAATTGGTGAGCAAAATGTTGTTCCATCAGAATTGAGACACCAAAAGAAAAATGTTCCTTCATGAGATATGAAAATTAAAAATTGATGTATCAAGTAATCTACGTGAACTAGAAGTGTTTCTTCATTAGATATGAAAATTAAAAAATTGTGGATTAGAGTTAACAAGCATGATAATGAGTAATGTAGATTGAAAATTTCGATTGAAAAATGATGGATTAGATTGATTTAGACTAAATGTAGGGAAAAAATAATTATATAAGTTGTTTTACATTTAATTATATCTGCGGGATTTTTTTTGTCAAATTTTTTTATTATAATACCTGAAAGCAGTTAAGGTTTGCATGAATTATATTTGATTGTGTGATTTGGGTTTGCAATACCTGCATTTTGTTTCTAAACGCTTTATGTGTAAAGTTTTAGGGTTAGGGTTTTTTAATTACAAAGTAATGATTTACTTTTTGATATTTTTAAATTTAAGTCCAGAACTTGAAACCGACCAGGTTTGTCAACCACTAGCACTCCCTTGTCCACCTAATTTGGCTCGGAAGGACAAAGAATGGACAAAGGTTGGGTTGAAATGGAAGTGCAAAGTTGGCACTTGCATTGTCGCATATTGCGCCAAATGGTTGTTGATTAAGCATTCGAAAAAAGTGCATGGTTTGGTGGTAGAAAAGGCCAAACCTGGGAGGCCTTCAATTTTTGCAGGAGGTCCTCGACATCAAGACCATGGTAAAATGAATGTTCACATCTTGGGAAATGCCCAAGCTGCACAAAGGCGGAATGATCAAAAGGTTGCTAGTCGCGCACGTGCCAAAGCAGAGGAGTGGGTAAAGCTGGTAACTATTTCAAAATAATGTCCACCATTCCCAAAACCAGCTTTGGTCAAATTAGCTTCAGAGCAACTATTGAAAGTGTTGGGTCTAACTGCATGGGGTGTGGGAAGTGTGGCTCGAGATGCAACATCACGAATGGAGAGAGATGAAGAATTACAAGAGATGATTCGATCCACCCGTTGTGTATATGCAAAATAATTGAAAAAGGCATGGGATGTAAAAAATTGGAATCAAGAGTTCAATAAAGCAAGTCGAACAAAAGAGTTGACAAATGTATTGGATTTTCATGAATCTAAAATGATTTATGGAAGGTAGGAAACAATATTAATCAATGTTTATTGTTTTTTTATAATTTTGTGTTATCCAAGGTGTGTTAGGGTTTAATTTGGTGGTTTTGGATGTTTATAAGGTTGAGGAGACAACAAAGGAAGAGTTTGTTGCAAAAGTAGTTCAGGTTGAGATGCAACGCCACCATTTCTACACTACTCGTCATGTAGCAAGGGTTGCAAATGCAGCAGCTACTTACCGAACTAAACATGGGATTATAAATACTGATATGGTTTAGGGTTTTCACTTTATATAGTTTGCCAGGTTTTTTCAAGCCTTTTATTTTTTGGACTACCCAATTTTTGAACTTTGGTCTTGTGATGTGTTATGGAGAACCTTTTTTTTTCATTGGGTTCTTTAGCAATTTTTCATCCACCCATTTTTGTACAACTTTTATCAATATAGTATTTTCTTTTAGTCACATTTGTTTGATGGGTATATGGTTAATCATATATGTCGTTTTTGTCATATACATCTTAATACTTAAGATGTAAAAATCAAACCTTAAATAGGCCCATATGAATAGGTAACATGAATTTGTCTACGATCTATAAAGATCAAAATGAACATTATGTAATATTTATGTTTAATGTCATAAGACTCACATCACCTAAAAACTTTTAAAACAATACACACATTTAAAACATATACTACTTACATCATTTTTTTTTACAACTTCCATAAGGCCATTTACAAAAATGCAATACTCGCATATGGGTCCTGTAAAAGGCGTTGGGTATTACTATTCAATGCAATACCCGCATAAGGATCCCGTAATAGACGCTGGATATTACAAAAATATGCAATACCCGCATATAGGCGCGTGATAGTTGTTATCACACATCCATTGCAATACCCACATATAGGGTTTAGATAATAGTCACTGGTTTTCATTCATTGTAATACCCGCATATGGGGTCCCATAATAGTCATTGGTTTTTTCATTCGTCGCAATACCCGCATATAAGGTCCCATAATAGTCGTTGGTTTTTTTCATTCATTATAACACCCCATATAGGTCCCATAATAGTCACTAATTTTTACATTCATAGCAATACCCGAATATAGTGTCCCATAACAACCGCTGGTTTTTCCCATTGATTACAAAATTCACATTTTGTCATAAACTTAATTCAGATTAATAACTAATTTAAGTTTACAGAAAAACATATTTTGGATACCCAAACCACTTAATAATTCTTTTAAAATGACGTTACATGCAAGTATTGCAATTAGGGTTGGGTCTTCACATAAGGTTTGTGTCAATCACTTATGGATTATTGTAGTATGAACTTACATGTAGGTATTGCATTTAGGCCTTGGTCTTCATTCAAACGCCCACCCAAACTACATATTGGGTATTGTACTTAAAGTTGCCCTTTCACTACAAGTTTTACGTTAATCTCCTATGGGTTATTTTAAAATGAATTTGAATATAGCTATTGCATTTAGGGTTTAGGTTTCATATAATTTTACAATATCCACACACATACTTACTTTCACCAATTACAAATTTAGCCTTAATTTTATTAATAACTAAATAAAATCAATAACAAAACATAGAAGAAGGTATGTCTTAAGCCA
>Ga0209611_10011475_pt1 | contig 12742 bp, 6 predicted proteins | sample S1TSphgellanicum_3_FD_187693 | JGI IMG/M metagenome (GOLD analysis project Ga0209611, IMG submission 187693) | Host-associated microbial communities from peat moss isolated from Minnesota, USA - S1T2_Fc - Sphagnum magellanicum MG (SPAdes) (version 2) | ecosystem: Host-associated > Plants > Peat...
TTAATAGCCATAAATTGGATGATTTAAATTTCATTAATTAATATTTAAAATTAAAAAATAGGTGGGCCTTGATTACCACATGTCAACATATAATTGGTGTTTAAAATGAACACGTGCCAAATGGTCAATGAACATTCCATGGTGTGCCACCTGTCATCATTTTAGTGGCAAAAACTTTAATGGTTGATATTAATCCAATGAATTTTTAATTTTGAAAACACAAAAATAATTAAAAAGTGACACATGTCCACAAGTTAGTTGTCTAATTTTTAAACACGTGTCACATTTTGATCAATTGCATTGTAGTTGCAAGGAGAGTTGCACATAAGATGTAATTACACTTAGATTAGTATGTATAGATGAACATGTATATTAACATTATATATACATGTTGCATATGTAGTGTCACATGCAACTTAATGTCATGTGCAACTTGTTTAAAGCAACTACACAAGTTTATAGTTGCATGTGTCACATGCAATTGAATTTTAGTTGCTAATGATAGTTGCAAAACCCAAAATTTATACTAGTGTTATGTGCTTTGGCTTGATTGTAAGCTAAAACAAATGCCAAGAATAGCGATAAAATATTTATAACTTGTGTCATCATTTTTAATTAAAATTTTTATAACTTTAAATTAAAATCCCCATGAATTAGCAGTTGATTTAAAGCTTAGGCCCTAGTTACATTAGCTTTCATGGCAACACATAAGGTGAAGGTAGAATGAAGTGCATATGACAATAACCAATAGCCAACATTTTGAATCAAGACACAAAGTTTCACAACAGGAAGGAACATATTTATAATGGCTTGAGTAGAAGCCCAAGTTGGAAATACCAATATTCTAGAAGATAAATAAATAGCTTGTTACCATGCATAACAAATGAAAGTAACATTTCGATATTTTGATGTTGCAAAGAATAAGATGACTTGAAAAGTAAACCTTGTCCGCATTAGATTTTTCATATTGGTAGGCAAGCTTACAACTGTACAAGACTTTTTCATTTTCGTCATCCCTTACTAGATTTTTTTGTCTAAGTAATGGTCTTTTGCAATGCAAATTTTGAGTTTTTTGCAAGCTAACTTTTGAAAATCTAGCATATATTTTATTGTCATTAGTAGCATATTGAGCTACCTTTGACATGACATGCCCAAAATATGACCCTATAAATGGGCATGCTAGCTAAATGACAAAATAAGAAACAATAGAAGTCAATGCAAAAGTCAAAATGTTTAAATTAGACCTTTCATCTTTGATGTATGCAATTATTTTGTCAAGTAAGTTAAAGGAATTCAACAATGATTTTACTTGGTTCGCTATGGCTACACTTATAATGTTATAACCCCAAAAGACTTTAATTGTCACATGACATGGCTCCCATGAGACGTTGATGAAATTCACAACAGTAACAAAGGTATCAAAGCCCACACAAAACATCCAAAGGCTAAATGAACATGTACAAGTAATACAATGTGCAAGGGTAGGGATGACATAAATCTCATTGGTTTTATCCACCATGTTAAAAAACATTTTAGTCACCATTTGGTGATGGGATGGAAACTATACATGGCCACATTGCCGCAAAACCAGATGCTATAGCCATGAATTTTCAACAGAAAATAAAGGTCGGTAACCTTTTGGAACATAGAGATCAGGTCCTTTAAAAAGGCCTACTGTAAAGGATTTGATTTGTGGTAAGGTTGTTGGTTGCCAAAAAAGTTTGTGATTTGAGAAAAGGGGACAATTTTCCTTTTCCTTGACCTCTAGTTTTCACTTAGGTTTTTGTAACCCTTTGTAGCAAAAATAGTCCCCATTTTTTGGACAAATCTCGATGTTCATGACAAGCATGTTTTTTCAAAATGCTTGTGCCATGGTTCTTATTATAGCTCACAAGCCCTTTATGTTTTCCCTAAACATCAAAGAGCTTCAATTCAATAGGATAATTAACAAAACAATGCATCATTTATTAGATTACAAATGTTCATTGCTGCAACATCATTCACCATAAAAAATACTTAATAAATTGATGTTCGATGGCCAGGAGACCATAGATTTCTATTGGCCACCAACTTTGGAATAAGGATCTACCAAGTTGCATCTATGTTAACATTTGATGCCTCTTGTGATCCAAGTTCGATTTTAGGTTGAGACATAAAATCAATATCATCTTAATCACATGAAATGGTTGTTATAGGTTGTGTGGCATTTGTGGATGCCATTGTAAACAACCTTATAGGTTAGGTTTTGTTATATCTACTGTTGTTTGCAAAAAAATAGAGGATAGAGATTAGACATGTATGAAAATTCAATGGCATCCTATCATAAAAACTTACTCGAAGTTGTTGCATGGCAAAAACCTTGCCAATCTACAAAATTGTGATAAAAAGGACACATAGCTTACACATGCATGGGAATTCAATGGCATCAACTTAATCACAAAGACTTACTAGAACCTATTGTTACATGGCAGAAACCTTGCTATTGCTATTTGTAAAGTAAAAAGGTCCCAAAGCTTACACATACATGGGAATTCAATGGCGTTTCATCCATCACAAAAACTTTAGAAGCTATAGTTGTTACATGACAAAAACATTATTGCTATGCTTACAAAAAAAAAAAACATGAAGTTTACACAATAATAAATTCAATGGAATTCAATCCATCACAAAGATTTAATGTTAACAACACTATTGCATGGCAAAATCCTTATTGATGTAAAAAATTAACAAAAAAAAATGGTGGAGAGAGAAAAACATACCTACAACTTGCAAGCAACACAAGATGACCCTTCTAATGATCTTTAACAACGCCTAATGCTTTAAGAACTTTTGCTTAAGTCTTATAGGATTCTGCACCAATCATCAACATCAAACACAAACAAATTGTGATGCAGGTTTCAAAATATGGAACATATTTACACTAGTAGAAAATGGCCATTTTGGTATTGGTCCATGTGATTAATTTTTAGTTGTAAACGACATTTGCAACTAAAATCTTAATAGTTGCATTGGACAAGTCGCATTGACACTAGTCATAAACAACAATGAATTTTGGATGAAAGAAAAAAATTGACGAAATACGTTTTCATCCTTTGACTTGTCATATATGTATTGTTGCTTGCAATTAAGATGCAACTTTTTTTGGTGAACAATGTGAACAAGCTATGTGTTGCCACGTGTTTCAACTTTTAATAATAAAAAATATTTTATTATTATTTTGAAATAATTTAAAACATTTAATTTTATGTTTGGATGGTTTAAATTGTGACACGTGTTGTAATAAAAATTTGCCACATGGCATATTAATTGAGTTTTTCTAAATTAAATTTAAAATCAATATTTAGGTATGTAGGTTGAATTAGGTATTTACCTACCTATATACCTACCTACACATCTAGGTTAAACACCTATCTAAATAGGACCTATTTACCTACTTAAGCCAAATACCTACTTAGGTAATTGTAGGAGGAAAAGTAGGTAAATAAGTTAGGGAAATAGGTAATTAGGTGTAAGTACATGAATATTTATATTTTATTTTGAGTTAAGTCATTTTTATTGACTCATCCCATATGCCCACAGGAAAATGTAAGATAAAACACTTTGTTTATATACTTTTCAAGATGAGAATAAAAACCAAAACATATGGGATAAATTTTTTAATTACAAGTTGTTTGTGACAAAAAATGTTCACTCATAAATAAGTTCCAATTAAAATTTTTATCCCATATGTTTTGGTTTTCATTCTCATCTTGAAAAATATATAATTAAATAGGTAAGTGACAACTGACTAGCTAACTAATTAACTAATAAATTAATAAAATTACTAATTATTTAATGAATATAATATCTGAAAATAAATGAATAAACTTGCCAGTTAATTAATTAAAAACTAAACTAAAAACTAATTAATTAATTATAACATTAATCATCAATATTTTATGATTACTGAATTAATTATATTATTAGTTATTATCAGATATTATTTAATTTTTTAGCTAGATAAACAGTAATAATATCTACTTTTAAATATATATTAACTATAATAATCTATCAACTAGTATAATTAACTAGTAGTTGGTTAATATTGAAATAATTAGCCAATTATTAATAATTAATAAATTATTATATCATAACCAAATAAATTAATATTCAAACTGAAATATTCATTATTTAATAATTATAAAATATTATTTATAAATATTGAGCACTATTTTTTTATATCTAATTATTTAATTAAAACCTAGCCTAGGTTGATTATTTTATTATAATTATTCCCATGATTATTTTCATTTATATAGTTAATAATAAACATAAATGTAAATATTTAATAGTAACAATATCATTAATTCAATTATTATTGTAGCTAGTTTGTAACCAAGGTTAACTATTTTATTTTTATTATTCACATTATTACTTCATTCTTTAAAGTTATTTATGAACTATTACAATAAATATTTTATATCTTTAATAAGTATATTTTTCCTTCAAAAATAATTTCTACATTTGTATAATAATTTATTAGATTTTCATTCTAATGAATACAGTAATTATTATAAAATAATAAAATAATAAAACTGAAAATAAAATTATATATCAGTAATTGATCATAATCATTGAATTATTAATGAATAAATATCAATTATAAATCTGAAATAAAAAATATTAAAATTATATATTAATATATCCTTGTAATTATTATATTAATCTAACAATACTTCATAACTGATTACTTATAATAATAATAATAATATTGTAATTTTTAAGTAGCTAGGTTAGATATTTTATTATTATTATTATTATTATATATTATTAGGTCACTTGTTAGAGCTATTGTGATTTATTATAACTATTTTTTTATTACATGTAATTAATATAAATATAATATAATATGAATCAAAATTATAACAAATGTCATTTGTTATAATTTCAAGAAATAAAATGAGATGGTTTGGATAAACTTGTAGTATGGGCACAATATATTTAACAAATATCTTACATAAAAATTTCATATACTCAAAATACACACTATTTAATGTAACCATAATATCAAGCCTATTTATCCTAATAATAATACTTGAATACACATCTAATATGGTTGTTGATATAAATTCAAAATATATGTTTATAAATCTTAATACACAACTACATTCTTTATAATTCATAAAATACACCTTTGTATATTCATAGGGTTGCAATTAAATTGGTCACATTGACAACTAATGGGACAGAATTTTTTTTTCTTAGATGAAAACTAAATTGAATGTTCTTCACATGGAAGGATGAACATCAAAATAGTCACAAACTAATTGCACTGTAATTGTAAATGTGACCAACATAAGAAATAGTTGCAAAAATGTTCAAATATAATTGCAAATAATTAATAGTTGCATGTAGTCACAAATAGAGTGGTTACATTTTGACCAATTTCTATTTAGTAGTGTTATGAGTTATAATCAAAAGACATAATAGACCTTGAAATGTTGTCTTGCAAACAACAATCACCAATTACCACTTGGACATGTTCCTTATAGCTTTACACACATCATCACAAACTTGCCCCCTCCTTGTACGAGTGCTTTTGCAACACCTTAATAATATGTTCGATGTTCAATGTTGATACAATCATTGATATGATGTTAGGTGACGTTGTCACAACATGTCCTAAAATGGCATTGATATTATACTAAAACATTTGACATCTTATCGATATTAAATTGATGAAAAGAGTATGATCAAAATTGACACAACATACATTAATAAGTCATCAAATTGATGATAATATGTTGAAGATTGAATGCTAATACAATCATTGACACAATATGTTGATGGCATTATAATGATATGTATTGAGTTAGCATTGGGATTATTTTGACATAATTTACATTTTTTCAACATGCATTCAATGGATAAGATCTTGTCAATGCCGAGATAATACAAATTGATTATCTATTGAATTGATGTTGTTACAACCTTCATAAAGATGGATTTTCAATGTCATTGCATATCACATAAAATCAACAAATTAAGGATATTCAAACAATGGCACTCACTGTCACAACATTGATACAATCCTATGAAGTGTTGCAATATCAAATGGGCAAATAATAAGCATTGATTCAATATAAATCAAATCTTGTATTTGATAATTGTTGGAACAACTAGTGACATTGTTTTGACATTGATTCATAGCAAAATACAACATTGCATTTATATTGTTCCATATATATATATATACATAAAGTGAAAAAAAATTCCAAGTTTTGCACTTGAAAGTTTTCAACATGGAATTGAAGTTCCAATATGAAAAATTCCCTAAAATAGTCTGGTGCATCACCAATCTGCTTGCTTGTTTCTTTCATTGCAAAGGATATGCTTGAAAAATCTTGAGTGGACTACTACTTAGGCATCGCCCAAGAGCAAAAGATGCATTGTCAATGTTAAAGTTTTATTAAGGGCATCAAGTCACATGTAGCTCTTGGAGCCACAATGGAAAACATGCTTTCCTTTCATCTATTCCTTTGCAAAGTTCCAGCATCACTCTCAAACCTTGCTTGCCACAACATTCTTCAACAATTGTTGCAATTGAGCTACCAAGCAAGAGACGCTTGTGGTTATTTAAAAAGGTAACTTAGATTCTTGCAACTACACATCCACTTGTAATAATGCAATTGTCAAAAACATCTTGTGCACAAACACACTTGGTACTCTTGGAAGAGCTGACATCTTTAGATGATTAGAAACTTTGCATGACAACTTTGCAAAACAAACTTCATCATTTATAGTTCAGCCAATTTTCTCTCTTCCCTCTGTTGCCTCAACCCAAACAAATCCGAGCCCTTCAAAGTTCCAAGATCATCATCCAATATTGACAGCCCAAGCTTCTCCATGTCTACTATGATATTGATGTCGATGATGTTAGTTACCTTGTTGATGAACTTTGTGGTTAAGACTACTTCTGCTTCCTCCTAAATTGCTGAGATCCGCACAAAAAAGGTGGGTCCCAGTTGCTACAATCCCACAAACCCAAATCGAGTGCACCTTCATATACTTCATTGTCTTTTGCAAGGTTACATCCAAAGGCTTTGACCAAACATGAGCCATAAGCCTAATGTTAATGTAGATCTCCATGGTTTTGTTTTGTTCATGTTTGGTCCTAGACAAGAAAAACTCATCAAGTTTTTCAAATAGGTTGTAGTCTTGTCACTGTCTTAGTATTTTGAACATTTGCACATCTTCCCAAAACACAATTGGCAATCTTGACCACTCTTCTTTGCTCCTCCATTCATGACTTTCTCCAATGCATTGTTAATATCAGCTATTGGCCTGCTGGTCTCCTCATGTGGACCTAGCAATCTATGCACGATGCCAACATCAAGTGCTAAGATGCCCAAAGGCACTTGACTGGTATTTGCCCTGGTGGTTTTGATTGGCATTCCTTCGCTTTGGGGTCTTACAATAATCTTAGCACAATCCCTTGAATCTTCACTAATGATGTCCATTAGTTGCTAGCCCTCCTTCACTTCAACCTGCAGTCCAAAATCCAATTCTCCAATTCAATAGAAACTTTATTGAAGCATCAAAACTCTTGCCATGCAAACCATGAAGCATTTTCCTCATGCCCTCAACTGGTCTACTTCATTTTTGCCTGATGATTCTCCACTAGACCTAGTGGATTGCTAGTTGTCATTAAAGTTGTCATCTAAGTAGGGGCCATCTGACACGTCATCCTCACTTCCCGAATATGGATACTCAGTATCTAAAGACACATAGCCATTTCCTTCCTTTGACGGTGGTGGTGCTCACTCTCTTTTGGAGCTCTATTCAGCTCTTGGCTGCCAACATGAACAAGTGAGGCTTCTAGAACTAGGACAATAGAAGAATGAAATTAGTTACTAAAGCACAACATTTGGTGCTAGAACTGCAGTAATACCTGAAATACATTGCCTTCTCATAAGTCTGAAGCATCTGATAGTGTTTTTCTTGTCATTGTTGTGCATGGGTTAGTACCCTGGTAGCATAAACACCTTTGAAACCACAGTTTTGAGAGATGGGAGTTTGAATAATGTTGCGGATGTTGTCCACAAATTCGAGATCCCCATGCCACACATGGAGAGAGATGCCAATTTTGGCATGGCACAAAAGCAACCATCAAGTTAGCTTGTTATAGAGTAGCTTTTGTCCAGGTTCAGAGTGTGGAGCCATGGAAACTGTCCTACCACCATGAATTTCCGCATATGTGAGAAATTTAGATTCAAGATCTGGTAGTCAAGTCCTCCCTTAAAAGCACTCTACATAGACACCCTAAGAGTATAGGAAAGTGTGCGAATACTCAATACATGAGAAAGCTATCATAAATAAGATTCAAGTAAAAAAGGGTTGCATAGCTGAGCACCAATATCATATTCCCATGCATGAGTAAATGATACAAATTGAATATCGGGCACATTAGTTTTGAACAAACATTGCTAAATTACGAGTCAGCAAGGGTGCCGTAGCTAGTTCAATGGGGACAGTAGAAGCAGAAATCTACTTCAAAGCTTCCTGCTCAAGTGCAACATGTCTGAAATTTGTCGATTGGAACTTGGGTGCCCTTGCGACATGTAGCAATTGAATCGGCGGCTTCCATTGGAGACTGGAAATAGTGTTGTTGTTGATCACATCCACTACCGCTAGTTCAGAGTGCTGCACCGATCGCATGATGTCAACCAGTGGGGCAAGATCAACATCTGCTATATGATCCATAATGACCACAGTTTAAAAACCTCTAGCTGTTTACTAGACATCTGTGCAACAAAACAACAGAATAAACCACCTCAATGATCCCAATGATCATTCCAAACCCTAATATCACCTAAGGAGGATCCAGATGTGTCAAAATTTTATTGAATAGCTAAGAAACATGTGCAATTGATGAGGATTGCTAGGCGATAAACAATAGGGATTATCTCAAACCTTCGCAAATGTTGTGAGTGCACTCGAGTGGTGAGCCAAGCCATAGCCTTTGCAAGCCTCCACATATCTCCACAAACCAAAAACAAAGGAGCTTTCAAGGAGGCTGCCATTTCGACCTCCGACCGAGATACTCAAATATGCCGAGGGCACACCTTTGCTTCCAACCTTTCGAAGGTTACAAAGGACGCTTGAAATTACCGGCTAGCTAAGATCTGGTTAAGTTAGGGTTGAAACAAATTAGGGTTACTCGAGTAAATTAGAGAAAAAGACCCTAATGGATGTCGAATCACTACACTGTTGTCATCCACTGTGTATCATCCATCCACATTCAAGCTCTACCAATCTCCACTCTGGTGCTGTCGTTGGGTCATTTGTGTTGTTGTCGCATTTGTTATGCGCATGTCTGTGTTTTTGTGTTTCATTCATGTGTAGTTTCATAAGTCTAAAATGAATTTGATGCAGAAAATTTTCTTCCATGTGAGCAGCTATTAGGAGATTTTTATTTTATATTTTTATATTTTTATATCATTTAATTATTTTCCAATGGCATGGTGATGTTGTGGAAGATGGAGGAGGGCTAAACGTTAGCAGCTAATTGATTGGAAGAAGAAGAACAATTTCTCGAGCTCCAATTGTAACTCCATTTTTCCTGTTTTTGTTTAGCTTTTTTGGATTTTAATTTAATGTAATTTGGAAATGGCTATGATTTCTTTTCATTTTTTTTCTTTCAATATCCGCGCTCAAAGATATAGTTCAGCACCAACGTTTTCGAAAATTTATTTTAGTTTTCTCTCCCCTAATGATAATGTGCAAACCCGAAAGAAATATGTGGCGACAACGTTGGAGAGGTCTCAAATGATGAACTTCAAGCTGTGTGGCTCGTCACACGATCGCAGAATTTTCAATTCCTACATTAAAAATACAGTTCGGCAACATCATTTTTTTGTTTTGGTTTTTTGGATGATGAAGAAGCGGCAATGGTTACTGTAGAGAAAACATACGAGTAAAGAAATTGTTATGACAAATTGGAGACGTCCTTTGACAAACTTGCAACAACCCTAATGGAGAGGAAGAGCTCAATTTCCAGTGGTACATCCTCTTGGTTTCATTATACATGTGTTTGGATGTGCAGAACAGGGCTATAATTTTATGCATTGTGCATGGTGAGCATAACAAATGGTTTTCCTCGCTGTATGTAACTAAATTCTGCCTCTGCATCATTCGACTTGCTGACTGACTTTCCCATCGGTAATTTGCCAATCACATTGTCTGGCTAAGAAGCAACCGTGGCCCCCAAAAAGCCACCAAAAAAGGTTTGCCATTTTTTTTTGTTGCATTTTGTCAATTGCTCCTTTCATTGAAGTTATCTTGAAACAATATCAATTTTGTGAAAGACATATGACATCCAGAAAGAACACTGCAATGTCGTATGTTTTATCAGATGCAAAGATCTGGGGCACAAAGATCTGGGGGACAAATACACTGTATCAATTTAAAATTGTTGTCTTTGTGGCTTTGTTTTTCGTTTTGGATGTTGCAAAAAAAGTCATTGACTGAGGAGGAAAAGAGAATCAAAACATAATTGATTGCATTTCAGGTATGTATGCTCCTTCATGTACCATTGATTAACCTCTTAAGAATTAACTTCCTAAACCTTAACTAATGGAGAATACTCTCATCTGTGTTGCATGGTTGTCAGAAGCATGTCACAATATCACACAACAATATTAATGCTTTGTATAAGTTGTTCACATTGTGTGTGTGTGAACCTTTGTGTTGATTCTTAGGGTTCTATGTTTCTGTGTAATAGGCCAAAGAGATGTGGAAAAAGAAGATTCAAGACCACAAAACCAAGATACAACAAGCCATGGTTTGTGCAGATCCAATCCTTCCACGTATTTTCGACATGTCCTGCTTGATCAGGAAGTTGAAAAGCTTGTTATCATGGACTGAGAACAACCTAGATCCAAGCCCTAAACAGAATAGCAAAGAACCCTAAAATGAGCATCCATATGAGTCTTCTCTTCCCTCTTCTTCTGATGTCCTGGATGTAATGGATTATGTGATTGGTATGGTGTGGGAGTTTTCTGAAGATGGCAGGGAGTATGGTATCCTTGGATGTAGCCTATACTGAAATCTCTTTTGTGATGAGAGTCCACTGGGAATGTAGGGAGGGGGCCAAAATTCCTCAAATTCTTGTTGACTGTGACTGATGATTCTATTAGAAATTCCAAATTACGAACAGATTGTTCCAGCTGATGAAATGTTTGTGCTGTTGCAGATGAAGAGGATAATCTACTCTTAAGGAAGGAAATATGAGAGTGTTTTTGCTTTATTGACAATAGAGAGATGCCTAGTTTTTGGACTTGTTAGGGTTTTGTTGGTTGGCATTGTATTTCAGGAGATTTATGAGCTTGAATGTATTTGTGTGTGTGTGGGGGGTGTTTTGTTTTGGTCTGTCTTGGAAAAACTATGATGTGTGAGATGTACACATGATGTCAAAAGATGTTTTGCTTAACTCCTCCCCCCCTTGTGGTGTTGTTGTTTGCAGTCTGTGGCAAGGTTTAATGGATTGAGAGCATTTCCAATGCTCAAGTAAAGGCTAACTGTACTTAGGCTTGTTGCCTCCTCTAAATGAACTCTAAATGCATCTCTACGACTGTGAGTAAAAATCTTCCTTCTTGCTCTCATTGTTGACTTGTGGATTTCTTGAGGGATTTAAGATTGGGTTCCTTAATATCTGTTTTGGAATTCTTTCCCACTCACTAGTATTCTGTATTTTTGGACAGCAATGGAAGAATTACTCTGGGTTAATACTTATTTGGTTTTTTGTTATGAAGAACCTTTGATAGTTTATGCCAATGTTGTGAATGGATACAACACAACTCATTCTATCTTCTGAATAGAGAAAGCCTGGAAATGTGAGCAACCACATTGTGGTCACCTTGTGGTTCCAGATTTTTTTTCAAGGAAATTTTATGGGATGTTTTCCTACTCAAAATAAGCAACCCTGGTTGTCTGTTCTTTATGTGTTGTGCTTACATACTGCAAGTTGACGCAGAGACTTTTCAAGTTGTCTCAGCACTGATTGCTGAGCAGTTAGCCATTGATGTAAATGATGTGTGGGTAGAATCAAAGTTTACTGACCTTGGAGTTGACTCGCTTGACACAGTAAGTGTACTATGAAAAACACCAAGGGATTCCAGGTCTTGATTGCAAACATTTTTTGCTACAATTTTACAGTAGAAGTTGGTAGTAAGATGATTTCACGATTTTGCCTCACACCCAGTGATGTCAGATTGTGTGGATGACCTTCTTAATTTATCTTTGGTGTACAAGTGGAATGATCATTGGGTGTTGAAATGATACTTGGAACTGGTTGGTTCCTCCTTCATGCTAGTCTGCATACTTGAAAAAACTTTTAGTCTTTCTTTGGATGGACCTTGGCCTTGATTAACTAGGTTGTGTAGTTGCTTCCTGTTTGGGAGAAACTGTTGACCTGATTTGATCAAGCCCTTATATTTGTAATTGCTTTAAGTGGCTAGATGCAATTGTACCCAATACATGCCTCTCATACTTGGATCTGATTAGAAATTGGAAAAACACTGCCAGCTACAAGCTTGTAACCCAGTATTGCCACCAATAGTAGCAACATTGAACAATAAAACAATCATGGTTTTGTAAAAAGTTGAGAATCTACTGCAGAGTGTTTTAGGCTGTCTGATGGTTCCTACCATCTATAAACTTAAAGATGTTGTGTGAAAGCTGGTTATGATTTGTGTGTTGTGAT
>Ga0209611_10011477_pt1 | contig 12739 bp, 9 predicted proteins | sample S1TSphgellanicum_3_FD_187693 | JGI IMG/M metagenome (GOLD analysis project Ga0209611, IMG submission 187693) | Host-associated microbial communities from peat moss isolated from Minnesota, USA - S1T2_Fc - Sphagnum magellanicum MG (SPAdes) (version 2) | ecosystem: Host-associated > Plants > Peat...
TTTTTTTTTTTTTTTTTTCTGAAAGGAAAAATCAAACTACTAAGTTGGGGGGGGAGGGCAAGGCAAAATCAAACTCCTAGGGTTTAAAAAAGAAAAGAAAAGAAGGTAATGCAAGAAGAGTAGAGAGAACAAGCAGTTTTAGAGAGAGAGAGAGAGAGAACAAGCCGTTCCTAAAGCCCTTGCTTTCTTCTTTGCTCATCAATTGGAACTTTACAAATGGAGATGATGACGACTAAGTCTAGCTAATTGCAGAAATCCATCCCTTGAGATGGAGAAGAATTGAATCTTTTGATTTTGGGTTTTGGGTTTTGGGGTTTTTTTTTTTTTGGGTGGGGTCATCATCATCTTCCTGTGTCAAGAAGGAGAAGAAGAAGAAGAAGAATCGTCGTCGTCGTCGTGGTGTTTTTGTAGGGCATATTACAACGACGGATCGAGCATAAGAACATTTACTAAGTGTATCGGTAGATCCAATTTGTTGGACCATGGATTTGGCGAAGGCAGCACCAACAGTGCCTGATTGTCAGGCGGCGGCGGCGGCGGCGGCTCCTGCACGTCCTGCTGCTTATGATACAACGCTGGATCATGCGCCTTTCGAGACCATGGAGAAATATTACCCATGCCCACAAGCAGGTATCTCCAGGAGTCTGATGACAGGGGATGTGAAGGGTGCACAAGTCTGCACTACCATACGCGATCCCTTAGATCCCATGGTAAAAATCAAAATCCTTGATGGACTCCCTCCCTCCTTCCCTCCCACGGAGACTTATCAACATCCCAAGTTCTCAATCCCATCAGGAAAAACAAAAACAAATTCAGAACCCATCTTCTTTTTCTCCATCACAATTGTGGGAAACCCAAAAAACAAAACAAAAAAAATAGAAATCAAACACATCTCAATAACTCAACCAGGAAAATTAAGATTGGATCAAAAGAGAAAATGAAGATTGGATCCAGCTGAAGAAGATACACAAAGGAAATTGAGCACTGAACATGAATCAACAAGCTGCAGGACACTGAAAATCTCTTATTGGATAATATATCGGCTTTTGGCACATGAAGATAGATAGATCCTCGTCGTTTTTTTTTTTTGGGGGGGGGGAGTGCTATGCAACAAATTGCTTCAGTCTCTTTTTTTTGGGGCCCCCCCATGGAAGTGTGATAACTAGATCTGAGAATTCTTCTTTGTGTCTTCTTTCTGGTGCAGTGTTTGAACAAACCATATCCTGGAGTATGGCTGGAGGGAATAGTAGATAAGAACAAGAAGCCTTCACGCACTTTGCAAACCAATCGCCAAACCAGCCCTTTGGACCCGCTCTACATTCTACCAAGTGGCCCCAGCATCATGCCTTCTGGTGAAAAAGTAAGCACCCAAGTCCTTCCCTTCCCTTCCCTACTGCAAATTTCTGATCGATCCAAGATCAATCTTCTGTCCAATTTGGAGAAATTTCAGATTGTTGTTGAATTCCATTCTGTGACTCTATCTCCAAGGCTCAAACACAGCATGATATATGTGCACTGCAAATGCCCTCTGTCATCTGCATATGAAATTTGTAACTCAGTAGGTAGAGATTTATATTTTGTGACAGAAATTTTCCGACAGAACTTTCAATATGATGCTGGCGACTGATGACATTTGTGGAGCAAAACCGCAACCATTGTACAACAAGCCATGCAGATGCTTACAGGAAGGAGATCCTGTTGAGGAGATCAAAGGCAGCAAACCAAAAAAATGGACTTGGCTGTATGTCCTCTCTCTTTTCTTTCAACAAATACCCATGTTACACTTGATGTTTCTTATATGAAAAATTTCCAAAGTATTGCTGAGCTCCAAATTCCTTGATTTGATTGCACTCGGTGTGACATGGGTTGATTTCATCTTCCTCATCTGTGACTTCACTGCATCAGTTAGTCATTTTTTTTGCATCTTCAGCAAAAGTTCTTGTGAGTAGCCTGGCTGAGTGGAGTTTCCAAATTGTTGAGGCTTCTTCAGGCGGAAATTGGATTATTGGGGACACAACAATGACTTGTGGGATATTGATATTGGGAAGAGGCACAAGGGATTTGTTCGAGCAAGAGAATCCAATCCACTGGAACCTCTATACCCAACTGAAACTGTTGAGACTCACGAAATGAGTATGATATTCTTCTTGTGACTCTCATGAATGAACAAACAAACCCCCACAGCACACCTGACATCCACCGTGACATCCTTTGATGGACTCCCACATATAGTCTCTTGCTGTGGATTTTGATGACTAGTGTTTTTTTGACGACTTACAAAAGGATAGTTCTCACATTATCTTCAACACCAAAAAACACCAAAAAAATTGTGGGTGTCAAATCAGAATATAAGAGATTGAAGTTTGCAAAACTGCCGCCAAGGAAGGAGAAAACTGATGTTGGTGAAAGGCTGTTGGACAATGTAAGTTTGTTTGTGCAATTGCACTTCTTTTCATGATCTACCACCCTTCTCGTTCTAAAGACACCCATTTCTTCACTTCTTTCTTACAAGAAGTCTCACACCATGGTCACACAGAAGATTGTTGTCTTACTGGATTGATGATCCTGCTCCTTTCCATATTTTTTCCGACATCATGGACAATGAATTTTTTTGGCTCAGTTTCTATCTGATTTGATTTATATGTGCACATATTGGATCAGCAATGCACACTGGGTCACAGGCACTACGGATCTGTGAATTGGGTGTCTGTTTCCACTCTCCAAGTTGGAATGAAAATATTCACATTATCGATTCCAGTATGGCAATTTTATGTGAAGAAACTTGGGTTGTTTTTGTCATCATGACAGATGTATTGGAGGGCAGAGAAACTCTATAACATGTGTTGGCACTGGGGTCAGCCTCAACCCACTGCAAATACCGTGAGTGCACCCAACAAAGGAAAAAAAAGAAAAGAAAAGAAAAAAACACCCTTTTATCATTCTCTTCCATTTGAGTGAATATCATGTTTAAATTGTGCACATTTGGGCTGGAGTCCAAGTCGAGACTTATGTTCATCTCTTTAAATTTTCAGTAGCATTTTCTTAAACCTTCCAACTCAAATTTGTTACTTGGGCAGCTACTCCACTTGAAGGATTAGTAGTTAGTACTAATTAGGCGCTTGCATGTAATTATATTTGTGGGGGCAGGTCACTTATGATGTCTTGCGCTACAGCTTGGAGAAATTTGGTTTCTATTGCACAGATAAAGAATTTGAGAGGATTATTCAGTATGCAGATCCTTTCAAAATAGGCAGTGTTCGGTATGTAGAAAACCATTTTTTTCTGCTGTGACTGACTGTTGAGAGCTCAGTAAAAAATCTTATTGATTCTCTCTGAGTGTCATGTAGTTACACCTCTTTCCATCCAAATTACACTTTGAATGTCTTCTCAAATAGCAAAATTAATGTGGAAAAATACTTTTCTCTCTTAATGAGGAAGACGTGTGGAGTATTTAGCTTTGCAATCTTGTAGATAAAATGTGTAGCCATAGCCTTCTTCCTCCATGATTTGCATCAAATTTTTGTTTCTAAACTTCTGCATACGTGTGGGTGGATTTTTTACATTTAACCTCAAAATCCTTAGATCTGGAACTTCATCTTCTCAATGATGCAATTTTACTGAGTGAAAATGATTTTTTTTTGCAGTTTTGGAAAGAAAGAAGTAGCAAAGATTTTCTGAACTAATAACTTTTCTGGTCACATCTGATTGATGATACGGTGGGTTTGTTAGGTACTTGAACTTCTCAAGGGCCCTCAGGCATTGTGATGGGTACCATTCCTTACACACATCTCTTCCCCCTTGGACCCATCAACCTTAACTTAATACCGATTCTCTGAAGTTTATACAGGTGGTCTCATTCCGTGAAAGGGGCTTTATAGATTTTCATACTTCCAATTGGAAATTCCTCAGTGTATGCTGACCGTGAAATCTGTTCAGTTGTTCAAGCTAGATTTGTTCACATGGGTAGTAGTGGCCCCCAACTCTCCAACTACAAATTGTATTTTGAGGAGCCAGGGAGAGCAGAGTGGGCAGGGTTGAATTAGCGCAAGAACTTTGAGTTGAAGGGAATCGAATATGAATTTCCCATTTGAGACTTTTTCCTTGATTGTGTAATTGTTTTGGGTATTTTCCAGGTTAGAATTGGACATTCCACGGCCATTGGGATTTGATGTCGGATATTGGGGAGAACCTGCAAATTTAGGGCAAGGAGGCTTAGTACTTGAACCAGTTGCGAGATACGGGAGAAGCACTGTGCTGTGGTACAAATCATATACATAATTTTACCCTCTTTGTCTTTAAGCCCCTTTTATCTCCTTGCCATCTCCAAACCATGAGAGCCATTAATTGAGCAAATATAATCCTCATTGCCTCAAATATTTCAGCAATGTACTTATGGTGCATTTTTAGAAATGAATTTGTGAAGTGAAAATGCCTAAGTTGTAGTAAATTAATAATGCACTGAGAACTAGGACATGTGTATTAAACTGCAATTTCCCATGCAAAATTCCCATGATGCAAAATTCTCATGTTATTATGTGGAATTGATTCTAATATGAAACTCAGGACAGAGAATGAGTCTGTATATAGCCCCCTCACAGGTTTGCCAGTTTCACAAAACCAGAATCCAAGGATACCCTTGGACAAAGAAACCAGTGGCAAAGCACTACAGAAATACAAGTATGATATGGCACTTTACACCAGAATCAATCTTGCTCTTTTTCAAGATTGCAAAAAGACTTGCCACCCACGGAGTGCCTACTAAATTGTGAACTTCAGCTGAAATCTTCTTTTGTTAACATTTTCTTTGCCATGCTGCAAATGGGTGGACCATTTTAAGCATGAAACCATCTCTAAATGAACACAAAACTGCCAAAATTCAAAGTGCTTGATTTGTTGTAATTGCATCATCTATGTAAGCAACATACACATCCGTGTCAAAGATGTCAGTGAACTCATTGTGCATGCAATATGGTGAATCGATTGTCATCATCCAAATCTCTTCTAAATAATTAGCAATAGTTGAGAAGAAGAAGTGTAAATAAATAACTAACCGTTACTAACAAACGGTTATTAACTAACACTTAATGTTAACCATGAATGTGCAGTTACTCAGAGCTCAAAGCAAAGCTTGATTGTGATGACCGCAAACAAGGCCAGCAGCAATATCGGTACTTTCCATCACCATCCGAGCTACCCAAAGAGAAGAAAGTACCGGTATTGCCAATAAGGCAGATCTCCTTGGCTTCTTCAGCAGAGCAAATCAAAAGGCCTTCGACTTGCCAGGTGCATAATCCCCCAAGTTGAAGTTTCGGTCCTTTAAAATGAGGATTTCCTTCCAAGATCAAAAGAGGGTGGTGATTTAATACTACCTACCTACTACCTATTGAGTTCTGAATAGTGTAGAGAATTCTAAACTTTGAGGTCAAAATGTCCCCAGAGATGATGAAAGATCATTCATGAAGAAGCATCCCATTCAGCCATTTGGGCTTTTGTTTAATGAATTGGATTTCATTTCTACCATATGTATGTATGTATGTATGTATGGCTCGTGAACAAAAGTTGAACCTTGATCACTAGTTTTGGCAGTTGATCAAAAGTGGGTACTTCAATCAATTGAAGCTCCAAACACTTGATAAGCCAAAACCGTGTTGGATTTGTAATGTAATCCCCACTCATGGATGTTGTTTTTGCTGAAACCAGCCAACGAATTCACACCGACTTTCAGCTCTTGACTTGCGCACATGTGAGGTGAGTTTGAAATTTCTTCATCCAAAATGTTTACAACCAAATGGAAAAGGGTTAGGGTTTAGGACATAACCTTGTGCGACAGGACATTTGTTGTTGGCCATGCCTACCAAGGCAAGGATATTATCTGAGGATTTTCGAAAGATGATATTTTGGCTAGTGTTGAAACGTTGAGATTAGTTATAATAGAGTTATAATATATGGCAAGGCCAAAGTGTGACACACCCCCTTGTTTTTCATATAACGAATGTGAATAGAGCTGATTTTTTCTTCCTCCTAACATGAAAGGCTGAATACATGGATGCAGAAACCTTCAGACCAAAGTGCAAAGCTAGCAGTTGTACAAACAGCAAGAGAACTCGGAGCAATGGTGAGAAATGCACCTCAAGTTAGAGAGCGGGCCTATTCAAAGTACCCACCATTGTATACGTATGTGCACTAAACTGCCCTTCTTCTCTTTTGTGTCCTCCAATTGTGCAACTGGAACTTAATCCACATAACCAGAGTAGGTTGCGGGTATTAGATATTGCACCAAAATCCATGTCGGGTATCAGGACGGGTATCAAAGTTGAACAATCACACAATAATTTTCAAAAATAAAATACCCAGTTTTTATTATTGTTATTATTGTTATTATAACCGTAGTTCTCAATTCTTTGAAAGAATCAAATATCCACCAAAAAAACTTGTTACGTAGGTCTTTGTCAGTTCTTTCATGAAACTCAATGAAAGAACCGGTGGTTCTTTGAATCTGAATTGTTTTCAAATACCCAGACCCAATGGTTTAATTGATTTAACCTAACACTAATTCACACTTAATTGGCTAAAACACTAAATGATGCATTCACATGAAGTTAAATCAATGTTAAATGCAAATCTAGGTGGCATCCTAGGTGGCACCCAATAGTAAATGGGCAATAGCTTAATGTAAATTGAATGCTGGTTCAACACAATAACTAAGTTCAATTCTTACATGACTAGTATGGTGTGATGGGACTCAACACTAGGGTCCCTAACAACACCAAGTGTGAACACACCTTTATACCAACTAACAATCTTGACACCCTTGTCTATTGAACTTGTTTGTTGAGTACCATTTTGTTGCTTGGTTTGATTGGAAGCTTAACTAACTCTTTGGTGCAGGGCCATGCTCCCGACCAACAATCAAAGAGGAAGTCAAGTGTTGTGGAAACCTCGAGCACTCTTTAAACCATTTGTGCCATCAAAAGTCCGAGAGCAATGCTACCATCGTACTCAGGACATTGAGGCTGTTAAAGGTCTTGTAAACCTCTAAGCCCTACTAAGTCCCCGGTACTCAGAATTGCTTAGTTTTTAACATGTGGCCTGCAGATATGTTAGAAGAGAATTAGAGTGTTTTGAGCACAAATGAGCTCATGAATTGCATTGTTTGTGCCATGAGAGAAGGTCCACTCACTTGCTACACTAAGTAAAAATGGCCTGTTCACTGTACCATGGTTATCAAAAAAATCAAAATACCTGGTTTTAATGTCTAACCATGGTTATCAAAAAAATTCAAAATACCTGGTTTTGATGTCTAACCATGGTTATCAAAAAAATCAAAATACCTGGTTTTGATATATAATCATTGTTATCGAAAAAATCAAATACCTGGTTTTGATGTCTAATCGTGGTTATCAAAAATCAAATACCTGGTTTAAATATATAACCATGATTATCAAAAATCAAATACCCTGTTTTGATATATAACCATGGTTATCAAAAACATCAAATACCCAATTAATATATAATCACGGTTCTCAATTTTTTGAGGGAAAAAACCATCCTTTTTCCAAATACCCGAACCCACCAGGTCTTGATTCTGAGTTCCTTCCAATACCCAGAACTGGTGGGTATCACCACAATCAAATACCCGCCCTCACACTGGTTTCGACCCAGAACCTCAGTTTCCAAAACATGAAAAGAACCACTCAACAAACCTAACCTAAATTTTCCTTTTGTACCTGAGAGCATGATCTTCTTAAGAAAAAAAAAACCCTAGCCAAACCCTAACTCAGACTAGGGTTACTAAGTTGTCAGACTCAAATTATGTCAGTTTTTACAGTTGGGAAAGGAAAAGGCCACATGGGTAGGTATACTAGTGTTGCTCTCTGGCATGGGAACTTGAGCTACCTCCCCTCATTCCCATACCATAGTAGTAGCCCAGGGTTAGCTTCCACATTGACAAAACAAATAATTCATTTACAAAAATATTTTTTAAAAATTAGTTCATGTTTTACATTTTTCAAAATATTTATTTTTCAATGATTTACAATAATCTACTAATATATTATTGTCATATGAATATTGACATTTTTTTTCGGATTATATATAGCCAACCATAATTATGAAGATTTTCAACACCTTTATTTTATATTTTCACAAAATTTTCAATTCAAAATTTAAAGGATTATTTAATGACAAAAGTGACCCTGGTTAAGGTACTCTCAAACAATAACAAGACTAGGTGGAATTTTGGGGGTAATGGGTGGGTAGGTGGGTGGGTAGGTGGGTGGGTGGGTGGGTTCTAAAGCAAAATCTACCCTCCATAAAAAAAAAGGAGATTTCATTTCTCAATTGGGTTATTTTGTGTAAAGTAAGGCACTACTCTAAGGGGTTGCATAGGTTTTTGCCAATTGGGTTATTTTGGGTAGAATAAGGCAATATTTTGAAGGGTTTTGTAAGTTTTGGCCTTGAAGAACTCAAGCTTCATGTAACAACTTTGATTTTTATTTTATTTTTATGTGCTTTCTCTTTTTTTTTAGTTTCATTTTTTTCCTTTTTATTATGCACATTGTTTTGGTTTGCCATTTTTCATTTTTGTCATTTTGTGTTTGTTTGTTATTACAATTTTTTTGTTATGCATCATTGTTGTCATCATGGAATTAAATGTTACATTCTCTTTTTTGTTTTGTCTCATTGTCATCAACATGGAATCTAATATTTTATCAAAAGCAATGAGAAAGAAAGTGCAAACAACATCTTCTAGAATGTTTTTTGGTGGATTATAAATACTTACATAATTCTCACCTTTCAAAATTGTTCCTACTTTATTTAGTTTGCATGTACATGTTGATGCATCATTATTTTACTCCCTTTACAACTGTAAAGTCAATTGTCAATGAACTTTTCAATGTTAAATCTAATGAGATTTCTCCATTAGTGATCAATGCTTTTGTTCCAATTGGTGATGATGTTGACAATTCAATGTATGTGTTTTCAAGTCATTTGATTCAATTTGTCTTTTTATTTATGATATTTTTGAATTTGACCCTAACAATGAATTTGATGAAAACAACAATCTAGCAAACATTGACAATGTTGAAGAGTAGACATGAAACCTATTTTTGGAGGTTATAAGTTGTAGTTTGGTCTAATCAACAACATCGAGTTACACAATGTGAAAAGTGAAAATTGCCAATGTAGCAAAGTTGTGAAAAAAGTGAAAGCTCTTGTAATGATTTTGATGAACAAAGACAATTTGAAAGTGCAAATTGGATCAAACGATTAAGGCCTTTGAAAGATAAAGAACATCATTTTTTAATTAATATGCTCTAAGAATTTATATTGCAAATCAAGAAAAAGGATAGTAGTTTGTATCCATTTGCAAGGTAATTTTTCATCACCAACTGTCTTACTATTGATTGTCAAATTAATTTCATTGTTTAAATTTAATGATGTTATTTTTTCTCCATTTTTTAAGGTATGTTATGCATGATCAATTGCATTGTGTGTTCAAAATAAATGGAACATTTAACATTGACCAAGAAAAAAATCCACCAATTCATATGCTCACAAACCCAAAATTTTAATGAGTAAAGATTGCTAATGATAAAGTTGCAACAAGAGCTTGCATAGTAGGAATTGGTAAAGAAACAAAGTGCAACAAGGTTTTTACATCATTTGAAAAATTAAAAATGTTAGTTCAAGGCCAATGTTAAATTACTTCCCCGACTAATGTCAATTATCGGTTTGCATGATATTGTACAAAGTTGAAAGGTGATGTCAATGTTGATTAGATTTACATAGGTGAAGTTGAAAAATTGGTGTGCCAACATAATTTGATGTTCTATGGATCAACAAAGGGAGCTTGTAGATTGTCCAGTCAAAGAAATGATACAAACATACAAAGTTTTGATGTCTCATTAACCTCAACGATTATTGGAAGATTTAGGATTGCACCCTTTGTTCTTAACACCACGAAACAAGTGTAAGCAATTAAAGATGGAAGGTAAGAAAAGGTGGTTATATGTACACCTCTCTACCAAGTTGGGCAATGGGTTACACATATGTGAACCTATCACCACCTACGTCACATGTATAAACATCCTCAAAAAAACTCAAAATTGTTTATTTTGTATGGTGGGATTTTCAATTTATAGGTGGGGCCTAATTTGTTTAATTTTCTTTAAGGCGGGATTAAAACATTTGAAATGCCTATCATTTACCCAATAAGTCAGGATAACATAAATTCATGTGTGAAAAAAAATTGGTATTTCAAATACAAATACAAAAATAAAATAAAAATAAAAATTGGAACTAAAATTGGTGTTCAATTTCAATTTTTCATATAGGCAAAAAGATATTTCATTTTAAAATGTGATTAAGTTTTATTCTCTCACATGTATTAGTAAAATGTTTATTCATTTTTTGCATTATATAGTCATGGTCACCTCATAATCTATCAATTCAACATCATTTTATGGTGTATGAATGTTTAATTCATGATTTATCTCATATTTTACATCAAGTTAACACACCCAAGTGAAGACATTCATCAAGTGAGAGGTTAGGCCTAACCATAGTTCGATTAAATCATCCATTTCCACCATTAGTCCTCTCCAAAACCCCTTTACCTTCCACATGTTAGGGGTGATGTTATTGCGCACATAAATAATTAGTGGAATTTTTTTAGTTCATGTGAAAGTTGTTTTATCTTCAATAAATTTTTTTCCTCAACAAAGGATGGCCCTTTCCATGCAAGGTTCTTCAAAATAAAAAACTTTTTAAACAAATGAAATCATAACCATATGTTATTAAAAAAATTGTACTAAATATTTGTATGTTAGGTAAGGACCTTAAAGGGGGTTATTTTAGGAATTTGGATTGAACACTTAGCTTCCACTTCACACCATGCCCACATCCCCACAACCTTTTTCTTGGTGAAAGATGTTGAAGACTTGCCAATAAGTTATGTTCAACACATTTCTTGGGTGATATTCTTGGGTGATAGTGTTCAACCTCGCGTGGAGCTACATGGTTCTACCATAGGGTTTGGATTGGTTTGACCTTATTGGTCAAACCTAGTAGAAATAACCCAATAAACTTTGACTAAAACATTTTTTGGGTGGTAATGTTCAACCTTGTGCATCACCACATGGTTCTATTGTAAAGTTTCATTGATTTAACCCTATTTTTAGGGCAAATTAAAAAAAATGATTCAACACATAAAATTATGGTGATAGGTATTTTCATTTTCTCCTTAGAAATGCAAGGTTCAAAATTAGTGTGGAATTCACTTGAGATTGTAAAACATGCAAAACAAAAAAAATTGCAAAATAAATAAGATCATGAAATCACATTGCATTATTCTATGCAAAACCATGCATGGCATTGATAGACAAGTCTAAAAATGTGTTAGATAGAATTTTGTTGGAGGTATTTAGCAGTATTGGCTAGTCTTAGATTTTAGTAGAATCATCAAGTTCAATTTTAGAATTTTCATTTTGAAATTCAAGATTGTCAATTCCAGTTATGAGTATTTTTTTAAAATTAAAACCCATTGGTTATGGATTTGGATTCATTTTTAAGGAATGACAATTCTAGGTTGGACATGTTTTCATTTTTTCAAAACCTTTAGGTTTGGTTCAAAAGTAGGTCTAGGTGTGAGAAGTTAGGGAAGCACTTCATACATGGTTCATGTTTGTAGTCTAAATTGCATTTCTTACATTGCTAAAATGATTTTATAATTATAAGATTCATGTTTTTTTTGCCCAATAATCAAAACAATACCCATGTTGGCACTTAACAACATCATTTTTGGGTGTTCTTGTCACAAAAGGAATTTAATCCAACTAGATAGAAAAAACCCAAAATAATGAATGTTGAGATCTTGTAGTTAAAATTTTATTATTGGCATGCAACAATACACCTAGGCTAGACTAGGACCCTAACCCCTATGATTAGACCTATGACTCGGACCGAACCAAAAATCAATAGAACCTGCAAATCAGATCCAAGGTTGGGTCTTACTAGAGGTGTGTTTTGTTAGGCCAAGTTTGGGTCCAGTTAAAAAATCTTGTTGGACCAAGTTGGGTCTAGGGGTAGTTCTTGCTTAAGGTTGAACCGTTGGGTCCAAATTTTAGAACCTAATCTAAATTCAGACCCAGACCTTAACCCAACCCAAAAACACATACCCAGCCAACACTAGTATTTAGTGCCTTCCCTTTTTGGTCCTACTCCTTACTATTACCCTACATATTTAATCCAATTTTTCCTATATGTTAAATATTGCACCGTGTTAAATGCCAATTTATTGGAAAGGACACCTAAACACATAATAAACCCCTTAAACCTTAACCTTAAACCTCAATCGATGGGGCTTATTACAAATGAAGCATAGTTAGGGCCATTTTAAACAAAGGTTTAAAGACCAATTTGAAACAAATTGAACCTTGAATTGGACCCTTCTTCACATTTTAAAAAAAAAAATCTTAAGGCATAATGAGTGTGTTGAAAGGTGTGGGGTCCAATTCAAAAGTTCAATATATAAAATGTGTGATTAACATGTGAAAATATTATATTAACCTTTGGTTTTTTCTGTCTTCTTTTTTCATGGTTTTTTTTTTTTCTTCTTCTTATTTTTAACTCTTATTACACACATTGGATGAACATAGGCACAAGATATTAGTGGTTCTTGTTTTTACTATGGTGATGCACCAAGTGATTGCACAAGTGGTACATTGCATTGTAGTGA
>Ga0209611_10011479_pt1 | contig 12737 bp, 7 predicted proteins | sample S1TSphgellanicum_3_FD_187693 | JGI IMG/M metagenome (GOLD analysis project Ga0209611, IMG submission 187693) | Host-associated microbial communities from peat moss isolated from Minnesota, USA - S1T2_Fc - Sphagnum magellanicum MG (SPAdes) (version 2) | ecosystem: Host-associated > Plants > Peat...
TGAATGTAGCTTCACATCTATGTAAAGACTTAACATAAAACACAACGTAAAAGTCATTATATTTTAACTCTTCTATTATGACAATGTAAATTATCTCCTATTTCCATTTTAGCTCCCTCACTTTCCCAATCTTCATATGCATTTAAATTGAGGTCAAAATTTGAATCAAAGTTGTTATCTTGCACCATCCAATATTGCGCCTACAAAAGCACAATGTATTAAATTAATCTAAAGGAAGGCAAAGGAATGGACACTAAAATTGAACAACAAAATTTTGCAACCAAGCATAGAATATAGAATAAGGTTTAACCTTTTAAAGCCTAAGCCTTTATTTTAGCAAAAAAAGGTTTGTTTTTTACATTTATGTATTGAGATTTTTAAAAATAAGATGAATGTTAAATTTGAAGAACATGTCATATAAATGTAAAGTCATATTAATCATGATGATGCTTCAAAACATTTAGCTCCATTGTAGTAAATGGCTATATATCATTAATCCATCTATACCCCTAATAATTTGAACTCAAAGGTGCTTGCACCCTCTTCAATTGTTTTTAAAAGTCAAAAGTACACATGGAATACCTCCAATACATGACAACCAAATGTTATATTGTAGATACATAAGTTATGCATCTTTACAAAAAATAAATTACATATATATCTCCTTGATCATTACTCTCCTCACCAATTGCAAACCACATGGCATCACCAAAATTATACATATAAGGTGATTTTTTTTTTAATGCAAAAAACCCATAAAGGTGTATGCCAAATCTGAATAGTAGATGCACACAACTACATAGAAGCTAAAACATGTTCAAATTTAATTATTTTATTTGGAACTAATTCACATATCATGAATCGACTTTATTCATAATTTTGGCTTCATGGCCTTCGGGAGCCATAAAATTTTCTTGGGCAAAGGGTGAAAATAAAAATTTGGGAAGGTTGTTTTTTGTTAGTTCAAATAACATAAGTCCACTTCTTATATTTGTAACCTCAGTCGATTAAACTCCTAATAAAGAATTCCATCCATTGTTAGTTTGTTTTTACAAGTTTATTCTATCAATATAATAGATTATTTAAACCCTTGTGGGGATAGCACTTGAAAAAGCCTTCATCATCACTAGCCAATGATTTTTTTTTCTAATTTTATGATGTTGTTCAAGTGCACCCATAAAACCTTTTAACCAAATTTGAAAATATTGAAAATATGAAATTAGAAAATTTTTGAACACCAAGTTCATATTGTAAGTAGTAGTAAAAAAATCACCAACTTTTTAAGAATTTTTTTTTTGGTTGTTGAAATTTTGTCCAAAAAAAATGTGAATTTGCAATGAAATATTATCTTTCCAAAAAACATTTTGTGAAATTTGTGTGTTTTATTGTGTTTTAGTAGCCAAATTTCCAAAAGATCAACTTTTTAATAATAAAATCACCAAATGCTATAATAGGTTCTAATAGGTCACCAAAAATATAAAAGGAGGCTATAATTTTTTTATTCTTAATTTATTTTATTGCCAATTTTGGCTAAATCATCTTAAGAATAATCCCCACTTTAACAAAATGACAAAATTCAAATAAAACATTACCATCCCTTCTAAAAAAAGTTGACATAACTCCCATAATTAGCCCCCAAAATAGCAGTATAATACAATCTCGTTTATTGGGATTACCCAAGAAAAGTAACAAACTCCCACCCCATACATTCCTTTAATGAATAGGTGGGGTATGAGTAGCATTTCCCACCTTTTAATCTAAATGTCATGATTACAATCCACTTTTAAAATAGTAAATTTCATTATTTAATATTGAGTTTTTTTACACAAAATAATCGTCCTCATTAAACATATGGTACAATTTGTTTTTGAAAAAATATTTTTTTCCAGTAATTGTGGCCCCTTAAATTTCTAAAAATGGATGTAAACATCCATCTTGTCCTTTTGGGGTTAATGCAATTGGCTAAAAATGCAACATAATGGTTGACTATACAATAGAATATGAAGTAGTATGCTGATTTAAACAACGTCAATGGTTGCATATGGACCAAAGTCCATGATTGGACATGTGTTTTCTCTTCAAAAAAATGTGGGTTGCACTATAAGGAATTTTTGTATTAAAACTTGATTTATGATTATTTTTAATCATAAATGCCACATGTGACTATAAATTCTTGTAGTCACCTTAGTCACGTTGACTAAATTTTTAGTTGCAAAAGACATGATGTGACATTTAGTCAAAACAAAAGTTGCATCAAAGTGTGATTAACACCAACTTTTCATTCAACTAACATCCAACCTATGCAGCATACTCATTTACAACTAATGTTTATAACTAAAATGTGTAATGACATATGCCTATGTGGCATGGTCATTTGCGACTAATTTAAAAAACTTACAACTAAATGTGCCAACTTGGGGAGCTTTTTACCACTAGAATGTTGACATGTGGCAAGTTCCAAATTGAACAAATGGCACTACATGGCCTACCCATGCCACCTAACCTACTTAGCCTAAGTTGCCTAGGTTGCCTAGGCTAAAACATGGGCTATGTCAAAGCCTAGGTGACTTAGATAAATACTTGGGCCTAAAATAAGCACTTAAACCTACTAGCCCAGATTAAAGTACAATAGGTTACAATAATAAGGACATGATCCCCTCACCTCCACATTGAAGGGCAAAGTGTTTACCATTGCACCAACTTTTTCTTACGTAATATGAAATGAAATCACATTCCAATAAACATTTTTCTTAACCTACTTAAGTGACCTATTGATCAACTTACGTTAGGCTAACTATGTAAACTACATAGGGGCTACCTAGGCTATCTGAGGGCCTACCTAGGGGTTACTTAGGTTCATTAATGGTTACCTAAGGGTCATCTTAATTGTCTAAAGGTTACCTAAAGTCTTTCTAGACTAACATAGGTGCCTAGAAGCTACTAGGTGATACCTAGATTAACTAGGAAGCTAAGGGTTATTTAGACTACATATGCTTCTACTTACCTAGATTACTTAAGTTATTTAGGAGCTCCTTAAGGTTTTTATTTAGGTACATACGTAGGGGAGTACTTAGGGGTTGCCTAAGTTGTTTATGAATGGTTACCTAAGGGTTACCTTGGCTACTTAAGGTACTCGTTAGGGGTTGCCTAGGCTACCTAAAGGTTGCCTACATTACTTAGGCCTCCCTAGGGGCTTTTTAAGCTATTTAATGACTACCTAAAGGCTTCCTACGCTACTTAAGGTGCCTAGGGGCTACCAAGGGTTGAGGTTACCTAAGCTCCATAGGGTACCAAAGGGCCTACCTAAGATTGCTTCGATTAACTAAGGTACTTAAGGGCCTATTTAACATATGTTTAAACTAATTAGGTTACTTAAAAGCTCCTTAAAAGCTACTTATATTAACTAATATACCCAGGCCACTTAAGGGCTACTTAAATTACATAGGGTATTTAGGGGCTACTTACCTAATTTAACATGGCATATTGCATGCACCAATTAGACATTAACATATCACTATTATTAAAACATTTTTTTTTACGATTGTTCAAAAAATCCCCAAAATGACACATATAAAAAAATGACCATGTTGATATGCACAAGTTGATTTGGACATGCCATTGTGACTATGTGGTTTTTTTTTACTAATAGAATACGAAATTATTTAATTAATCGTTTTGACAATGGACCATTTGATTGGTTGAATTTTTACTTAAATTTAAATCATTTTTATTTTGGATTATTATTATTTAAAATAAATTTAAGTAAGTAAATAATAAATAGGTTTAGGTAGGTAGTTGGTAAGTTTAGCCTAACTTAACATACTTAACCTAATTAATTACCTTATTATAGTCTACCTACCCTAGTCCTTTAGGCATGCACATACGTTACAAGTATAAAGAATTGGACCTTCCACCTTCACAATGATAGAAAATTAGGTAATTACTTACATGTTGGAGGTAGGTTGGTAGATAGGTCGCAAAATGATAAGTAGGTAAAGGAAGAAAGAAATAGGAATGTAGGTGGTAGGAGGTAAGTAGGTAAACCTAAACTACTTACCTACCTAGCTTATGTATTAGTTAACTAGCTAGGTTTAGTGACTAGTATAAAATGTCTAATTTGACTAAAAAATCATTAGTCATTTTGACCAAACAATGTCATTTTGCTTTACCCAATTTGAGTAAAACCCATTGACCATTTTAACCAAAGTGATCATTTGTTGTTCAATTTGATACATAGTCAAAGAGGTCATTATAGTCAAATTCACTAATTAGAAAATATAGATGTCACTTAGACCATGGGCCTTTAATCAAAATGGACAAGATAGTCAACTTAGACAACTTAAAAAATCATGAATTGTAACATTACATCATACATGTATAACATTTGCGACAAAAATAATTAAGTGTTCATCTATTTGTTGGACATCATTATTTGTGGATGACATGAATTCATTTAATTTTATCTTCATTTTCATCCAAATTAGTAATTTAGTCACAAATCAAAGTTTCATTTACAACTTAAAGTCATCTTGTAATTGAATATGTGATTACAAATTATTCTTACCATGTTGCCAAAAAGGACATTAAAACAATAGTCACAAAAAGGACATAAGTTATAAACACATGAGTTGGTATGGACATGATTCTTTGTAATGTTGCCATCCATGCATTCGGCATGTAAACATGCAAGTTCACATGTATTCAATAATATCACATCTATATTTGAAACATAAGAGATTGAATGAATGGGTTAAGAAGGTGCAAATATGTTGAAAGGAACCAAAAACCATGTTGAATAATAGGTAAAAATTGTAAATGTTTTTGCATATGTTTTTGTTTTGACTTTTTTAAGTTATTTAAATTATTCCAAGTTGCATTGGAAGTAGTTAACTTTGAAAGGACTACAGTGAAGTACTCTTTTAATATAAAAAATTGATGGTAAAAAAATTAGATGAAAATAACATACTACCTGTACTCAAAAAACACTCACACTTTAAAATTATGGAATTTTAAAATTTTAAAAATTCAAAGTATGTTTCAAAATCTCAAAATTTCAAAAGTCATTTACATGTAATTGGGGTGTAATGTACATGACATATAAAACTAATTTTTTTGGGCACTGCTCAAAAAATTCAGTTGCCAACTTAGGCAACCAAATTTTTCGAGCAATGCCCAACAAAATTTGAGCAATGACCAAATTTTTTTTTAGTTGTTGGATCAATGGCCACTCTTGATTGAACGACTAAAAACTTTTAGGCAACTCCCAATTTTTTTGGGCAGACCAAAAACATTTGGTCACCAATTGTGGTGATTGAAAGTGGGCAACCAAAAAAATTTGGTTGCTAATTGTGCAAACTAAAAGTTGGCAACCAAATATAATGTTTCAATTACCACTATGTTTATAACGACCAAATGACGTTATTTTTAATTGCCCCTAACTATTTTTTGGGTTGTTCAACCTCATTTTCACTTAGGTTGACTCTACATTGATGTGATGCAAGGTTGTGTCTATGTCCAAATGTGTCCATCACGTTGTGATCAATGCACAAACATAATGACAACCTTTGTTATGATATAAAAAACTAAAACATATTTTGGTATGATTTGAAATTATGATCTTTTCAATATGAAAAATTTAAAATTAACATTTGCATAGTTTGAAAAATTCATAAATATTCAAGAATGACTAACAAAAAAAGGTGATATATTGAAACAAATATATCTATTTTTAGTAACAAGTTGCAAAAGATTTCATTAAAAAATCCCTTCATGAAATAATCAAAAAGACTAGAAAAACAATTCATAGTCCTTTTATAAGTGATTCCAATTGGCTCTTTTGAATGTATTTGCCTTTAGGACCTTTTTATTTTTTTATAATCCCAACTAGCATTATGGTCCACATCTTTTGACTTCACCAAATGAAAATATTGAAAGACGTCCCTTTTTATTTTTGGGTAAGCAACATGTTCATTTTATTAACACACTTCATAAAATGCCACATCATCAATTGCACTTTGTAACCTTGAAGTTCTTGAGTTCATAATCAATTATTTCTTGTGAATTTCTTCTTTTAGCATTATACTAGCCCCATTAGTTTGGAGTATCGACCTCTAAAGGCTGTGAAGCCATCCTCTTTGGCATCTAAGCCCCCCTTGACCTACACCTTGATTAGGTCATGATGCAGGTCAATGTTGAAAATGCTTTTAATAACATTTCTTGAATTGTTATTTTCATAGAGTTGTGTGATGCTGGAGGGCCTTTAGCAAGCATTGTCCCCTTTACCAGGTTGTTTATGGTGTTCATTCTCCTATTTACTATGAGCATGGGCGACATGTGGAAGGGGTCACCATTATTCAGTCATCTTTAGGCACGAGGCAGGGTGACCCCTAAAAGGTCTTTTATTTGTTTTCGCCCATTATTGAACTTTCCTAGAGACCATCGTAAAAGCCTTCAGCTACATCTTTCCATCCCTAGCAAACGATACCCACATCATGGTGCCTATGAATGAGATTACCCGCACCTTTGATCACCTCTTGACCCAATTAACCCTAATTGGGCTTAGGGTCAAAATGTCAAAGTGCAAGCTTTGGAGTCCATCAGGGATCTATCCAAGCATAAAAAAATTTCAGGGTTACATTTTGGTCATAAATGGTTTATGCATTTTAGGTGTGCCAGTGGGTTCTCTAGACCTTGCCACACATTTTTTGGATGAAATTTTATCTTAGGAGGTGGCGCATATCGATGATCTTCCTCTCTTAAGAAATGCCCAACTTGCTTTGGGCATTTTGTCTTCATGTGTAGTTCATCAACCTTCGTATTTCACACAAACAATACCTCTTTCTTCTTCTTTCCTATCTCTTTTGGTGGGTTTCAACAAAAGAGTTATGCAAGTATGTGGGGACATTATGGGTTTAGGATCATGGGAGTCCTTTTAGGGCCCCTTAGCGAAGCATTAAGCTTGACTACCGATATCTTTTGGTGGTATAGGTCTTCTTTCTATGGAGGATTATGCCCCATTTACTTTTCTACGGAATTAGGCTCTAGTGGTTCCATATTTGTCTCTAGGTTTCGTATTTTCGACAAACCCATTTTGGAGGAATATGTTTTTCAAGTTGAGGAGGGCCCACACCTATTTCAGTCATGCTTATGTGTAACACGAGATGGCCTTCCTCTTGCAACTAGGGAAATGCACCTTTCTTTTGAGAATCTAATAGTTACTAACGCCCCAGTTATAGGCATTTCTTATGGACATCCACCACGACACATCCTTTAGGTCTATTTTGGAGGTGACTCCATTTTTTCAACATCCAAAACCCACATTTGTTCTTGTTCGAACAAGGTTGGTTGTTAAACCATCTATCCGTTCATTTCAAATCGCATATTCTACTTTCATTTCAACATTACATTTTTGTCTCGGTTTGATTTAGCCCTCAACATTTAATCTTTGAATTTGGACACAAGTTAGACGCATCTGGCACGCATTTAACTCATTGCCTGTTCGGAGGTCAATGGATAAGCACACATGACACCATCGTAAATGTCATGTATGTCTTTACTCAAAAGAGTGGCCATGTTGAATAGAAAGAGTGGTGGTACACCCTTACGTCAGGAATTTCATTACAAACCAATCTATACATGACCTGAGAGGACTAGGTTTTTGTTGCTAATGTGGGGGTTATTGACCTAATGTGGGAGACAATGGCTTCGAATGTCATTAGTCGACTAGCAAGTGTAGCTATGGAACTTAACACCATTGTTGAGATCCACAAATGTAAAGGGCTTCATGAGGGGCACCATTTTATTCTAATGGCCATGAAGGTGCATGGTGCACTCGAGCATGATATGGATCATTTCATCAAGGAATGTGTTAGTCTTTTCCACAATAGACGATTAGGAGGTTATTTATCCTTATATTTTTAGGTCGCATGTTAATATTGTTTTTCACCATGATTTAGCCTCTGTTATAAAGAGGAATATTATGTTGGTGAATGATGTTTGTTCTAAACCTCCCATTACTATTAAATCTCATGATTTGCATGCGAATGAGATTAGAAAGGTCGTGGGTGAAATAGTTTCTTACCAGGAAAGGGATTAGCTTTTTTTTTTTTTTTTTGGTTCTTGCAAGTTATGTGCATCTCCTATGATGGTTTTGGCCATTGATCTTTCATTGGATTTTTGTGTGCCCCATCATGTACCTCCTTTCCATTACTAAAACCAAAAAAGGAACAAACCATTTAACACCCATGTAACAACAAACTTTAGGTTTTGGTTTTTGATTAATACATGTCATGTCAACATTTTGAATGTTAAAAAAATAAAAAAATAACACAATTTTCAAAGAATCAACTATTCAAATACATGATTATAAGAAATCGGAAAAACACAAGAAGAATATTTAACACTATGCAACACATGATACAAATTTGGGATGTGGTTTTCAATTGAGACTTGTTATATGAACCCAAGTGGTCATGTAAACAAAGTAAAAAATATTTTCAAAGACTTGTACTAAAATATCAAATTGTTAGAAATTTAGTAGGACTCAAAAAATAAAACACCATGTAACATGGTACTAAGCCCATCATGACTTGGATTATGCCACATAGTTGTTTAAACAAACAAGATGTTCATTAAGATAGGATCTTCCCACAATGAGGTGTGACCAATGGTGCTCAAAAGAATGTTGAAAAATTAAGGTATCATGTTCATTATTGTCTAAAACATAAAAATGACATTCAATAAATAATTTTTTTCACTACATTCAAGGTTTGCAACAAATTGGGATTCCATTTGTTGTTAATGTGTACCAAATGATCAAAAAATATATTTTTCCATTAAAAATCTGAACACAAATTATATGTTAATTTTCAAATGGTTAATCATAATTGCAAACACTCTAATTTATAAAAGGTGGACTACAACTTGAATTGCAATGTTAAAAATGTAAACAAATTAGTCTAAAATGTTTGAAGGATTTATTGTCCAATAAAATCCTATGCACATGTGTTCACACAATCATTATGAGAATATATAGGGTTTTATAATTGGACTTGCAATTGGGTTTTCTAGTTGCAACAAACACTTGCAACTCAGGGTATTTATATAACCTTGAGTGTTAATGGACAAATTGTAGCAGTTGCAGCGGACACCCTATGTTGTATATAATATTATATATATGGTGCAACTCATATGCGACTATATGTAACTTCTTTGCAACTAATCTCCACGTCAAATTCTCATGCACATTCCATTGTGGTGAAAAAAAATGCCAACGTGGCTTTTCATCCATTTGTTGACAGATGACATATGTTAATACCTTTTGCAACTTATTTATAATTATTTTACAACTAGTTTGACGAATGTAATCTTCAATTATTTCATTCATCCATTGAACAAATGGCTTTTAAATATCCTTATCTTTTGCAACTTATTTACAATTGTTTTATGACTAGTCTAATGAATACATTCTTTAATGATTTCATTCATCCATTTGAACAATGAATTTTGTTCCTATCCTTTTCAACTAACTTGCAACTAAAGATGAAATGAAAAAAAAAAAAAAATTAGTGACTAATTTGCAACTAGGTGTTTAAGTTTGGGTTTCAAAGCAATTGTATGGTAGTTGATTTTAGTAGTATTAAACAACTAAATTGCAACTTATAATGCAATTATACAAACTTCACATAACCATTATCATGTTGTCATAATTATAATAATGAATGTTGAATTGCATTGGACATCACTATTTATAAACATGAAATGGATTTGAAACTTTAAATAAATTTACATTCCATGTTGAAGAATACATTACAAAAAAAAAAAAAAAAATCTATCAAAAAGAAATTTAATTATGAATCTAAATATAATGCCCAAGTTCTTTATAACAAAAAAAATTCTTTACTTAAACAAAAAGTCAAATCATAAAAATGATGACCCACAACAATCAAATATTGTCATCTAAAACACTATGTATGAATGTTTTCTTATATTTTTGTTGAAATGAAGCTTAAGCCATGTAATTTCTTCAATCCACTTTATCTGCTTGAAATCTAGTATGTTATGATATTTAGTTCCACATGTGAAATGAAATCAATAGCATATCATAACATTGTAATGTCAAAAATATATAAATAATCCCTTCAATTTGAATAAAACTAGTTTACAACTATACTGCCACTAACATGTAACTTATTTGTCATTAAAATGCAACGTATGTAGAACATAAATACAAACTAAACTATAATTTGTACACTTGCAAATAGAATCAAATGTTGTGCTTACAATCAGGTAAACTGAATTACAATTTTAGGTACTTTTGAAAGAATTTTATTTTGTATACATAATTTTGATGTTGATAGATTGAAACATAATGAAAGTTCAGCCTTATAACATAAAAACAAAAAAATTCATCACAAATGTTCAAACACAAAACAAGACATATGTAACATGATTATCATTATAAAATCACCTTTCATAAATCTCTCATCATTATAAGTTAAACTAAACTTGTACAATCAACTTCTAAATGAAATGGTATATTTTCACATCATTTTTTTCAAATATATACAACAAACAAAAGACTAAAAATCAACACAAACTTTCAACATCTAAGAGTAAAAGTAAAGACCTTCAACATCTAAAAGTAAGAACAAAAATCTTCAACATCCAAGAACAAAAGTAAGAACCTTCAATATCCAAATGTAAGAGCAAGAACTTTCAACATCTAACCACCAAAAGTAATAACTTTGAACACCCAAAAATAAAATCAATAACCTTTAACATTAAAAAATAAAAGTAAAAACCTTCAACATCCAAAAGTATGAGCAAGAATCTTGGACATTCAAAAGAAACAACAAAAACATCAATGTTCAAAAGCAAGAGCAAAAACCTTCAACCTCTTTAAAAACAAAAATAAGAACATTCAACTTTCAAAAACAAAAACAAAAGCCTTCAACCTCTTTAAAAGCAAGAACAAAAACCTTCGACCTCTAATAACAAAAACAAAAACATCCAAACCCCCTAAGAATAAAAACAAGAACCTTCAACCTCCAAAATAAAAAACAAAAGCCTTCAATTTCCAAGTTATAAATAAATAATAAAACTTATAACAACCTTTGGTTTTAGTTTTAAATTAAACAAACAAAAATGATCTTAGTTATAACACATGATATGAAAATTGCATCACCAAAAGATTAGGAAATACACAAAATGTTTGAATATAAAAATATATTTTAAAAAATCATCTTGAATTTCTTAACAATAAGCATAAGCGCATGAAGTTTGTTGATGCATTGGGGTAGATTTACTGATATATTGCCATGTGTCACTTACTTAAGGGTTTTTCGCCCAAATTTTAGATCCTTAAATTTTAAATTGAAATACAATTACATATTAGTTGCAAACAAGTAAAAATGTCATATATATTGAACAATGGAAATGTATACATGTGGCATGATCATATGTTTTACTCAAGGCCATACATTTGTTGCACAATAATCGTTGATTAATAACTAAATTTATCATAGTTGTGATGTAGTTGTTACATGCGACTAAAATGTAACTTGTCAACAAAGTCAAACATGGTTGACTACAACCGTATATACAATGTGTACATTGTATTGTATAAATATATATCTTGCAATTAATTTGCAACTACAATACAATTCTTTGATTTCTGATGTGACATTTTATTTATTAATTTGTTGTATTTCCATGAGACAATTACAATACAATTGTATATTAATTATTTTGGAGCTTTAGTTGTAAGGTATTCTTGTTGTCGTGGACACAATTTCTCATAGTGTTTTAACACTAACCTTAACAAAATAATACAAAAAACTTTTAAAATATTTTTTTGAAGATTGTTTCTAAAAATATTTCAAGAATATTCCTTAAAAACAGTCACTTGAGGGGGCAGTACTGGCTCCTATTAACATGACTACACCCATTCGCGAAATTGTTTACAAAATATTCAAGCCCATTGGATATCAATATTTCCTCATTCAAGTCTTTTGGAAGTGCACATTCAGTGTGGGAATACTTAGATCCAAACGAAAGAATTATGTTCAATATTGGATTCTCTCTAATAAAACATTTCAATTTTCTATAATAAATACTTAAATATAATTGGAAGGTACTTGGCATAATCTTTTGCCCATCATCATCCAAACATCACCATTGGGCCTAATTTCTTGGATTTGGAACATTGCATGAAACCTCCATGCCCAACAAGGTATTCAAATGAATGCCCAAATTGTGTTGCCATTTCCTTTGATATTCCTTGCTAGGTAATAATCACAACAACCGAATGTTTGTCGTCTACTACAAGGAGGGACCCAAACAACTCATAGTTCTTACTCAACTCTTCATCTTGATCAAATCACTTTTCACATTCTCAAAACTCAACACCCTCATTACTTCATTTGATGCAATAAAGGATGTATATGCCATGTACCCATTGATGTGCTATCTTGGCCATTACGTCCTAATGTGAAAGAGTCACAACAGATCTCCCATCACCTATAAAAATAAAAGGATGATGAATAAGCAATGAATAAAGACAAGTGAATCCTAATTGAACTTGAATCCCATAATATAAAAGCTCCTTACAAGGAGTCAAACACCTTGCTTGTGTAATCCATTCTTCTATGAGACTCTAACAATCGTCATCCCCAAAGCATGCCCTGATGCCTCTTAGAAGAATTGTGGTTTGTCAACTTCAAATCCCCAAATTGCAA
>Ga0209611_10011480_pt1 | contig 12737 bp, 11 predicted proteins | sample S1TSphgellanicum_3_FD_187693 | JGI IMG/M metagenome (GOLD analysis project Ga0209611, IMG submission 187693) | Host-associated microbial communities from peat moss isolated from Minnesota, USA - S1T2_Fc - Sphagnum magellanicum MG (SPAdes) (version 2) | ecosystem: Host-associated > Plants > Peat...
ATGGTTATGTATTAGGTCAAAATGGATGGATGTATCTTTTTGAGTAGAAATGAAAAATTCAAAATAATTTCATCATTCAACAGACATGAGTTGACACTACCAAGGTACTTGGGCTATCCATGAATAATGTCTCCTTTAGGTGCGGAGTTGCCTTATGCGTGTAAAAGAAGAAGGAGAGAATACAATACATGCACTCCCAAAAAGAAGTGAGCCCAAGATGATACCCATCTGATGATGACTTAATCAACGCGTTTATTATTGATGCTTTTTCTTGCATGGGTAGTAGTATAGTACTACTACTACTACTACCACTCTTGATAGAACCTCTTTGTGCCCTGTGGAAGAAATCCAGAGATCATAGAATGTTGCTGAAGATTCACAGTTTTTCCCTCACAATTTTTTTTTTTGATTTTGATTTTGAAAATTTATACATTTCTATATATATATATATATATGTATATAAAATGCAGAAGTTACCCTGCCAGGTAGTAGGGTATAAGGTGCCCTCTTCCAACTCTAAAATTAAAAAAATAGAGCTTGGGTTTTACAAATATGCAGACTTTTTTTCTTTTTTCTTTTTTTTTAGATTTTTTTTCAATTGCTTGATTTTGCAAAGAGTGGTGAATTTGTACTCAAAACCATGTTAATCCAATTTATTTTCTCTAATTTTTGTATGCAATAGAGAAAACTTGCAACACAAAAGTCATTATTGGGTAGAGACATATTTTTACAAAAGAAGGAATAAAGAATGGGAAAAGGCTTTGCCACATTTGTAATGAGGAAGCGGCCACGCCTTGGCACAGTAACCATGAAAATGACTCCATCTTTGGTGTCAAAGTATGAGAGGTGGATGATGAAACTTTTCCACACGGAATAAAAAAAATTGTCCTCACCTCGTCCAAGCTCTCTCCTCCCCCATCCCCCCCTCTTCCCTTAAAGTTTGTAAAAAAGAATGTTGATTGTGATACCACATGCAAAAAAGAAGGTACTATTTGCACTAATTCATCATATGAGAGAGGGATGAGCCAAAGGAAGCAATACTCAAGTTGATGCTCCAAAAACACACACACTCATACAAAATTGCATTACATTACATTACTTGTGAGGGCCCCAACCCCCTCTTATGAGTGGCCCAATATGACCTAATATGGGGGTGTCACTTGCACTTGCTTGTAAGTTGTGCATACTCCCTTACATGAACTAGTAGTAGTAGGACCTACATACGTGTGTCCTATTATTATATCATGGTTTTTTTTGCCAGTGTTGGGCGGTTCTTAACTTTTACAAAGAACCCCCGGTTCCAGTTCTCAAAACTAAATTAGAATGGTTCCAGTTCCCAAAACTAAATTAGAATGGTTCCAGTTCCACACATGAATGCAACCCCCAATCCCCAAGTGCTGGGTCCAGTTTGTAAATTTCAGTTCAGATTTGAACTCTGGTTCTGAAAATCAGACCCCGGTTTTGGGTAACCTGGATAGGAATCGATAGTTAATTGTCAGTTAACCTCCAATTAGATCCCCAGTTCTAGTCTTTGATTTCAATTTTGGAGGAGGAGGCTTTGTGGGATTTCCAGAGTTTTTGGGCACTCATGAGGTTTCATAAGTCAGCCTTATTTGAGGTCCTAATTGAGATTTTCTTCATGTTTTTATTTTCCTTTTTGTTTTAAGTCGTTCTTATTTGAGGTTTCCATTGAGATTTTCTTTGTGTTTTTCTCTCCTTTTTGTTCTAAGTTGTCCTTATTTGAGGTTTCAATCGAGATTTTCTTTGTGTTTTTCTCTCCTTTTTGTTCTAAGTTGTCCTTATTTGAGGTTCCAATTGAGATTTTCTTTGTGTTTTTCTCTCCTTTTGGCTCTGTGTGTGGTAACCTCGAGAACAGAAAATTTGAGCAAGTAACGTAGTAATTGTGGCCGTAGTGTTGTTTTGTCTGTTTCTGGCCGAAGGTTCCAGGATCAAATCCAGCAATAGCTTTGAATGTTTGATATTTGAATATTCGCACATCTCCCATTTGTCTCTGCATTTATTTGTGTCCAAAAAGTGCTGGAGAAAATACTACTCAGTAGCCTTTTTTTACTGGCTAAATTTAAATTTTTTTTAAGAAAATTAAAAATGAACTGATTTTGGAGGTTTTCAATAGCCAGAAGTGAGAAAAAAAGGGAGAAAAATGTTAGATTTCTATGGTTGGTTTTCAATGTGTGGCCAAAAATATAGACAGATGATTTTAACCATGTATTTCATACATGGTTTATACCCAGTTTATACCCAGAACTGGGAACCTAATTCCAAGTCCCAATTCTTAACAGGTTTGGGGGTTCTGGTTTCCAAAACCAGTTTTGAAAATCAGACATGGTTGGAGCTAACCAGAACCAGAACCATTGGTTCTAACTTGCCAAACTAGGTACCTGCCCCCACACAAGAGTGATAAAAACCCTAACTTTTTTGTGGTGCTTCTAAACATAAAAAAATAATCACCCATTTGTAGACTAAATGGGGGGGTCTCAAAAGTTCAAATTTAACATTTCCCAGGTCCCTAAAGATGGGGGTTAATTGTAGGGTATAAACTATTGTATGTTGTATACAACCTTTTTTTTTCAAATGTTTTGATGAGCACCTTCTCTTTGGAAGAAGTGGAATTAAATAAATAAATAAATAAATAAATACTCACCCACCCCACAATTGTAAGGTATTGAGAGAACCTCTCTTTTGGTGTCCTATTTTAGGATGATTCAGTAAAGTAGTCCCTAGTCCCTACCCTTCCCCTCCCCCACTTCCCAAGATGCACATTTGAGTACACAGAACATCTTTAAGACTTTTTTTTCCAAGTGTTTCAACGAGCACCTTTGTTTGCTGTGGAAGAAGGGGAACAATGTGGGTCCTCTTTGTGTACCACATTATTGGGCTCTCATGAGTGCAACTCCTCCATTGAGGAGGACTTGGGGGCTTGTGCAGATGGTGTTTGAAGGGTATTTATTATGAATGCAACTTGCTACCTAGCAACATGCTTACCCATTCAAATTGAAAACAAATTGGGTGGATGGCTGGGTTGCTTCAATGAAACGATCCATCCGGCCCAAATGTTTAGTTCAATGTGTTTCCAATTTATTTTTTCCCATTTAACTCATTTTCAATAGTTCAACTATTTGTAGTTGATCTGGCCATGAAAGGACTTGTATCTTCCAACCCAATTGAAAATCACCTGTGAAGATAATAGATGTGCACCGTTTTGTATCTACACTAACAATAATTAGTTGCACTACCTTACCCTAAGGTCAGTTCCATCATTAAATAATCCTCAAAATAGTGAAATGAAAATTTGTGAAAATATGAAGTTGATGTGTTGAAAATCATCACAATTTTTTCATAGGCTACATGCTGAATAATTTCACTACTCATGTATCACAATATTATAGTAGATGACGAAAATATATATAATTTCAAAATTGAAAAACGAATTTATTTTTTTGAAAAAGAATAATTATTCATTTTGTCAATGTGTAAACTGACCCTAGGCTAGAGTAATAATACATTAAGAGGAGCACCCTGCATACTGGGTATTCATAACTTTTCTCAAATGCACAAGACTTATCCATAAAGTCACCCTGTCTTCACCCTCCCTTTGGGCCTGCTTTCATACCCCCCCCCTCCCCTTGTTCAGTGGTAGATCCACAAAGTAAGGAAATTTTATTAAATCTCACAAGGTTCGAAAATAATCATAAGAGTTGTACAGGGTAGGAGCAGTGAAAATATAAGTAGCAGTAGTGGAGGCGCTCAGGAACAATGAAAGACAAAATGAAACTTCGTTTTGTCTCTCAATTCCCAGTTACATGTTTGATGCCCTATTATGTTGAAACTGGCCATTCTTGCCCCCTAATCACACGACTTTACGAATAACTCTATTACCTACTACATATTACAAGTCTCACCCATAAACTTGATAGCAAGACTCTGAAAAGTGAGAAACTGCTAATGGCAAAGCAAGTGGATCAATCAAATAAACTTGTAAGTCAATAGTAATGACAGATGATGTTGTGGGGGACTAATCAAGCAATCTAACAAATCCACAATAAGATTTAAGATTTAGGCCCACTTTACACAAGAAGTCAAGGCCAATGTTCAACTCAAATCAAGCATTCCTATTGATGCAAAAGCTGAAATCAGCCCCAAGGGCTTTACACTACCAGTCATGGTTGAAATAGAAAAGATTTTCAATCTGCCTCGAGTTATTAATAAATGCTGAATTCTATGACCTTGTATTGGCCCCAAGGCTGAAAAAAAAAGATACCATCAAATTTGGGAAGCCAATTTGCAACCCTTGGGGCTAATTTTTGAGCATTTATTTATTATATCCTGACATCAATGTTCTTTCATATATTAGTAACTTGGAGGCCAAACAACAAGCCAAAAATGCCCAAAGTTGACCCCAAGTTTTTTTCAACCTGACTCCTAGCGTAAAGTGAGCCTAAGACTATGCAACAACTTTTGTGCAAAGATGTTAATCCCAAACCCTTTCTTGTTAACCAAACAAACAAGTTTTTACTGTTCTATATCCAAAACATGTGCTTGCAATGCATGGGTGGAGCTGATCTAATACTAATAATTTAGCCACACCAATTATTGTGTTTTTTTTTACTAAGGATGATTACAACATGTATGATCATTGATGTTTTAAGTGATGAAATCCCTAAAACTTTCACATTAATGTTCCCCAAGATCCTAGTAGTCTTGTCGTCTTCAAGGTTCCAAAATTTCCAATATCCACACTCCAAGTCCAACTTGAGAAGCAAGCCATAGTTACTAGATCCAATGAAGGTGTTGAAATTTGAACAAATAGCTTTTTCTTCACATATGTCCATAAGATGGGCATGATCAACCAAAGAAAAGGTATTGAAGATTGATGAATACATTAGTAATATATGAACTTTGTGCAAAATTTTGGAATATTTCATTATGGGTTTTTGAAAGTTGGGTGCCCAAAGAGGTTAACTTGTTATATTATTCCAAAATGCCATGTATCATGTTGGAAAGTGTAGATCATGTTAATTAGGTATAACAAGACAAATAGTTTGATCATTTGTCAATTTTTCATATTTCCATCTAATGACCAACATATCAATGCAAAAGAAATTAAACACATTAGGTCAACATTTGTCCTAGAGTAAGAATGTGAAATTATTAGCTTCATGAGGAAGCTTTGGCAAATCCCTTAGATGATTGGATCACTATGCTTTGAGTATTTGACAATGTCGGATGTTCATTGCTTGTGAAACTAGGTGGGTTGCACCCAATCCATATGCACTCAAGCCAACATCTTAGAAACACATAAATAGAGTATTGAGATCAAGTTTTTTTTTCAATTTTTTGATATAAAAACTTTGGCAAACTTTTTCAACAAATTATAAAATTTAGTTGAACAAGTGTAATGCCCTTGCCCAAAGGGCAAAATTCCAAAATGTTTAGGGTTTGTGTTGTTGTGCACTATTAGTGATGATCAATTGATGAAAAAAAAAAAATTGATTTTGTGAAAATCAAGTTCCACTAGAATGAAAATATTGAATGAAATTGCATGCAACCTACAAATTCAATTTGAAAACAATTCAAATTCAATTGAAGAGAAATGGGATGAAATTTGGTGCAAAATGTATTGAAAATCTTCTCATGACTATGGTGTTGAAAAAAAAACTTTGAGAATATTAATGACAATCAATTAAAAATGAATCAATTTTGTGAAATTTAAGTTCCATTCCAATGAAAATATTGAATGACATTGCATGCAACTTGAATTGAATTGAACTCAAATTCCATTGAAGAGAAATGGGATGCAAATTGATACAAAAAAGTATGAAAATTTACTCATGCTATGGTTTTGAAAAAAAAATCTAAAAACACACAATTTTGGAAAGACATCTTTCCATTCCTTTATACTTGGGAATTGGCCAAATAGATTCCAATTTATAACTATGATCCAAAAGGATGACTTATGGAAACTAAATTGCTCTACCTATACCAACTCTAATGAATTGTCATCATTATAATTGTATAGACATTCATTAGAAAACCCCTTTTTATTTCGAAAAATGACAAATTTTGTTGGAAAAAAATCATTGATTAGGATGAGAGACAAACTTGGAGCCCAATGCTTCAAACTCAATAAACCCCACCTCCATTAATTAATAAGATTCAATACCTATGAGTTGTAATTAGAGATTTTTAAAGGGCAAGTTAATGTATAATTAGTTTATTTAGAAGGTCTTTTAGTAAATTTCTAATTACCTATGGTAAGTGTATTTTTTATTATTTTTGAAATTTTATCTAAGAGGTGAAATCACTAGATTTGGTTAGTTTTAAAAGGATGCAGTGCAATTATTTTGCCACCACATTCTTGTTAACTTGGGGAAGGATTAGGATAACCCCACCATAAAAGTAAGAGAAGATGAAACCATGGGTGGTGGGGGAACTTAGTTGGGTTCTCTCCATTATGTTGAAAGGATTTTCTAATAAGTATTAGAGGAGGTTTTGGAGGAGTTTTGTAGGAGAAGGATGGAGGCAAACTTAGACAAATGTGATGCATGTGGTTTGGTGCGAAAGTAACATTTGTGTGCACATGTTTTTTTTTTAATGTTTTGCATAGAAGGTAGTTTGTAAATTTAGTGTAGAAGATTATATAACTTTTCTTAGAAATTTGTGTCCTTATTTTTCAAGTAGGGAATTAGCTTTTGAAGATGGAAGATGAGACCAAACAATGTTCTACCTCAATATGGGCAAAAGGTAGTTTTTAGAAATTAGAAGTCTACATGAAAGTATTTTTCTTCTACCTTGTTAGATTTCAATGTTTTTTGCATTTTATTTATTTTTTTAATTCTATGTCCAGGTTGTTAGACCTTAGAATTTCTTTCAAAATAGAAGTAATAAAACTTACATGTCTTTCTTTTTTTCAAACTGTATTTAAAATTTGCACCCACCAATCCCATGTAACAACTAATTTGTGATTAGCAAGTATGTGGTATTAATAGAATACATAGAAGTTTTCAACCATACTAATTTGCTTAACATATTCAAGAAAATATGTGTAACATTTCTTTAGGACTTCATTGTATTGTCTTACAAGAGGGGATAAATGGTTGGCTTTGCAATTCCAAAGGTAATTGATTATGTCTGTAATTATGGAACTATAACCCAAAAAGGGTTTGAACCTATGAAAGTTAGTTTCAAAATTAAATTTTTTTAATAACACAAAGGTAAATTATATGAACTAAAGTCCCACACAAACATATTGAATTCACACAACTCACGTACCACAAAGGATGAAACTTTCATCCTTTTGGGTTAAAATCACTCACACCTAAAAATTGCACCTTCATAGTCATCACAAATGTTGGGACTCATTGTTGTCATTTCCTTCACAACAACCTTGTAATTGGATGAAGTGAATTTTTTTTTTAAAAATCATCACACGTGCATTGAATGGTACGTAAGTTATTCAACTACAAGTACTAATGGAAAATAATATTCCCATTATAATGTTGTTTGTTTAAATGCATTTGAAATTTTGTTTTAACATCATTCCATTTGAATAGCAACATTGACACCTCTCAATTATTCCTTTACTCAAATTTATCACAAACATAAGCCATTTCATTTCCAACAACACATTCAAAATTAAAACCTACCTATTTGGTTCCTTCTTTTTCCTTTACCAAAATAGTCAAAGGTGTAGACCACAACACAATTCCTCCTTGCCCTTGTCCTCCATGCTCCCACAACAACCAAAAAAACATTAAAGAACCCTCTCATGACCCTAACCCTTCAAAAACCATAATATTGTCACTTGAAAAATCAATTTTAAATTCATGGTAAAATAATTTTTCATTAATCACCCATCCACCATTAGTTGTCAAGAGGAAGAAAAAAAAAACCTCCCAAAATTACATCAAAAAATTTGGAAGCATATATATTTTAAAACAATAGAAAAAAACCTACAATGGTTTGTAATTACATCAAAAGAGTAATGGATGATGAGTAACAACTTTCTTGTGACACATATAGTTCAAACAACAAAGAAACAAATATATGCACCAAAAAAAAAATTTTGAACCAAAAAAATAGGAGATAAAATAGTCAAATAGTCAATAAGAATTATAACCTTGAAGGATTTTACAAGGCAAATATGCAAAAACTAACAAAAATGGTTCCTTATTTCCATCATAGCAACTTGGCCAAGAAAAGTAGCCATGTTGATTCTTTATTTAGCTTCTAGGGAGAAGATATGGAATTTGGCAAACCACATGAATCAAAATGAACTATTATGAGCCACTTTAATCATAACTAGTGTTTTTACATGTTTATAAGTCTCATAAACTAAAACAATGTTGAAAATGTGTGTTGTTTTTGTACCATGCCCTTTTTAATATATCAATCTTATAGGAATCTTACATTCAAATAAGTTTGAAAGTAATTCAATAAACATAAAATATCTTTCAATGCATTTTAAAGTGTCGTGACGTACGATGTCGTAAGGGTGTAAATCCGTAGTAAATTCTACTGAACAAAAAGACTAAAGCCAGTCAAGGGTATAAACTAATCAACCAAAAAGATATGCATGCACATATATATATACAATGCACAAGATGAGATTGAGATGAAATTATCATGTATCCCCCCCTAGACCTGAACTGGGAAAATTGTGGCATGGTCTAAGTAGGAATCAAGGTGCTATAGGAGAACATGATGAACAGTACCAATTGTCGGCGGGAACTTAAATGAGCTCCGGCTTGAGGCAAAAGAAATGGTATCCACCATTACAGTTATCGCAAAGCAGCATTTGATTAACATCGTCTATCCTCTGACATACCTAACATGGATACTCAAGTGGAGGAATCCAAGTCGATGTAATGATGGTAGGATCCAAGTTCGACAGGTGGTAGGGTGCACAATTTTTGGAATGATCCCAAATTGTGCGTTCGTTAGCTCCTTGCAACTCTAACACACATGAAGGCCTTATCGCTTTAATCCTCAAGATAGTGCGACCGAAAGAAGTGTCTAAAGTATCATTGGGTTGCCGTTAGAAATACACAAAATCACTAACATCAAATTGTCTCACCTTAGGTTTGTAACTGCCACCTCATGTGTGTGCATACCGTAAGGTGTCTCGATGCTATGCAGTGGACATGTTTTCCATGGCCATGGGCATAACCCTCTTGAATAAAACAACCATTTCTGCAATGACCCTAGCCCAAGTGGATGGGGAGTCCAAGTCCACAACCTGGTCCATTTGAGTAGCAATGGAAGAGGGTGGAATGGGATGTCTCCCAAAAAGTAAAAAGTAAGGAGAGAAATGAGACAAAAAGGCGTGTTTAAACATCTTATAACCCATGGCGATGTAAGGAAGGGCTAGGTCCCAATCCTCTTTGTTATTAGTGAGGCAAATCTTCCGAAGTCCCTTCTTACACGTTTGAACCATCCTCTCTGTAAGGCCATCAGCTTGGGGATGATTTCTTGAAGTCCGATGATGGTCAATGAAAGCATGGTCAAGTAGGTCTTGGAATTCTCCCTTGAATTCTAATCCTTGATCAGTAAGGCACTCAGCACAAGCCCCAAACCTACTTAGAACTTGTTGTAAGAAAACCTAGCTAGTGTTGTGTGATGACTTGTCTGGTAACGCAACAAGCTCAACCCACTTTGAAAAATGTTCAATCATAATCATGATGTAAACATTACCCTTGGAAGTTTGTGGTAATTCTCCAACTAAATCACATGACCAACGATAGAACATGCCCTGAATAGGGAGTGGAGAAAGTGTGAGCTATCAAGAAGAGAAAGAAGTTTTCACTTTATCACATTATTCACACCTAGCAATGACGTTTCGAACTTGAGCATACATACCTCTCCAATGGTAATGAGGAACGAAAAGGCTATAAGTATGTTTAACTCCAAAATGTCTAAACTCCGATTATACCTTTTGAATAAGACTAGGCCGTTCATGTGGTGGTGGAACCACTTTGTTACCTTATGGTAAACATCGGACGAGATGATTGTCCTTCCATGAATAGCGTTTGGACCGCTATTGTATGCGATCCCATTGATTTGATGTAACTTGGGGAGGGTATTCCCCATGCTGAAGAAATCTTAGAGTGTCCAAGTCCTCCCATATATCCACAATGGGATGCTCAACCAGGTTACATTGCAGTAGTGCAAGATAACTAAATGCATCATATGCATGTATTGTTGGAATCTGGTCAAAATCTTGTTTGGCTTTTGAAAAATCTAAAAAGGTAATGAGGGGTTTCCGCGACATGGTATTCGCATTCTGATGTGTAATACCAGGTCGGTGAATAACCTTGAACTCATACTCTTGAAGTATAAGCGCCCAACGAGCTAACTTACCATTAAGTTTATCGTTGGTCATCAGCCACTTGATAGGCTGGTGGTTGGTATATAAAGTGAAATTGATGCCATAAAGATAGGGCCTTAAATGTATGATGGCCCATACAATAGCAAGGAACTCTCCTTCGTATGAAGAGTAGTTGCTCTTAGCCTTGTTGTTGCTTTGGGATGCATAAGCGATAACATATTCCTTGCCTCCTTATCAAGTTGGCCAATAATAACTCCAATACCAAAAGCACTCTAATAAGTGTGTAGAATGAAGACCTTGTTGAAATCAGGTCTTCTTAGAATGGGGAACTCTGAAAGCTTTTCCTTGAATGAGCCTCATCACTCCATGTCTAAGCAACATCCTTCTTTAATAATGCATAGAGAGGATGAGCAATAATACTGAAATTTTGGACATAAATTCTGTAGTAATTACATAGTCCGATGAAGCTTCTCAACGTGTGAACATCAATAGGATTGGGCATTTCTAAAATGGCTACTACTTTGGCCCAATGAGCCATAATACCATTTGGCAAAATTCTATGTCCAAGGTAGATTATTGAAGTGACAGTAAACTCACACTTTTTAGGATGGATCTTCATATTGACTTTGTGGAGCTTCTTGAATAACTCCTCAAGATGAGCCAAGTGTTGTAGGAGCCCCTTGCTATGCACTAGGACGTCATTTATGTAACACTTTAGGAAATTTGCCCTTTCAAGAATTTGGTCCATGACTCGTTAAAATAAAACAAGTGCATTCTTCAATCCAAAAGGCATCACAAGCCATTCCCACAACTTGTTGCTTCCATGGAATGTCGTTTTCTTGCGATCCTTCGTAGCGAGCACAATCTGGTTGAAACCTTGCCTCATATCCATAATTGTGAAGATGTTTGAATCTCCAATGCTATCAAACAGTTTTTCAAAGATGGGCATGGGGTACCTATCCTGAAGTGTAATTAGGTTCAAAGGCCTATAATCCCCGCACATCCTTTTCTTAATCCATAATCCAGCTAAATCCTTATTTGTTGGCATTACTGTAGCAACTACGAAATTAAAACTTGATGGCTGAATGAGACTAGCCTCATGGAGCTCTTTGCATCTTTCATCTACCAATTCCCACTCATGCTTGCTCAACCTATGCTTCCTTCGATAGACGGGTGTCTCATTTGTAAGGTCTATAGATAATTGCATGGTCTTACACCTACCTAAGTTTTTCATTGAGAATACAAACACATTCTTGTACTTAATTAGCAAGTCTGTGACCTGGTCTCTCTCCTTTTTGGTGGGTTGGTTCCTGATAACGAAAGGGTAGTTGGAAACACATGGAATGGAATTGGAAAGTGTGTTTGAAGAACCTGGTGTATTAGGTTTTCCACTATCCAACTACGCATATTCGTAGAAGGTTGTAATTGTTTATCCAGAAGTTGATGTACCTCCAGGTGTATCAGACATAACTTGAGTCAAATTACATGGTACGTCCTCCCCCCCAACATTAAGAGTGAAATGTAGAGTGTTGAAGATAAGCAAGTGTACTTGGTCGGGGTGCCATGTGATCGCATCGCCAGAACTGTAAGCTTATTGAATCAGTGTTGGTGTTATATACATTTGAAAAAATACACAGGTTACCAACAACCATGTAAGGGAGTTCAGGTCCATGCCTCTCCCCAGTAGAACGTTACACTCCAATCTAGTCACCTTAGTGTGACTAAAAGTGCCAGCTTGGAACCCCATAACCTTTTCTCTTTCTTCCGGGCTTGGTTCATCCCAAGTGGCTAAAGCATAACGATACACTAGGCCTGGTCCATCTCCTTGAAAGGCATGTGTTATTGGGAAGGAGACAAAGGTGGGCCAAGGACCTCTTGGTTTTCCTATTATGTTCGTAGGAAACCAAGGAGGTTTTTCTTGCCTTGTAACTGGTTGGCAAGAGCTCTGATCATCCAATATGTGAGAAACTTGCAAGTTGGGGTCTCTGATGGTGTATTTCAGAGCCAGCTGCAGAATTGGGAGTGGTGCCAAGTTGGTCCACCAGTTGCGTAACCGGTGCATATAGGAACCGCATTGTGCCACATCGAGTAGGAGGGGCTCTCCAAGGTAATGCTTGACCAATGTGTAGTGCTCTTGGATTTTCTCCCTTTGGTCAAGCTGAGAAGGGGTGTTCTTAATTACATAACCAAGCGTAGAAAAAACAGATTGAGCCCAGGTGATCAATCGTACCATGTCCATGTAGAGTCCGAATCTTGTGTCATTCAAGCCTTCTCCAAATCCAGCTGCTAAAAATCCTTAACATTCCCAACCTGAAATGATGAGGTCTAGAGGGCCAAGTAATTCCATATGCTTCTTTCAAATTAGTTGTATGTTAGAGGGCAAGAAAGTGAA
>Ga0209611_10011482_pt1 | contig 12736 bp, 7 predicted proteins | sample S1TSphgellanicum_3_FD_187693 | JGI IMG/M metagenome (GOLD analysis project Ga0209611, IMG submission 187693) | Host-associated microbial communities from peat moss isolated from Minnesota, USA - S1T2_Fc - Sphagnum magellanicum MG (SPAdes) (version 2) | ecosystem: Host-associated > Plants > Peat...
TTTCTGGGGGGGGGGGGAGAACTTCAACTAAACATTGTAGTCTTGAATCTTGATGGTTTGAACTTGCCATAAATGGCATGGCCATACAAGCTCATTGGGTCATACCAAGTTTAGTAGCCAAGGATTACACATTCACTTGGGTTTATAACATCATCTCAGGGGTTCAAAGTAACTTGCTCCTTGAGAACAGTAATTGGTGAGCTTCAAGTGTTGGGTGGTTACTTGGTTTGGCTAGTTAGAATCATTGACTCTAGTTAGTTCTAATTAGCAAAAATCAAATCAAAAACTGAGTCTAATTTCTGAAATCAGAATTAAATTATTTTTTTAATATTAAAATACTTCTTAACACCTTATGTAGAAGCAAAGCCAAGGCAAAAACATAAAAGTAGTGTAGGCTACTAGTGTGTAGAGTATGAACAAAATTGTGAGGGCTCTTTCTTTGATTGGGGACCCAATTTGAGCTTGAAATTGCAAAAGAGATTTAACCACATTGTGACTTTATACAAAAAGGGTTTTGGTATGGAATAATTCAACTAGTGAATGCATGAATGGAGGAAGAAGCCCCCCCCCCCACCTCTCATCACCACCACTTTAGACATCAATCACTACTTTCATGAACATTCGTGGGGAAGCCCTTTTTACAAGCATCTTGCAGGGTAAGGCACATTGATTGGCTTTGTTTGCCCATAGGGAAGAGATGATGATGATGCATTGGTGGAGGATTTGGGGAAAATATAAACATTTTGAGCTCAAACTTGATCCAATGTGAGTGACATTTGGAGTTACTATTGTGCGCATATCATGAAATATGTGCATGTTTTCACAAAATGTGCATGTTTCATAAAAAAAAGTGCATGCATCTAGATGAGAAGGAAGATCTAAATCTTGTAAATTCTTGTAGTATTCTCTTGAGCTCATCATGTTGATGGATGGATGGAAGGATTTTGGCTAGCATTTCAATGGCCACCAATGGAGAATCGTCGACTACCTTATTCAAAGGTGGTGGGCACCATCATCCCCAAAAAACCTTGGAGCTTGGAGGAAGGATAAATTCACTAGGTTTGGTAGCCAAGCATTGGGGATGAACCTGGTTTTTTTTTTTTTTTTTTGGTTGTATCAGAGCAGAGGTGAATTCATCCATAATTTGGATGATTTTTGGCTTTCATCTGATCTGGTCATTGAATATGGAGGATTTGGCTGCAGATCAATGGACCATACACATGATGCCCTTTTCTTGAATTGGTTTGTTGGTGGGTGAACAAGGTTTGGTGACCGGGCAGAATTTAAAGCAAATGAATTGCTTCCCTACAATAAGACACAGATCCCCTTTTACATCACAGCAAGCCATGATTTGGAAATAATGTGTGATTTTCATCTTCATTAATTTTCCAAGGAAACAAAAACAAATTGAAAGGGAATAATTCCAAAAAAAATCTTCTTTTTTTTTCCAAAATTTCATTACAATCTCAAATGGAGCTAGATTTGCAAACCATTTGTGTCTTTGGATTTCTAAAGAGTGCAATAAATGAGGGAGAATTCAATTGATTATGAGGCAAAGTTTCTAAAGGTTGTTCATAGGCACAAGGTGTGTGTGGAGTTAGTTGGTATGTGATGAGTTGTTGATGACCAAGTTCTTCCTCAATACCAACCATGTGAACATTGAAGCTTTGTGAAACACATGTCCATAACTATTTAGTGTAAATGTCAAGTGTGTGTTCCTCCTTTTCATCTTTGTGTCTATCATATTGGCTAGTCCATATATGCCCAACATCTCCCATCACATCCATTATTATCAAACCCCTTGCATCTTGTTGGCAAACCACCATAACACATGGTTATAAATGCCTTCCCTAATTCTCATTCTCCTATTGTGCTTTTGTCTTTACTTCCCACCATTTTGTTCCCAAAATTGTCTTCCTTAATCATCCCATATTCACCCTTCCTTTTTTGAGCCCTAACATCAAACTACCCTATGATGCTCCAATTTGCAAACCCCATTGATCCCCCAACTTGTGATCCAAACATACCTCTAAACCCTATTTCATCCATAATCCCTAAAACATACAGTCTATTCCCCAATTCATCCTCACAATTCCATCTCACACATCTTTGGCACAACAAGCACCTTATCCATCTTATGGTGATGAGTTTGGCCAACAAGGTCTATCTCAACACCTCTATTCAAGTTGGCCATGTTGTTATCAAAAGTAATTCATTTCCCATTTCAACATCTATTCCTTCTGTTTTTGCAAAAACTTGAAATTGGACTTTGAATCTCAACATGTTAGGGGCCTTCCATTTAAGTTTTCCATGGTCACACCTATATTCACAAATTCTTGTCACTTTATGCCAAGAAATACAAAGAACTCACAACTCCTTGTGAACAAGTTGGCACAAGACCTTTTTGACGTAACAACATGACATTTATTCCGATTATTTCTTCAATGATGTTTAATGTTACCTTTTCAAGGAAAATCTCCAAGGCATGAAGAGACTCAATGTTAGTTTAACCATTTTTAAATTGAAATGATTGAAAACATATATAAGATGAACATGTCATGTGTTACCATGTCAACACTTACAACTATTGTTATCCACACACATATAAAACAAATGACATAAAACATTTTAAATGTTGCATTGCATCCAAACTAGAGGTGAATCAAAGACAAAACCACTTTTTGACCAATACTTCTTCCAATAGTGGTGGAAGACATCCCATATGTCATCCTTTGGAACATTGATCACAAATCAACGTAATGACTACCTCTAAAAATTGCATGCACAACAGACATCATAGGCTAGCAAGGATAATAAAAAAAATAATAGGTCAATTTGGACCACCACATTAAGAAGATGACACCATGCACAATTATGTGCATGGTCCTTTTATGTTTGATTATCTTGACCCTCCAACATCAACCTTTTACACATGCAAAATAACACATCCCATAGTTACACCCAATGTAATTGATGTTATCTACAACATGTACACATAATGTCTTGGCTCGAATATATGAAGTCAATAACTACCTCCTTAAATAGTGACATAATGTAATATATCCTAGTGTTGAGCAATTTTAAATTTTACATGCCCATTAGCATTACACATCATAAGAAACTTGTTCATTTTTCACATGTGTGAAACCACATGTTTTAATCATCCAAATTGATTCCTACCATTACATCTTGTCAAATTAAGGTTGGTAGTTCAAGCTCATGTGGCCAAACAATTAAAAATATAATGAAAATGACGTAAAAGATGTTTGTTGACTAAACCTATACCCCATAACTAACCATGGTAGTTACAAATCCTAGTCTTTAGTATGGCCATTTTGAATCCCATACTTTTGCAAACCTCACTTCACCATTTGCACCATCCATTTAGTTAATTTTTTACCTCAAAATTATTTGATGAAATTGTATGATGATTGATCAATATTTTTTCACACAATTCATGGAACTCCTCATTGAATTATATATGTTAATCGGTGAATATTTTGATTGAACGTCAAACCTATTGAACACCTTGTTCAGAAATGCATAAACGACTCCTTCATTATTATAATCTATTAATGGCACCAAATCTAACCATTTCAAAAATTGTTTGATCATAACCAAAACATATTAGTTATGTTGCATTGTTAAATTCAATGGGCAAGCAAAATCCAAATTCAATTAATAACTAGACCCCATGATGGGCATTAGTTATAAGTGAAGTGTAAGTGTGTTGAATGATGTTTGCACTCAATCAAACACCACACATCAAAAAGCAAATTGTTGAACATGTAATTGCATCCTTCACCACCAATATTGTGCTTGGAGCAAGTTGTAAATTTGTTAGACTCCAAAATGGCCCAATTCCTTGTGAACATGATAAACAAGGTTTTCAAGTTGTTCTAAACAAAATAATATCCCCATTGATTTTTCTATCTAAATTTGTAGGAAGGAATTACCTTTTCATTTGAACTGTTTGGCCCTATGCACAACTTAGTCACATTCCTTGGTTGTTAATCCAATTACAATTTTATGTAAGTGCAAATATCCAATAATAAGTGCATTTTTCATTTATTTCCAAAGCACCATCACCCTTTGATTCAATGTTTACATCACGAGAATCCTCATTACCCATGTTACTATGAGGTACACCCCATAACACCCCAATAAGATACATAAAAATGTCAAAACACGTCATCTTGGTTCCATTTCCAAATCTAAATCATTATGCCAATGAACTTAATTAATGGTATCTTCTTCATTAAAACTTGGGTTTTTGTTTAATCCATTGGCATCCCAATTAACCTTACCAACTTTAAGAACAATGTCAAATTTGTATTCTTATAAGATAAGGGCCCATCTTTTAGACTTTCATGCGATACAATTCGATTCCATCAAAAAATTAATTGGTTGGTGATCTATAACCAATGTGAATTAATTATGTTAAGTATAACACCCAAATGACAAAACCACCTAAACAATAAAGATACATTCCCTTTCTATGAACCATATGTTGCCTCTATTTTGTTATTTGATTGACTAATATATGCCACCACAAACTTTTGACTATCATATTCCAATTGGGTAAGCACAACCCTCAACCTTTAAATATTCAAATTAATGTGCAACCAAAAGGATAGTCTTTATATATGCTGTCGCAAAATGGGAATCAAAGTGGGTCCATGCTTTCAACTCCAAAGAAGTTTGTTCCTATGCTTCACCCCATGTGTACTTTTGATCAATTTTTGTCAACTAGATTAAATGTTTAACAATGCTACTAAACACTTTAACAAACCTTTAATAATAATTACACAAGCATAGGAAGGCTTACAACCAACTAACATCTAATAATTGGGACACCTATGAAATGACCTCTACCTTGACCTTTTAAACCCTAAATCCACCAAAACAATTCATGACCCAAATACTCCACTTAAATCTGAAAAAATCAACATTTTCCAAGATGTAATTTAAAGATGTGTTCTTTAAGTCAATCAAAAACCTCCTACAAATGATGCACATGTGATCCCCTAAAATTAAACTAAAAATAATAATGGCATTAGCACTTAACAAAGGCAAGGTTGGCCAAAACTCAATCCATAATTTTTTGAAACTTTTTATGGGCATTTAAATAACTAGATGGCAAGAACCACTAGTCATTGGTACAAACAATCCTTCCCATGATGATCAATCCCCAAATTGTTATATTGACTTTGTCACATCATTCAATGGCATCTAATGGTAGTTAAAATGCAAGTCCAAGGTGTTGAAAACCTTGGCCTACCTAAGCGCATCAAGGATTTATTTTTGGGGCATGGCATAATTATCTGAACACATCCATTTCACCAAATGGTAATCCCCAGACATGTGGCACCCAATTCAATTATCAAAAATGTCATTTTTAGTTGGCATCATTGTTCTTGAAACATATTCACCCCTGGTAGTTCCATCAAACTATCATCTAATAATTATGTTGTCCAAGCCTGAACCAAGGTTCTCTCCAATTCAATAAACTTGTAAAACCACTTAAAATTTTGGAATATCATCATCTTTAATGTGATGTAAACTTCTTGTCTTTTCAATTGACCTAGTTTTTTCAAACTAAATGCAAAACATTATAATATAATTATGTAATACATGTCGTACTCAACACTCTTCACTTCATGTAACCATTGAACCAATATTTTGTTCCCATGTTTATGCAATCATTGGTACTTGGGTTGCGGTGACAAAATATTCCTAGTAGCCAAGATTAAGGGTGTGAACTATGATCATTATGCAAAATATGGAAAGGTGTTTAACTAAAACTTATGGGTTTAATTTGACCTTGATTCAAGGCACCTACATCAACCCATCAAGCTTTGCAAAAGCAAGCATGCCGAGTGGCTCACTATGAACATATAAAAACAATATATTAAACATCACTTTGATTTCATTGCCATATAACAATCAATGAAATAACCTTAGTGATCAAATCCAATAAATGCATGTAACAACACCAACCCTTACAACTTAACCCTTGCTAAAACCTAATCATTATGTGTGAACAATTTAAAAATCAAATGAAACTTACACAATGGTCAAAATTGGTGGGTAGCCTTGTCCCATGCCCAACCAATAACCACACCAATTACAACCTTTCAAAGCTCAATGCAACAATTAATTCATGTGTAATGACTTGTAGCCCTTCACCTTGGGTTTCCCACTATAAAATATACATAGGTTTTGTTTTTAAGAGATCAACCTAAATATGTGTGCTTATTTTTGAGGTTGTAAGAAAATGGCACACAATTTGACAAACCTTGTATATCTTTTAAATAATTAATAGCCCAACCAACATAATACCAATAAACATGTGCATATATTAACAACTTTGATGGGGGGATTTAGACAACAAATAGGAAATTAACAATCAATACCCTCATTCCCTAAATAAAATCTATTTGGCCTACTACAACAAACTATTATATAATAGAAAAAATTAATGGAGTGGTTTTCCCCATTGTTGATGGTGCGACATTCCATTACTTGTGGTATACAAGAATTAATGTTTATTGGCACCATGTTGAAAATTTGGTGAAAATTAATGCCACACACACCATTTTTTATGCATTGTAAAAACCTTTTAAATTTGTATTTCTCCAAGTGGATTGAAATTGATGACAATGGCAATAGTGATGGAAGCATGTGGACTCCTTTGGACTTCATGCTTTTATAACCGTTGACCAATGCTAAAAGTCATTTAAGCCCAAAGTTTGGTGATGGTGGTTGTTATTTGATTATTATAATTATTCACTATTGGGTGCACTCTAGTTGACATAATAGAAAAAAAGGGAAAAAAACAAGAAAGGGAAATAACTATTTTTAATAAAGGTAATGCCTTCCTTTGATTTTTTTTTCCACATTTTTTCTCAACACTCTAAGGTCAAGCCCTTTTTAAGGTCCAACTACCCAAGGAATGGTAAATGAAAACTAAACCCAAAATCTTCAAAACTACCTTTAGAACTTATTTAGCCCCCAAAACACACCAATATCCCACCCTTGGTGGCCCCCCCCCCCCCCCCCCCCATACAATTTCATCTAATTGCAAACTCCCATAAATGGATTCCACACCACATGTTGTGTCTTATTCAAAACACAAACAAAACAAACTAATGCCACACAATGAATTTAGCTTTAACATTACTAATTTAAACCCAATTTTCTAGATTCAATTTCCAATTCATCTACACACACAAGAATCCAAGCACAACCAAAACCTTGGTGAACACATAAACTTATATAAAAACTTTGAAAACAAACACAACATAACCCAAAAGAAGCATGATTTCAATCAAAAAAGTTGGATTGTGTCATCCCACTTGGGGATTTATACCCCATCCATAACTCCAAATAATTAGAATTATGTTCACATTAAAATTAGTTCCAAGTTGATTACCATAGTTACCATATTGTAATTAGGACATAACTACTTAAAACACAATAAAACTCCTAACCAACATTTCAAACATGCACATGTTTTAGTGGCAAGTTTGACCACCCAATCATTTAGCCAACATAATCCACCGTATCACAAACAGTCCATTGCATTTTGGTTCTTGGGCATGTGCAAGTGAATATTCTTAGGTAGCTCATGCACTTGCCCCTTTTTCACTATGTTCCCTTTCATTTGACACCATTTTGGCCCTCATCATGTTCCATCCCCCTTCCAACATTGATTTTATTTTATTTCTATAATTTTTAAAATTAGAGTAAGACTTTAAACTTTCTTTCAATTCATTTAAAGTGGTGTCCAACCACATGCCCCATTTGTTTGTTGGCAACCCATGAGACATAAGTTTTGAACACCTTTGTGATTATTTCCACTTACAATATTTGGCAAGTGATATCTTGCATCATTGAATTGGCAAGAGGTTATATTCATCATCCAATTGCACTTGTCTTGGGAGCATGGTGTTTCTTGGCAATGGTTAAACCTTCTAACAAAATACAACCTTTTGTATTAGGAGAAGCATTATATTTCCTCACTAGTCATACTTTATGTTCATACAACTTTGAATTTTTTCAACACATTTTCCATTTCAAGTTTTTGAAATTGTCATCAAAGGAGGATATAAATTAAATAAATGGTTCATAGCATTGAATGTGCCCCCCAACTTCCATCCTAATGGATTTGATTGGGTTGTCTTGCAAGTTGATGCGGTCAATGCATTCAATTTTATGTCTAGAAAGGTTACGTTTTTAAAACTAATAGAAGTCAAAGGTGAAACAACCTAGTTTATACCTTTCATTCACACTTTCTATGTTTATGAATCACCTTTATATTTTACCCATTTGTAGTTGAAAAGTGAATTTACCATCATCCCATTGGCCATGGGCACCCATTAAGGTGATCCTTTAGGGGAAGGGGGAGGAGGTGGCATGGTTTGTAAATATCATTGCTCATTTTTTAACATTATTAACAACATCAAGAATAACAAGGTGTGTTATACACAATGGCCTTGCCATTAATTTAATATCAATAATTGATACTACATGATAAATTGGTCATAACTAATTTTTTATTAAAAAAATCTATTTTAATGTACATCGTCTTATTGTTGTAAAAGAAAAATTATCATGATTTTTTTTTTTCATTTTTTAACATCACATTAGTCATGAGGAACCCAAAAGGGATTGATGATTTTTGTATCCCAATGGTATTTTCCTCATTCATTTCATTTTCACCCAAAATTTTTTTTCAGAAAACACTAACAATGCATATTTATTTATTAGGCTAGGTGACAGCTTATGGGATCTTTATGTGATGTTTTGTACAACAACCTTCATATTTTCTATGATGCACACCCCTTATCTTAAATTTCTTGTTTCACTTATCATCATTTGACCTAGCCTTGGTTTGAGTTTTGGAATCTTTTGTATGTCCATTATCCTTTGAGAATTCCCAAGGCTCAAAAGGTTTGCCCTTACTACAACAAAAACATGTTTGTTTTGCACTCTTAGATTGCAATTAAAACGATTATAAGATCATTGTTTCTTGATTAACATCACTGATGTTATTTGTTTTGGCTAATTCAAAAAAGTAGTAATGTTTGATTTGACTAAGTTCAATTTTTGTTTTAATCAAAACAAATATTGTGAGTGACATGTAGACTATGAGCGACTAGCTACATGGAAATCATAATGCTAGTGTTATGATTGAATTTAATCACTAGTAATATATTAGAGAAGGTGATGTGTCATCATGTATGACTATTGTGACTAAAACATGTTACTTTTGTCATCTTATTTGGCATTGTGATTGAAATGTGCTATATTTTCTATTTCATATGACATAATGTATATTAATGTGGCCTATGTTGTTGGCCCAAGCGTTACCACATCTTCAACTGATTTTTCCTTCGAAAACCTGGTTTTTTTATAAAAAATTTGAATTTTCAGCAATAAAAATCACATAAAAATCAATATCTCCCACATTCTGAATCCAAATCTTACCAAATAAATTGCATTAAATCCTGCTCATCAAGATCTTTCCAAAAACACCAAAGGCACATTCCAATTCCTCCAAAAAAATTAGCTACAATTTAATTGAATTTTCAGTGAAAAAATCATTCAATATTCAAGAATTTTTGCATTGCAAGTCCAAACGCCATGGAACCAAGCCCATGCACCCCTCCTCATTGAGAGCTTTCCAAAGACAACAAAAACACAATTTGAAGCATCCTGGTTTGGTGGATTTCATAATTACAAAACAAAACAAACTACCTTCCTTCATAGATAGATAATGCTTCAACTTTTTAATGAATTGTTATTAAGAATTTAAAAACCTATGAAAATTTTATAATCAACTTATAGCTATGTACTTCACATGTGAAATGAAATGAAATTCATTATGAAAATGCATTATTACATTATTATAATTGAAGACATTACATTTGAAATGTTGAAGCAAAATATAATCACAAAATTACATGCATGTGAAATTATTAATTGATCAAATGAAAGTATATGATATTTGAATTTATGTCCCAAATAAAAAAATCAAAAGATGTTATTTAAAAGATTTATAACTAAATTTATAACCCCAATGATATTCAAAACATTATATTTGAATTTCTGAAATGAATATTTCAATATTTCAATATTTTATTACTTTACAAATTTTAATAAAAAAATCCAATGTAATTATGAAAATAAAAGTGAATAAAATTAAATAATGAAATGAAGGTAGATGGTTATTTAGCTAATAAATAAGCAAGTTGTATATAAATACATATGTAACTGAGTAGGTACTAATGTTGGGTGGGTATGTCCATTTTAACATACTAGTTGTGTATTGGTAAATTATTTTTTTCAATTTGGACACTAATAATAACATGAATATTCAAATTTTCTTCAAATAAATATATTAAGTAGGTCTATATGACAACCTACATGATTTGGGTTATTGTAAGTATGAACATAAATAAACAACAACCTCATATTAGTTGGTATGAAATATGCACGAGTATCAATCTTCATAAGAAGATTCTATCTAAACCAAGAAGAAAAATTCACTAAAGATCGATTTGACACAAGAAAAAAAGACCAAAAATTAAAATTAAAATTAAAATTAAAAAAAGAAAAGAAAAAAGAAGTGATGCTTGCCTTTAACCTACAAGTTGGAGGAGTTGTTCTATTGAAAAATACATGACAACACACAACTTTTACCACTTATGAACAACATAAAACACAAAGCTTTAATTTTGTGAAGCTTCATTAAACTTGACACATATATACCAAAAAATGCAGAGAAAAATTCACACACAATATATTAATAGGATTTTCTTAGGAAAGTAAAGCTTTGGCTATGAACAAATGCAATGGTAGCATTGGGGACGGGGGGCAAATAGGCAAGCAAAGTATGTCCCAAAGTTTTCATAAGCTAATACTAGTTGGTTTTGATTTTATATACCTAGGTGTATATATTTGAATACATATATGCTAAAACCTTATATTCTAGATCAACATTGGTTAGTATTACTTTATACCTAGACCTAAATAAATACATAAGTAGATAAGTATGTAAATAAATGTTTTTTATTAACTACCATGCACATTTTCCCTACCTACTTATCTACATCATACCCATTAATTAATCACCACCTACTACATATTTAGATATGAAATTAATTTCATTATGAATCTAAAATAATTATAAATTAAAATATTTTAATGTTTGAAATTTTAAAATCCATATATTTATATCTATGCAATTGTAAGAATTTTGCCCATGTGAAATGGTGGTTGGATGGTTAAGGATTTGCCTTATGCTTGTGGAGGTGGAAGGTGAAGTTTCATTCTTAACATCCTTTGTTTGTGACTAAAATTAGTCATGTTGATATGATAAAAAATATATATTAAAAAATTATACATATAAATGAACATGCATGTATGTATAAAAGGTATGAAGTAGATGAGTTGGTGATCATTGCACAAGAAAATTTAGCCAAATTTGGTTAGAGGTTGAAAGGGGAATTTATTCCCTCATAATGTGGTGGCTTGAACCCATTTTTTCCCCAAAAAATTCCATTGTACCTTTGGCACCTCCCCCCACCCTTACTACAATAAGTTATGTATCAAACTATCTATAATTTTCCTACACAAAATTTCATCATAGTTCAAAATGACAAATAATCTTTGCAATTTATAGAATTAATGTAATAATAAAATCTAGGCCCTAAAATGACCCATTGAAAAATTCCCCAAATTATTTATTTATTTATTGTTCCATGTAAAATAACACTTCAATCAAAATACATGATAAATTTTAGTCACATGAAAATGCTCAACATGTCAACAAATTCATGTTGTAATTGATTGGTCTATTTTTATTAAGTCCAAATATATTCGATGTTCATTTTGATTAAAATTTTAACTTAAAAGGCCAAAAAAGGACACAATCTTTTGTAATGTGATTTTGATCTTTAACATCTTCCTTAGACAATGAGTTTCAACTACATTACAAAATATGGAGTAACTTTTTATCTTCGGTTGTGTGGTGACAATGAGTTTGACAAATTTTGACTACCATATTTTGTCAAGCCCCCCACCCATCCCCACATTCAACCTCCTAGTACTATAAAAGTACATGGATCATCTTGTCTTCAATGTGTGCTTGGAGTTGTGAAGATGATTTGTAACCTTATTTGATCTTGGGTCTTGTTTTTTGTTTTTGTCCTTGGTAGAAACAACAATGTAAAATTTTCCCAATGTAAAATATGAAAGGATTTTTATTTGAAGGGTGACATGTGATATTTTCTAAATATATTTTGGAGTTTTTTTTTTTTTTTTTTTTTTTTTTTTCATGAATACCATGTTTAGAAAAGAAGAGGGTTCTTACACCTACTCCTCATGAGTGTGGGAGGCAAGTAGGCCTAAGTAGGTTTAGGTAAGATCATGTCAACTCTTACACCTTGTGATCTATGGATATTTAGGTTCACAATAACATTCACCATGTGCTTTACCATGCATATAGTAAACAAGTAACAAACATACCCTAAACTAAACGTGGGGTTGAAGTGGATTACCATGTCATCCTAGGCCTCACATTTTGGGAATGTCTCACCTTAAGGCTTTAGGATACACAAAATCAACTTTATTGGGGGGAGGCGCTTTCAAATTCAAAGAAAGGAACCTTGGAATAGTTTACATGTAGGGTAAGGCCCTAGGGTGTGTTCCAAAAATATTTGGGCTAATA
>Ga0209611_10011483_pt1 | contig 12735 bp, 3 predicted proteins | sample S1TSphgellanicum_3_FD_187693 | JGI IMG/M metagenome (GOLD analysis project Ga0209611, IMG submission 187693) | Host-associated microbial communities from peat moss isolated from Minnesota, USA - S1T2_Fc - Sphagnum magellanicum MG (SPAdes) (version 2) | ecosystem: Host-associated > Plants > Peat...
AACATACCTTGCAATAATACTTCTTCTTCTTCTTCTTCTTCTTCTTTCCCCACTACGCGCTTCCAAATGGATCCACACCCCCAAACCCTAATCCCAGAGCGGTCCAGACACAACAAGATCTCCAAGCGTTGGGAGGAAGGGCCCCCTAAAAGACAACAAGAGTGTATCGCTCAGCGGTGCTCAGTATGTGACTCTGCAAAAAATATTTCTCCCATTAAAGTTTAGTTACACTTGCTTTTTTCCAACCCCACCCATAAAACTAAAATTGGGATTGCAAATAGGTGGGAGACTACTAATACCAACCCACCTCGACCAATCGAGCTATGTAGCCAATCAACAGCACGTGTCAGGCTCTGCTGTGTTTTTTGCCGGCCTCAGCAAACTGTGCAAGGATGCTTTTTACTTTCCTTCCAATCAACAACAGGTGTCAGTCGGGCTTTGCCGTGCCTTTTACTGGCTTCGGCACTCCGTGCAAGAAGGCTTTTTGACTTTCCTTCGTGTGATTCTAAATTCTTGTTTTGTTTGAATTGTTTCATTTGTGTACATTAAAACTAGTTGAAGATTGACCTTGCATTATTAGTTAGTATTAATATTTTAATTTACTTTTAGTATTGGTATTTGATATTAAAGTTATTTGCAAAGTCAGGAAAACAGGTTGAAGAGCAAAACTTTGGGTTTCTTGAAACAAAGGACTGCCGTCAAACTACAAGATGAGATTTGACCAAATGAAGATATTAGAGCTGCAAACTCTCCTCAACCTGAGATGATTTGAGTTTCTTTTTGTCTCATGTGTTTTGAGGGCATTTACATGTCTACACAAGGGTACTTATGGGATAGCTAAAGGGGTTATAACAAGGAGGATTTAAGGGACTTAAGAAGATTTAGCTAAGGATTTTTTTTAATTAAGGGATAGCTAGGGATTATTTAAAGACTTGCTTAGGGATTATCTAAGGAGACATATTAGAAATTATATAGGTTATGAGATACCTAAGGACTACTTAAAAGACTATCTAGGGTCTACCTAAGAAATCCAAGGAGACACTTAAAAATTTACCTATGTCAAATAGAACCTACTTAGGGAGCTACCTAAAGATATCAAAAGCCTATATAGGGGATTATGTACGGCTTACTTAGATGTTACTAGCAAGACACCTAGGGGCCTACCTAGGTTATGGCATACCTAAAAACTATTTGGGAGACTACCTAGAACTTACATAGGGGATTACCTAGAGATACACTTAAGGGCTTACTTAGGTTATGGGATACTTAAATGCTATTTAAGAGGTTACAAATAATTTAGTTTTGAAGTTGGCTAGGGATTTCTTAAGTTAGTGACACCTAAGAGTTATCAAGGGTTATCTAAGGTTAATTCATAATGAAAAGAATATTACAACTCGCATGGGGGGCTACTTTAAAATTAATTCATAACCCATGTGTACACCATATCTAATTCCTGACCTAGTCTTTAGGTATACTCTAACTTAAGAAATTCATAAATAGGCTTTACATAATCCGTAAATAATCCCTAACTATCCCCTAACCAAGGTAAACCTTTAGATAATACTTAAGTATTATCCTAAATAACCATCTATGCAATCCCTAAATAATCTTTTATGTAACTTCATAAATAATTATTTTAAATACATTAACTTAATAAATCCTTGGGTAGTTTCTTAAATAGCCTTTTAGGTAACCCTTAAATAACCCCAAAAATCCCTAGGTCACTTTAAATAGTCCTAGATAGCCCTTAAATAATTCTATAGATAATCCCTAAATAGCCCATGGGTGGGTAGGTAGGTAAGTGGCCTATGGGCAAATAAGTAAGTAAACCATGGGTAGGTAGCTAGCCCATAAGTAATTAAATAGGTAGACCTACCCCATTTAACCACCTATAATTGGGTAACCCCTAATCTATGGCCATGTGTGGTTAGAAAAATGACCATGGAAATCACTTTTGTAGACTTTATCTTGTGTTTTGGAGTGGTCCTTATGTAAAAGAAGGGGTCCAAAAACAACCATACATGTAGACATAAAATCTTGAAATGACTCTTACTATGCTACAAATGAGAATACAAAGAAACTCATTGCAGTAACCTGAAATTTCATATCCATCATCAACATTAAAAGTAACAACATTCAAATGTTTTGCAACAACTACAAGATAAAAAGCTAATCAACAAAATTGTTTATAGCACTTTCTACTACTACTATCATGCATCACATATTTGCACATCATATCATGGTCATTAGAGTTTTAGCTTGAAATCAGAACCCTCAATGTCCATTCAAACCATTTGAAATGTTAATATCCCCACCCATGATTATGTAGTGCAAACTATGTTTGGTTCATTCTAAAACATACTTACACCAATCCCATGTTCTGCATTTCTTATCATGTACAGCACATGACTTCAAGTTCAAGTTCAAACACTAGGTTTACATCAACCACTATAAGGATGAGTAGATCGTAGCAAAAACAAATGGGTGTATTAACAATCTACAAGATAACCCAAACCCAAACTTTTGCTCCCCTTCTAAGATACCTCTATTGGGTTTCTTGTGTTTCGTGGCCTACTAAATCTTTTGCAACATACCAATTACAACATAAACTAATGCAGATCTACAAGGCTTCTAATATGCATGCTCCCTTATAATTCGAACCACCTTGTTATGTCATCATGTTTTGATGCCATCCCTCATACCAAAGCACTATTACATACACCATTCTAAAACTACTAACAATTGGTGCAACAAAAGAAATTCAATAAATACTAATAATAACAACAAACTATTCTCTCTATTGCAATTATATCAAATAAATTTAGTTGTTAATCTCCTCTTACAACTGCCTTATATTCTTCATTTTTATGCCCAAATTTTGCAACTCCATCAATGTTATTCCAATCTCCACCATCTATATCTTAGTAGGGATAAATTATGCATTATACATAAACAATAAACTTCATTACACCCCTTAACATGCATTCTTGAAATTGATGCAACAATGGCCAAAACAAAGAAATAGACAATAGACGTAAAGCTTTATGCTGTCATAACAAAAAGTTGACAACAACAAAACTAACAATCATATAATTTGTGTGTTCACACTAATTCATTTAGCTTCTTCTTATATTTAGGTCACACTTACTTTGCTACACTTTAATGATAGCTAAAAAAGGGAGAATGAAAAGAACAATCAAGATCAAAGTGACATTGAAATGTAGGATTACTTTATGGATAATTTTATTGTCTAATCCTAGAATTTCATATTTTTAAAGTTATAATGGAAATTGTATTGGCCAATTTATGATCTTACTTATATAACAAAGTGCATTGTTGAAAGGCATGGAGGTAGTTTTTTTTTGTAGGTCCCATCTCACTGTGCAAATGATCCACCTTTGAAAAAACAAGCTTGATTTCATTTCTAACTTTAAATTTATTAGAATTTGAAAATTAAATGAGCTTGTCACTCATGGACCTAACAACTATCACAAGAAAAATTGGAGATTTATGATGCAACCCATAATGATATGCCCAATGTCAAAAATTGAAATCTCAATGTGTCACAACCTTAACTTTGGGCATATGACCAACATTGGGGCGAAACAAAGAAAAAATAGTTTGGGAACAATCTAAGGCAAAAGAAAGGCCTATAACATCAAGGGAGTGAAAAAGAAACACTCCTAGGACTCTTGAAATGAACTCACACTTTGAAGGTTGGGAGTTTTGAAATGTTCCAAGTCTTTGAGACAAACATGCAAAGGGTAAATCTTGTCCAAAGTAAGAGTGTTTTTATACCATTGGAAAGCTTTCAAATTGTAAATACCCAAAGTGAACTTGCCTTTCCATTTGGAGCTAAGAATTATGGCCAAAAAAAGGCCTAGGAATTAAATCAACGATTTAACTCCTATCCACAAAACTCAAGAAATAGGGGTCAAATGACCTTTGATGAGGGTTGTAACATGATGCTGGAAATTTCTTGAAAAGAGCTATGAAATAGTGTGGATGCACACCCAAAATAGGTTTTGAACGAAAGAAATGTGAAACTCCAAATATTAAAGTCAACAAATGTTTCAACTTTGCAACTCCCACTTGGAAGTCTTAAGAAAAAATGTTGTAAAATGGTTCAAATGTCTACAAAATGTCTTATAATTGTTTGAAATGTCTTAGAATGCATTAGAAATGTTTTTGGAATGCAAGACAATTGGTTATTGCATTTTAAGTTGTAACAATGTAGATATTTTCAAATAACTTGTTAAATGATAAAAGAACAAAACAATTGCAAGTGTAAGAAAAAAACACACACAAAATAATCTACAAGAAAAATCAAATAAATTTACATGGAATAATGCAAAAAACTCTCGAAGAAACATTAAATATTAAAATTCTACACTACCTACATCAAACAATGTATTGTTTAAAGGGTATTAACTAAGGGATTTTTCTTCCCCACCTTATTATCACCTATTTTTTAATATGCACATATTTAAGCCACCATAAATTTAATTATAATTTTTGGTTTGCATTAGATTTTGATATTTTACTTATCTACCTAGGTGATATTGACCACCTAGGTAACCTAGTTTAACCTACCAACTTAACTACCTAGCTTGGCTTTTTATCTACCTCACCTATTTAGCCTACCTAGGTAACCTCGATAGATAGTTAAGTAGGTTAGATATTATTAAATACTTTGGTATAAATTAAGAATATGTACATAATAGGCTAGGTATTTAACCATTGTTCAAAATTCACACATGTGCTTAGTTAGGCAACCCTTGCAGGTTTGGTAGGCTACCTATTAGCCTACAAATGATTTTAGTTAAAGTTATATGGTATGAAAGTTGAAAATGAAGGTCAATATGTATAAGAGAAAATATACCAAAATAATTGTGCCAAAATTAGCAAAAATCATCCATCATCCCATCCAATTGATGAACAAGGTCCACTAACATATTCAACTATTTTATTTAAAATAAGCCAAATCGTCATAAATGTGTGATGTGACCAAAGGGACATGCCACATCATATGGTGATAGCAACACAAAATCAAATGATTGATTATACAAAATCATAATACAATAACTCAAAATAACACCAAACCTACAATCGTAATTAGGATTTTGCATTTGGTTGGTCAATGTGGCTAGTTAATATGGAATTTCCAAAAATAAAAATTATAAAAATTATAAAAATTTAAAAACTTTTTGCTAATTGCAACTTGGTTGGTTTAGAAAATCCTTTTTCCTTCTTGTGTTTGGAATAAGAATTACATCAACTATTTGGATTGCACATAACTTAGGTTTGTTGTTTATTTCCAAATAATTGGCTTTAAGATTGATTTTTTTTTGTTTTGTTTAAAGTTCTATTTTTTATTTTCAATATATGTATCATTGTTGGTTTAATACGGTTTTTTATAAAATTCATTAGAAGGTTCATGCTAGTAAAAATATCTACTTTGATGTTAGGTGTGGGTTTTGAATAGTGAAAATCACAAGTTTTTGGACATTAGTACGTATCAATAAGTGGTCACTATGAAGCCAACCTTGTGGTAGATTATGATTATTTATAGAACGCAACGGGTTAAAAATTCATGATTATGAAAAAAGTTTGTAATGATTGATTTATTAATTTTTGGTCATGATATATTATAATATTATGTACAAGTTTGAATAATTATTGCGCATGATTATGTTATTTTTGAAAACATTGCAAGTCCTTTAAAAATTGAAGAAAACAACGAAAACATTAGTTATAATGTTTTATGAATTTTTTTGAATATTTTATATTCATTCCAAATTATTCCACATGTTTCCATAATATATTAGAAACATTGTTATGTAAACATAATACAAACCTATAATAATAATACAATTTTCAACACTAAAATGTGAAAAACAAAGCATTGATTACACTTATGTCTTATATTTAAACAATTGCACTCACCAATGCTAGAAGAAATGTTCATTAAAACTTAAAACCCATGTTAAAGCCTTGTTACTTATTTACTAATATATTTTAAAAGCCTTGTGAGGAGAAGTTAGGTATGACACAAAAAATACAAACCCTAACCACGACTAATAAGATTTTGAGGGGCCTTGTGAAAATGCATGCATGTGCCATTAAGACTTTACTTTTTCCTTTCAACCAAATTTCATATAGCTATTAAGTGACACCATCTTCTTTTTAGCAATGAAAAAACTCTTTTGCTACAAAAATGTTTATTTGATTGTTGTGTAATGTTATAGCGTTAAATGATTATCTTTTTTATTTATAGGTTTCCATCATTTTTTGGATACATCTAAGAACTTGAAACAATAATTAGTTTTAACTTGGAAAACATAAACCATATGAAGGTTAATATCACTTATGAATGTGATAGTATCCCCTAATAAGCTATTAAAAAACACATAATTTTTTTAATTGTTCAAAAATTATAAACAACATGACATGCATTTCCAAAGAAACAATTGGTAGAAGTTGATATAGATTTGAATGCAATAAAGCTAAGATTTTAAAGTTGCAAATTTATTGGTAAAAATCTTTTCCTTTCTTGTTTCGTGATTTGTTATTGAAGATGGACTGAAAATTTATAACAAGTTTAATGCCACAATTTTGGACATTAAGGTCCAAACGACATATAATGAGCCAATGTGTTTACTTTCCATTTAGGACTATTGTCTTTTTTTAAGTCCTTTTTCCCAAAAAGCATGTTTTCTTCAAGAGGAATTTTCGAATGAAATGTTCGGAAATTTTTTATATACTCTATTTATAGTTGCCCCAATATGTCATATGTTTTTTTACAATCAAATTTGGAGATTTTTTTTTTAAACTACACAAATTTTGCTAAATTTTGTGTTTCATCTTGAAAATTTGTCATAATTTCAAATCGTACCAAAACATGTTAACATTTTCAAGTTTAATTTTTTATGTTATAAACTACAAGTTTTCTTTAAACAACATATACATTGTATCACATTTACATGTCAAAAAGGATTCATGAACTTTTTTTTAAACCTTAATTTTTGATAAACACAAAATTTTAAAAATGAAAATTTTAGTGTTTTTGAGATATGTCTAATAATACCCTAATATTATAAAAAAATTAAGGATGAAATAAATTGTATTATGAAAATTAAGGGGCCCTTTATGAAAATGGTGTTATTGAATGAAGTTGTTAAACATCTTTTATTCAAACCAAACTTTGATATTGGAATTTTGTTTCATTCATTTAGATTTTTCAATATCCATATTATTCAATAAGCACAATTTTTCATGATTCACATGTCATTAAAACAAATGTAATAAGAATTGGTAAAAAGTTGATTTTTTGACGTCAATTTTGGTTCAATTAAGCTCATCTAAACCCATTATGGTTTTTAGAAGTCATAGTTTCCTATGCCACAACATGATTTAATAAAAATCATGTAGTAGTTAAATCCAATTTTGCAATGTGTGCTTGAACCTTATACCACATTTGAATATACACCCCATAGGAAGAATATTTCAATCCTCAAGCTATTGTGATAATAAATCAACAAATTGTGATCAATAAACATTTTGAAAAATCACATATATAATAATGATATCATTATTTCTATCGGCAATATATTCTTTATGAATTCAAACACATATAAAAAATTTATAGTACTATTTGGAAAACCAAAATAATATCACCTTATGCCTAAAAAAAATGTGATTGACATAATGGTAAAATTGGTAATATTGACCTTTTAGAAAATTTCTCAAATTTAAATGGATCAAATGACTTTGGATTATCTTAATGTGGTTCATTGTTCCAAAATTCAATCATAAGGATTCACCAATATGCAAGGGCATGGTGAAAATGTCAAATTGAAAATATCAATGGGTACATTCAACATATAACACACCATAATTTATAATTAGTATTTATTTTAGATGGTTTTAGTGATAAACTAAATTAATGTTAAAAGTGTAAAATCTATTCACATGATAATGTTTTAAATATATTATTATAACATTTGAATAAATTTGAAATGAATGCAATGAATATAGAGTATCCAAAAGGATTTTTTTAATCAATCCTTTTGAATAAAATTTAAATATGACAACCAATGAAAGGAACGAGGCAATTGATTCCAATTTGTTACATTAACTTGTTAGGATCTTTTTGGGACTACATATAGTGCTTCAACATGCATTACCAACTCCCATGACTTTGTTTTTAGCCTAGTTGCATATTTCAAAATGTTTCAAACTTGTAATTAATATAGTTTCTCAAATATTTCACATCCAAAGGATTTTTTCTTTGCCTTTCCACATGGGTAAACACTATTTTTTATTTATTTTTTGACTCCAACAATGGCAATTGGATTCCATAGTCCAATTACACATTCAACATGGAGTGAAGGTGAAAAGTTGAACACTCTAAAGAATTGGGTCATCAAAGAACCCCAAAAGTTGGACAATCCAAAGACTTGGGACAATTGATGAATGTGAAATAGTTGGACAATGTATTATAAACTTGGGAAAAAGTTGGGCAATGTTTAGAATTCAATGGACAAAAAAAAAATAAAATTGGACAATTTGAAGAGTTAAACAATGCATGCACTCATGAAAGTTGAATAATTAATGAAAAAGTGGATCATGAAAATGGAACTAATGCGAATAAATTAGTTCCTAAAAATTTCCATTTCCATTTCCATGTATTATCCACTTTGTTAGATGCCAAATTTGGGAATAGAATAACATCTTAAAAAGTTAACCATCATAGTACCCAAAATATTTAGAAATTTATTGGCCCAAATGTCAAAATTTGGGGAAATTCAAAATATCCATTGCTAAATGTTTTGGAAACCTAATGGGACCATTACGGACCACCACTTTGCTCAACAAACAATTGTAACTCATAAGCTTTTGAAGCCAAAGCAAAAAACAAGTGGTAGTTTACCACAACACCTTTTCTTCTTATGTATGGCTTCTCTTCTCCTTCCCTTTCGAGGAAATTTGTTTTTGAACTACATTCCCTACTTGAGGAAATAAATAATAAAAATGAGCATGACATCGGGACATGAAGGTGTGTGGGGATCATAGTGTATATTACTTATGTTGAGTTTTAAATCTTACAACAATTTTTTGTGATCCTAATCAAGAATAATCTTTTATTGGTGGTGTGTAGATTGGAGAGTTGAAAGGGACAACAATGCTTTGGCATGACCTTTTCATTAATGATGTATCATATGTTAAAATTGCATTCAACCTTGGCACAATGAAAGCCAAATTACTTCCTTTCATCCCTCTCTTTTGGTATTTCCCCTCATTTCATGGCTATCCTTTATTTGTGCATGTCTTGATGTTTTTTTATTCCATGTGTGTTTTTGACCTTGAGGGGGATATGTTTGGGTTGGAAAAAAAAAACCATTTCTTTTGAAACATGGAATTGTGAACCTATTGATGTAGCCAATCATTTTTGGAGATGGGTACAAAGAAGATGAATTTGGTGTAGCCAAACCAACTTATTGGAAGGGCATTTTTGTCCACCCTTCCACATCACCTTTTAGGGGGAAGATTGAACCATTTAGTCATATCATAATTGAAGGCAAGGTGATGGCTTTTCAGATTCAATAATTTCTTTATATTGAATATGGGATAATGAGCAGTGTCACAAAGTATAATGGTAGTTGTTGTAGAAATAACCTATGGAGGAGCACAATATCCTTTTTTGTTTGAGTTGGGTGGGTAGGAGTGAGTTTTATTTTGATTGAACTATGGGTACTTGACATTTACTTGGAGTACTTACAAGATTTTGAAAAAAAGATAAATGAAGATTAACATGTTGTTATAGAGTCCTTGGAAGCCATTTGGATTGCTTTGCTTGCACATAAGGATGCCATTGTGAATTTGACGACATATGATCGTACACTAACCCATGTAAAATTTCACATGGAAACTTTGCTCAATACATTGCCTCCACATTGGTGATGTAGATTCATATCAGTTGCCAAATGCAATGGGTTATACTAGGTATTTTTTTTCACACTATCAATCAAACTATTGAATTTATACATTAAACAATTATTTTCTTCTTATATTTGAACACCCAACTATGCCACAAAAAATTGTATGAAATGTTTTTGCTTAAGAATTTTCAATAATGGTCCATTTGATTACATGCTTATGACAATGATAAATATTTGTGAAGTTCATACCTATAATTGCATGTGACGTATTTTGTGTCTATGTGCATGAAAGTTGATGTGGTGTTGATTTGTGTGTGTACAACATGTTATGTTATATCATGGCTATGATTCATGAAGAGAGGCAATGCAAATGTGATCAAAATAATTTCAACCAAGTTGGATAGTTTAATATTTGATTCATGTCAAATTTAGTCTATTAAAGTTTTGCAATACTTTTACACCTATATATATTACACATGTTTAAAGTTTACAATCTATGATGTGGGATTGTGGATGAGTGCAATGTGAAAGATTTTCATATGTTTATAAATGTTTTGGAGACTACAAGGGAGAAAGTGTGATAGTGGTTGTTGCATTAGTAGATGACATTGTTGCAACTAATAAGGAAAGGCATGGACTTTTACAAGTGAAAAAAATTCTATAAAGAAAGTTGTCCCACTTAGTATGATAGTCTATGTTCAAGAGTTAGCAAATTAGGGATGACCAATCTATTTTCCGTGCACACAAGTGGTTATATGTGTTATTTAATTAATATATATATATTTATTTAAAATGCATCATATATGCATTCCTTTTTACATCCTTTTATAAAACTAAAAATTGATGGTGGTTTGATTTCAATTTTTTCATTTTTTATTGAATTATTTTTTGCAAAAATCTCATGGCATTAGAACTAGCCCAATTTATATGAATGGGAAATGCTTGTTGGGTGGTGGAATGTTTATGTTTACAATTTTTCAATACTACGCAAACGCTATTACAACAAGCAATAACTCCCTGGGTTGTAACTTTTTTATTGAAGTTGAATTATATTTTCTAACTTGTGAGAGTTAATGATATTTAAGTGAAACACATCTATTATTACCATGGGTGTTTTTTTTTAAAGGATCTTTGTTCATGAGAAGTTAGGATTAACATTAGATATTAACAATGAAGACAAGCAAGTAAGAGACATAAACTTTTATGTACATAAAACTATGTAAGCTTGTTGACATCATGATTTTTATTCATGGTGTAATAGATTTATTATTTCCAAAAAATTATGGATTACTAATGCTTTTGTTTCCTAGGATAGTCTATAGGTCTAGCCAACACTAGCAACAACTATAGTTAGGACAATTTATGGCCAACATTGGCTAGAGCGCACTTGCCATGGTATGATCACAAAGCCATGAAACTTTTACCTATATGAATATTTTTCATTTTCTAGCTAACTTTTTTAGTCCTCTTGTACTACCAACATGTGTATAACTTGAAGTTGTAATTGATGTTTGACTACATTTGTTTGTTACGAACATTCTTCCATTATTGTCAATGTTGTTTCTATTGGATTTACTTCAATCTTTATTTCATTATGTTCTTCAATGTCTAGTGTGACATTGAATAAGCAAGTGATTCCATTTGCTTCCATTGTAGTTCAAGTTGAATTTCACTTTTGAATGCCCGAGTAATTCTTGTCTTATCCCACCTTTTCATAATGGTTTCCTCCATACCTTACATTTGCTTCCGTGCACTATGTAACCACTCACAAAGGTGAGGCTTTAGGTTATTCATTTTGAAATCAATCTATGGATTTTGGTTGTTTTCAATTTGTTGTTTGATGGTTGTATTAATCCAAGAGTTGAATTGTACTTTGAATGCAAAATTTTGTAATTAATTGGAATAAGTATCACCAAGATATTTGGGTGTGTTTTTTTCATCCAATCCAAAATATCACAACCTTTATGCACAAATTACCAATCCAGTAACCACACCATCTTTTAACTTTCTTGTGATTCTAAGTGGCAAATTTGAAATGTGTAGGTATGGCAACAAGATCTTATGGATGAATTGTTTTATTGTTTCCAATGTTGACTAATGGTTTTCATTGAAGGTAAGGTCCCAACTTGAACTCATGCATTTGTCTTTTCCCTCATTAGATGGTGGTAAAGAACGATGAATAATACTTATGAACATAATCTAAAGGGGAAATAATAAACCATTTGCAATTGAAAATACAACCAACCCTTAAAACTTGAACGTGCATTGATATTTTACTCTCCCAAGTCTTTTATATTGTTATTGGGATGAGATGAATACTTATTTGGTCATTATTAACAACTAGGGGCTAGAATAATGTTATAAACCTTCATTAGGTAAACTACTTGAGAAGCCATGTTACATCTTTGTTCATGCCAGTTAGGTGGTAGTTTATTTGCTATTGTTGTGGTTGTTCTGAAAGACCAATTAGGTGGTAGTTTACTTGTTGCTATTGTGGCCATTTTGAAAAACCAATTCATGTATTGTTTCATGAATTGATGTGTCCATTTTCTTGTGATTATAAACCTTCTATGGCTTTCTTGCAAGATTTCAAATGCTGCAGTGTCGCAACCCTAGCCTTGGCTCAAGGCCAAGGCAAATGGGTTACAAGGTGCGGGCCTAATAGTAGACCCGGGAGTCACATCGCATGCTCCCGGGAGTGTAACCGTGAGAGAGAAAAACTCTAAGTGTCAATGAGGACATTGACCTCTTCTTCTAGTGGGGGAAAGTGTCGTAACCCTAGCCTTGGCTTGCG
>Ga0209611_10011484_pt1 | contig 12733 bp, 8 predicted proteins | sample S1TSphgellanicum_3_FD_187693 | JGI IMG/M metagenome (GOLD analysis project Ga0209611, IMG submission 187693) | Host-associated microbial communities from peat moss isolated from Minnesota, USA - S1T2_Fc - Sphagnum magellanicum MG (SPAdes) (version 2) | ecosystem: Host-associated > Plants > Peat...
AGGGCGCGAATCGCATTGCGCGTGCGACCAAATGTGAAAACTTGTAGTGTTGTACCTAGAGAGAACAAAAAGACGACTAGCGCTGCTTCAAACCAGTCTCCTAAAATGACTGCCCCAATCACCGAAATGGTCATCAGCAGATTCATATCTGCGCGACGTAAGCGCAACTCGAATAATCCAGCCCGTGCTATCGGATAACCAGCAACTACAATGCCGCAACCATAAAAAGCCCGTGCTATCCAGACGGGTAGTGCTAAATTCTGAGTCAAGAAGCCCAACACTAACCCTATTCCTGCAAAAATAACGCTCTGCCCCTGACGGTTAGTCAGCCAAAATTTCCAGTTTGTTGGATCAGGATTCTGAGTTGGCTTGGGGACTGGATGAGCGTGTTCATGCTCGTGGTCATGAGAACCTGAGTGGGTGTGATGATGGGGGCTAGCCTCAGAAGTTTGCTCAACTATATAACCTAAAGCTTTTATCCGATCATAAATATTCGTTTCACTGACCTGCCGGGTATCATAGCTGACTTGCAATCTTCCCGTCGCAAAGCTGACCGATGCCTCACTCACGCCAGCCATCTGCTGCAACCCAACCTCAACAGTCTTGGCACAATTGCCGCAATCCATCCCGCCGATTTTTACCTGTAGCTTTTTAGTAGGAGCTATATCAACGGTGTAACCCAAAACGGTGATACGTTTTTTGATTTCTGCTTCATTCACTTGCTCAGTGTCGTAGGAAACCCTGACTTTTCCTGTTGCAAAACTAACTGAAACTTCTGTAATACCACGTAACTGTTGCAAGCCGACTTCGATAGTCTTCGCACAACTTCCGCAGTCCATGCCACCAACCTGCAAAGATTGAGTTTTAAGGGAGGGGGTTTGAGTCACTCGCTTTGCTCCAATTCAAAATTTAAAGGTTTGTTCAGTTGTCCGCTGTTTCTTGCTCTTCTTTGTCATTTCTCCGCTACAAAATTAACTGCTCATATTTTAATCCAATAATTGAATATATATTCAATTGTGCAATTCTTTAATTTAAATTAAAATTGAAACTGATTACCATTACCTCAACAAAACTCCATGAACAAGCGCCAGCAAAACCAAGACAAGTACCAACTCCAAAGCCCTGAGACGCCAAAGTGTGACACACCTCTGGTGAATCTAGATAATGTGCGTTCTTATCAGTCGCAAATTTTGCCAACAGTTAAAGCACAGCAGATGGCGGAAGTCTTTGGAGTGTTGGCAGATCCGAACCGTCTGCGCCTCTTCTCCGCTTTGGTAAACCAAGAGTTATGTGTTTGCGATCTAGCCGCATTGACGAAAATGACAGAATCAGCCGTTTCCCATCAGTTGCGATTATTAAAAGCGATGCGTTTAGTAAGCTATCGTAGAGAAGGACGAAACGTCTATTACAGCTTGGCTGACAGTCACATCATCAACTTGTATCGCTCTGTAGCAGAACACTTGGACGAACCAAATGTGGTTCTTCGGTAGGTGTTATGCTGAAATTTCAATTAAACTCCACAATTTTCCTTTAAGATCAAGGCTTACAGGCGATTCTAGACTCAATTTCAGCGCCAAGCCTCAAACGGTAAGGATAACGCTTGTTATTATTACCCAACAAGGGTTTCAAACTTATTTGCAGAAGTTTTTAGCATAACAAGTACGGAAGACCCCCAAATGTTTAGATGCTGAAATCTCTTGAGATGTTGACTCTCTAGCTAACAATGGAATAAAAGATATTTGGGAGCAGCTGAATTTTACTAATACAGGAAATCATATCAGTTGTGAATATTCCGGATTCTAGGAAAAATCTACACTAGAGACAAATTGTTCCAAACTCCAAGCCAGTGGGAACCACTAGATCTCGCCTTTAAGAAGGATGAAAATAATTGTAAATTTCTTGGGCTAAATGCGATCCAATTCCGGGAACTTCGGCTAGCTGTATGGGTGTCGCTTGCCGAATATAATCAACAGAACGAAAATGCCCCAAAAGCAGCTTTTGTCGATGGTGTCCTAAGCCAGGAATTTCATCTAGACGCGATCGCCGCAATTTATCACTGCGCTGCTGTCGATGAAAACTCACAGCAAAGCGATGCGCCTCATCCCGCAGTCGCCGCAACAGTTGTACCCCTGGCTGTTCTGCATCGGTTTCCAGTGGCTGAGACTCTCCTGGTAAAAAAATCTCTTCTTGTCGCTTCGCTAAACTGACAACTCGCAAATCTTCTAATAAATTCATCTCTTGCAAAACGGCAACAACAGATGATAGCTGACCTTTACCACCATCGATCATAATTAAGTCAGGCCAGTCTGGATCACCCTCTTTTGGCAATTGCGGGTCTGTAGCATACTTGCGGAAGCGACGCTGGATCACTTCGGCTAGACTGGCAAAGTCATCTGAATGTCCTGCTGTCACTGTAGGATTTTTAATTTTGTAATGACGATAGTGCTGCTTAGCAGGTAACCCGTCGATGAACACGACTTGGGAAGCGACCGCGTTTGCACCTTGAATATGGGAAATGTCGTAACCTTCAATGCGATGTGGTAACTCGGGTAAGTCGAGAGTAGCGGCTAAATCTTGCATCGCCTGTTGATTGCGATCGCCCAACTTTTGCATTCTTTGCAATTCATACTGGGCATTTCGCTCCACCATCTCAATTAATTCTGCCTTGGTTTGTCTCTGAGGAGTCAAAATCGTAACTTTTCTACCTTTACGTCCAGTCAAGATATCCGCCAACAACTCCCCATCTGGTAACTCATGCTGTACTAAAATCTCTGTAGGAATTTCCACTGAGTCAGCAGTTTGGTAATGTTCCTCTAAGACCCGTTGTAATATGACTCCTGGTTCTAACGGGGGATTTGTAGAACTCAGGGCGATCGCGTCTCTAGAGGACGGTACTTCGGCAACAAATGCTAGTCTCCCCACTAATTGCCCTGCACGAATCTGGAATAATTGGATGCAAGCGTGTTGTTCGTCTGCTGCCAGGGCGATCGCGTCCCGTGAAACTGTATCGTCCGGTAGAGAAACTTTTTGGTTCGCACTCAGTGACTTCAAACCAGCAATTTGATCGCGAATCCGCACTGCCGATTCAAAGTTCAACGCCTCCGATGCTGTGTGCATTTGCTCTGTCAGGGTATTAATCAGTTCTTGAGTCCGACCTTGGAAGACCATCGCACATGATTGCACAGTTTTGCGATATTCTTCTGGTGAGATCAACTGTTGACATACACCCGGACAGCGCCCTAAGTCGTAATTCAAGCAAGGGCGGTCTTTAAACAGTGGTTGAGGTCGTTGTCGTAGGGGAAAGATCCGCTTGCATAGGCGTAAGATCTCCCGCAATAGGTGAGAATCAGTATAAGGACCGTAAAATTTATCTTTTTCTTTGCTTAGTTGGCGTTTACGAGTGATGAAAATACGGGGATAGTCCTCTGACCATGTGATGCAAACGTAAGGATATTTTTTGTCATCCTTCAGCAGCACGTTGAAGTATGGTTGGTGCTGCTTGACGAGATTAGCTTCCAACGCTAATGCTTCGGCTTCGGTGTCAGTGACAATGAATTCAATTTCTGTCACCTGCTTGACCATCGTAGCAATGCGGTCGCTCAATCTTTGTGAGTCCCGGAAGTATGAACGTACACGCGATCGCAACTTCCGCGATTTACCTATATATATGATGCGATCGCTACCATCCCGCATCATATAAACTCCCGATTCCGGCGGAATTTCCAGGAGGCGGCTTTCTAGGCGTTCTGGATCTTTAACTAGTGGTTCTGTTTGAGCAGATTTTGTCACAGTACCCAATTTTTGGCAATTCTACCAATCTATCTCATATCTATTTTAAGCAAAATTACCAATTGCGTGCTGGATTTGAATCTCCAACTGATTGATTCTGACTTCTGACGAATGTATTCTTCTTCAAATGAGGTGAGCGGCTAGTTCTTCTTCAATTGCTACGATCAGACACGAGAGTTTTATTGGTTTAACAAAGTAGCGACGAACACCTAATTTTATAGCTCGCTCCCGATCAGCTTTAAAAGCTAACGCTGAAACGACAATCACAGGTATCTTAGAGATATAAGGTTTTTGCCGGATTTGTTCTAGTAGCGAATAACCATCAATATCTGGTAATTTCAAGTCTAATAAGATTAACTCTGGCTGAAATTTGTTTATAGTTGAGAAAAAATTAGATGCTTCGGGCAAGCTTTGGACTTCATATCTACAGTAACTAAGATAGTCACTCAGCAACATCCTATTGATATCATTGTCTTCAATTAGCAAAATTCGGTTAGCCTGGTGCAACTTAAAGTATTTCTCTGCAAAGAGGATTTTTGCTGTCATTTTGACTTACCACGATCTTATATCAAAAGTCAACTGCTATTGCCAGAATGCGCAACAATGCTATAAGGATCCGTGTGGAAGAGCATGAAAAATACTGCGTAGTTAGCATAAATAAGCCTACTATACCCTGCAGGAAGCTGCTGCGCATCTGCAAAATCTCTCTCAAGCTTACACGAATATGACCGGGAGCATACACCGACTTATCACTGCACACCTCTCCGCCAGTTCTGAAGGGGAGCACTGAAGCGCAACTACGAACAATAGATATTATTTTCCCGAGCGTCACGAACTTGTGCAATCCTGTACTAAACCACGTCTATCTTGAGAACCATAGTTTTAAAAGTAGTGGGAGCATCTTGCTCCCTGCGGTAAGTAGCGGGCAAGATGCCCGCACTACTCTAGGTTTCAAAATGGACGAGGTTTAAGTTAAAATTTAGATTTTAATTGATCGGATAGGTAATTCAATCACAAACTCTGTGCCCTCACCTTGGGTTGAATGGCAAGTTAGCTTGCCGTGATGATTGTTAACTACAATCTGGTGAGCAATAGATAAACCTAGGCCTGTTCCTTTACCGATGGTTTTTGTGGTGTAGAAAGCATCGAATATTTTTGTTCTGTTTGCTTCACTAATTCCTGAGCCATTGTCTGTAATTCTAAGAATAACTCGTTCTCCAATTGACTCAGTTTTAATCCGAATCACACCAGGATATTTGGAAATTTCCTCAAAGTCTTGATTTTTTTGTATTTCTTCAATTGCATCGATCGCATTGCAAATCAAATTTATAAAGACCTGATTGATTTCGCCTGGATAGCACTCAATAGGTGGGAATTCTCCATATTCTTTGATGAGTTGGATTGCCGGACGATGAGCATTTGCTTTGAGTCGATGACCGAGAATGAGTAGCGTGCTTTCTAGCCCTTCATGCAGATTAGCGGGTTTCTTGCCTGCTTCTCTGTGGCGAGAGAACTTGTTTAAAGATGACACAATTTCTGTAACGCGCTTTGTACCAACTTGCATGGATTGAATTATTTTAGATAAATCATTTAATAAAAAGCCGATATCTTTTGTTTTAATAGCATTTTGAATTTCAACAGGTGGGTCGGGCAGATACTTTTGATATAGCTTGAGTAAATCAACAATCTCCTGAACATACTGTTCAACAAAATTTAAGTTGCCAGCGATAAAATTGATGGGATTATTCACCTCATGGGCAATTCCTGCTGCCAGATGGCCCAAGGTTACTACCTTTTCTGCTTGGATCAGTTGGGTTTGAGTCTGTTGTAATTCCGCGTTTTTAGCAATCAAGGTTTTCGTCAAATTTCTCAGCTTCAGTTGGTGTTCTATTCGCAATAAGACCTCTTCATACTGAAAAGGTTTGGTAATGTAGTCTACGGCACCCAATCGCAATCCTTTAACTTTATCAGCAGTATCTGAAAGAGCCGTCATAAAAATGATTGGAATATCCTGGATACGAGGTTCGCTTTTTATGTGTTTACAAGTTTCAAACCCATCTATACCCGACATCATCACATCAAGCAAAATTAAATCAGGTAAATGATCGTTGCCTAATCTTTGAATTGCTTTTTCACCACTAAGAGCCGCCCAAACTTCAAAGCTAGACAGATCCAAGAAACTGGATAAAACTTGTAAGTTTGCAGGGTTATCGTCAACGACTAAAATAATTCCTCTGGCAGGATCGCGATTCAAGGAATTTTTTTCGTTGCGTATCGTCACTGTCATGCTGTTTCTCCCCCATATTGAGTCAAGAAATCGAGGATTAAATCTTCGTCAAACTGCCTCGCTAGTTGCCGCAATTGGTTTGCAAAGGGAGCAAAGTTTGTATCTGTTTCCTCTAGTTGATCGGCTAATTTGAGAATTGCATTAAAGTTACCTTTATTGGCTAATGTCAGCAGTTCTTGCAATACATCGGGGGAAGGAGAAGTCAATTTATCTGATGGGCTTTCACGTATTGTAGCCGAAGAGTTGATTCTTTGTTCCTCAGACTGAGACTGCTGGTAAATCCACGCCAAACCTAAGTGGAACTCTAATTGATGTAGTAATTCATCTGCTTGTACAGGTTTGCTCAAAAATGCGTCACCTCCTGCTTCCAGACTACGATTTTTGTCAGTTTCAAAGACACTAGCGGAAGAGACGATAATCTTGACATCCGCGATAGCTGGGGTATGACGCAAGTGTTGAATCAATTCAAACCCATCCATTTCTGGCATGAGCAAATCTGTAATCATTAGATCTGGCTTAAGGGCGATCGCTTTTTCTAAACCTTCTTTACCGTTGGTGGCTTCAACCACATTAAAACCCAGTGGTTGCAGTAGGTTTGTCATTATTGTGCGATTTTCCCAGCGATCGTCCACCATCAGGATGGTGCGTGGGCGACCTTCAAAGCCAATGATTTGTCCCTTTGATGCAGCCATAGCAGACTGTAACCATTCGCTTGCTTCGGCGATCTCAATCTCAAACCAGAACGTACTACCCTGACCAACCTGACTTTTAACATGGATATCGCTACCCATGATCTGCACCAACTGCTGAGTAATAGCTAAACCCAGCCCCGTCCCTTCGGTCTGACGCTTTTTCTCACCTACTTGTTCAAATGGCAAAAAAATCTTGCCCAACTCGCTTGGAGTTATCCCAATTCCCGTGTCTTCTACACTAAAGCGAATCCGATATTTCACCGTCTGCCCATGACCAGAAAGTTGATCGATTACCTCAACCTTGAAAGTAACTTTACCCCCATCCGTAAATTTGATGGCGTTCCCCAACAGATTCCATAGCACCTGACGTAACCTTTTGACATCGACATGAACCCCAGTAGGCAAGTTGATCGCCGGTTCATAGACAAACAAAATGCCCTTTTGTTCTGCCCGAATATGGCAAATTTCCCTGATCCCCTGTAAAAAAGACGGGAAATGCATATCCTGAGGATGCAGATCCAGTTTTCGCGCTTCAATTTTAGCAAGATCCAAAATGTCATTGATTAAAGTCAGCAGATGAGAGCCACACTGTTCAATAATGTTTACATGATATTGCTCTGGCTCTGGTAAACCTTTGGAACGCAGCAAAATTTGAGCACAACCCAAAATACCATTCAAGGGCGTTCGCAGTTCATGGCTCATGTTGGCTAAAAATTCGCTTTTAGCACGGTTTGCGGTATCAGCTGTTTCTTTAGACTTTTTCAGTTGAGCCTGTTCAAATGCTTGCACTCGCCACAGTACAGTAATCATTGTAACTGTCAATCCACCCACAATCAGGGCAATAAGATCGAGGAATTGCAGTCGAGATTCAATATTTTGGCGCGGGATCACCAAAGCCACAGACCAATTAGCTTCCCGCAACGGCACATAGGCAACATACTTTTTGATGCCGTCAATTTCCATCAACTGAATTCCCTGTTTTTTATTTACCATCCGCTGCGCGATCGCATTTAAATTGCGATCAGCAGTTTTCAGCAGGCTGGGTGCAGGTTTTTCTATCGTTGACATTAACGTTGAGTCAGGATGTACGATCGCTTCTCCTTGGGAATTCAGAGCAAATGCATAGCTGTTTTCGCCGTAGCGCAGCGAGTTGACAACTTCAGTAATGTGATCAACCTTAACGTTGCCCTGGAAGACACCAATTGGTGAACGACTCTTAGAAGAATTTGACCAAATGGGGGTGACGATCGCAATTAAAGGAATGCCTGTGGAACGGCTGATAAAGGGATCGGAAATGTTGCTTTTTCCGGCTAGTGCTTTTTGAAAGAAGTCTCGATCCTTAATATTCTTATTTGACCGACCAACCTTAGTATTAAAAGACGAACCATCCGGGGTCGCTAGTTGAAAAAAGAAAAATTCATCGATCCGCTCAACTTCTGACTTTAAATAGGGTTCTGCCACAGACCAGTCTAAGGAACGTACAGTTGAAGTCTGAGCAAGGGTTTGCACCTCCACTTTGCGAACATGCAACCACTCCTCAATTTCATCAACCCCTCTTTGTACCTCTAAAAAAGCGCTTCCTCTCAACTCTTCTAGCGTTATTTTCCGAGCCGCTTGATAGCTAAAATAAGCAGAAATACTTACAATAAGAGTAGTTCCGCCGAGAATAAATCGGATCAGCAAATTGCGCGAGGAATGCATTTTGGTATCAGATAGGCTGGAGTTGGCTCTGATCAAAGGTTCCTTCCTTAAACATCAGCCCGAAACTTTAGTTTCGGGCAAGGTGCATGCTTTTTTTAACTGACGTTTGGCGGCAAAGACACCACGAACTCCCAGCAGACCAAGCATTGCTGAATGTTAGTAGCGTTGGCATCATAAACGTAATAATCAGTTGCTGCTGTTCCCCCAATACTGACGTTGGTGATGCTAAGCTGTTGCGCACTTAATTTGTATATGGGACGCGGGCAAGATGCCCACACTACAATAATTTTACGTTTTTGTCTTATACAATCTAGCTGCGCATCAGCTTACCTGCATGTGCTGGGGCAGATGCGATCACGCTCATGCTAGCAGTTATTGAAGCACCAATTAACAGCTTTTTTAAAATATTTTTCATTTTTAAGTCTCGATGAGTTTTAGGGTTGTGCTTTATACACTTGGCGCTTTTCAAGTTTGGCTGGCTTGGGATTTTGGAGATCAGTTTGTTTCAAAGCGTGATTGGCATTTTCGCCATGTTTGCTAGGGACTTCCAACTAAAAAAAATCTCCCATGAGTTTAGTATGCGTTAGACGGAACGCAACGGTCTAAGATGATGACGTACTTTCAGCCAACACACCTAAAAGAAGAATGGGTCATTGATTTTTCAGTATTCCCTGACTTCCAGCACAAACACAGTCTAGTCAACTGGGAGACGTGAATAGGCAAAGTTACCGTAGATTTTCAATAAATATTGAACAAAAAAATACCTTGTTTTTCTGTATTTTTGTAAGTATAATTATTTAGATTAAATCTAAAGTATTTTGTAGTAAAAAAGTACTAATCCGCGAGTATTATCACGCAAGTACTTAAGTAGCCGGCATGAACTGCGTACACCAGAACGAATGAAAAATTTACTTAAGTTTCCCCCTGCCCCCTGCTTTTTCAAGTCAGCCATTCACAACCAGTTTGGGCACAACCAAGCATGAAGATATCAGTCTGGTGCGTCCCCGTGTCTATTTTTAAGCACTACAAGCCAATTCTAGAGATTTTACAGCCCTTCGGGCAAGGCAGAAGGCAGGAGGCAGCTATGCTGCTATGTTGATGTGACAGTTTATACGAGAATGGAATGCCTTCTGCCCTGCCTTGCCCATGACGGGTCAAAGCCCACGGATTTATTCGTAACAAAAATATGCGGAGGAGTGCGAGACGCGCAGTGAACCAGCGCTGCAGGAGGGTCAGCCCGACCTAGGCGACTGGTGTTAGCGTAAGCGTTGCGGTAGCGGGTACTCCCGCGTCAGCGGTAGCGATAGCGAAGCGTTAGCGAGTACTCGAGCGTCACCCGTTCGCGCAGCGTCTCCGACAGGAGAAGGGCGCGAGAAACTCTCTCGTCCTTGTTTGAATCCCACGTTTTTAAGCGTGGGATCATAGCAGCATAGCTGCCCTCAGCATAACTGCCTTCTGCCTTCTCAAATTTCGTTACATAGTTGTAAATTTTCTCGCCCACCGACTTAGTACAGCTTATTACAGCGTTTCATAAATTCGTGGCGTTTTGGTTTGTAGTTGCGCTGTCTTCGCTCAAGCGCAACTACAAACGAGAGACATTATTTTCATTTCGTCGCGAACTTGTGCAATCCTGTACTTAGGTTATTTTCATCAATTGGCGTCGGGTAGCAAAGTAGCAAGAGATTGCTATCAATCCTGTCAATGTTGAGGGTTCTGGTACTTTCCTTCTAGGATGAGGTGTCGGCCCTTTCGAGATATTGCTATATATATTTGTATGATATTCTGTGTAATTCGTATTTGAAATGTTTAGATTCCTAGCCTGGATAATGTTATCTATATAGGCTGTTTTACTGTCGTCGATTTTCACCTCAGTCACTGCGCTAGCTTGTTCTAAAGCGTCTATCGTACCTTCCGGTTTTTGCAGCAACCCATGCCAAACTTGATTACGAGGTGTGAATTCGTTTTCAGCCAAAATTTGCGGCTTGATATTGTCTTGGACTTCCAGAGTTGAGTTAAACTCGCTTGTATGGTTGTTCAATGTAGAGTGATTTCTTACTGGATCATTAGCTTTTGCGTTTCCGGTTATAGTACCAGCGTCAGATGTATTGTTGATCAGTGAGGCTGCTTGTGCTGGGGCACTGATGATCCCGCCAATAACTGTGACAATTGATGTGTAACTGCCAATTCTTTGGAAAGTCTTTGCCATGCATGCTGCATTCTTTACTTTACAGTAAAGTTCAAATAAACTACAGAAAAACTAAGTAATTTTTCTGTAGTTTATCGTGAAAATACTACAAATAAAGATTGCAACCGATAAATTTATCGTTAATCGTAGATGAAGAGTTGATAAATCTAGTACAGGAACTCAGCAATCTTCTCAACAGCAGTTTGCAGGATAGATGGCTCCTTTACCAAGGCAAAGCGGACATAACCTTCTCCAAATTTGCCAAATCCAGCACCTGGGGAAGCAGCTACTCCAGTTTTTTCCACGAGATGGGTACAAAATTTTACAGAGTCTTGACTCCAAGGTTCTGGCAACTTTGCCCAGATATACATTGTTGCCCTAGGAGGGGAAACTTGCCAGCCAATGCGATGCAAGGCGCTGATAAAGACATCTCGGCGAACTTGGAATGTCGCGACAGCAGCTTTGACTCCAGCTTGTGGACCAGTAAGCGCTGCGATCGCACCATTTAAAATCCCCTGATACTGATTAAAATCAACTGCTGCTTTTACCTGACGTAATGCCTTAATCAATTGGGCATTACCAATGGCAAAGCCAATGCGGAAACCGCCCATATTGTAGGACTTGGAAAAAGTGAAAAATTCTATCGAAATACTTTTCTCTGGGTCGGCTTGGAGAATAGAGGGAGCAAGAAGAGGAGGGGATTGTTGGAGAACTTTTCCCCCTGCTTCTTCAAATACCAAATCTACATAGGGGAAATCGTGAACCAAAACAAGGTTGTGTTGTTGACAAAAGGCAACAGCTTCTTGAAACAAGGATAGAGGTGCGATCGCAGTCGTGGGATTGTGCGGATAACTCAACACCATCATCCGCGACTGAGCCAATACAGACGCAGGAATATCGGCAAGTACGGGTAAAAAAGCATTTTCTACCCGTAGAGGCATTGTATATATTTGACCACCAGCTAAGTACACTCCTCCTGCATGGGAGGGATAACCCGGATCTTGCAACAGCGCATAGTCTCCTGGATTCAGAACTGCTAGGGGTAAATGGGCTGTACCTTCTTGAGAGCCGATTAGGGGTAGCACCTCAGTTTGGTAGTCGATGGGAATGCCGAATTTTTGCTCATACCAGTGGGCAGCAGCTTGGCGAAACGCCTGAGTGCCATGAAATAGTAAGTAGCCGTGGGTGCTTTGATCTTGGAGAGACCGACTAATCGCTTCAGTAACATGCGCTTCGGCTGGTAGATCGGAAGATCCCAGAGATAAATCAATGATCTGTTGTCCAGCAGCCAAAGCTTTTGCCTTGGCTGTGTCCATATCAGCAAATACGTTAGATTGTAGGGGTTGTAAACGCTTGGCGAACTGCATTTCAATTGTTAGTTGTTGGCTATTAGGTGTTAGCGGTTAGTTGTTGGTTTTCATAATCACCACTAACGACTAACCACTAACCACTAACAAGTGACTAATTGAGGTAAGTATCTAAGAGGCTGAGTAATTTGTCTTTGTTTATGACTCCCTCAACAGACGCTAACAGTTTGTCTCCTTGAATCAGCCTGAAGGCAGGTACACCTTCCACCTGGTAATGTTTAACGGTGACTGGATTAGGATCAACTTCCATTTTGACCACTTTCAGGCGATCGCTGTATGTGGTGGCAGTTGACTTAATCACTGGTGTCATTAAGTGACAAGGTCCGCACCAGGTAGCCCAAAAGTAAATCAACACTGGCAGTTCGGCTTGCGATACTTCGGTTTCAAACTCAGCATCAGTTATGGTTATTACATCCTCACTCATCTTAAAATCTCGGTAAGTGTGGAAACCGTGTGGCTTTAGCCAACGGAGGGAACAATGACTTAGTACGATTTGACCAAGTCAGTGGGTCAGCTTAGAGCTTCCGAGGTGGTACAATCAAGCTTCTCGCTTGACGCCCCATGTCTCTTCAGGGTGGGTTTGCTGACCAAGTGGCATCTATCAAAGTTGCTACACTCAATACTCTATCCCAGAATGGGGGGCGAGGAAGATTACCTTTAACAAAGTCATGGGGCAGGGGCATGGGGCAGGGGAGCAGGGGAGCAGGGAGCA
>Ga0209611_10011485_pt1 | contig 12733 bp, 9 predicted proteins | sample S1TSphgellanicum_3_FD_187693 | JGI IMG/M metagenome (GOLD analysis project Ga0209611, IMG submission 187693) | Host-associated microbial communities from peat moss isolated from Minnesota, USA - S1T2_Fc - Sphagnum magellanicum MG (SPAdes) (version 2) | ecosystem: Host-associated > Plants > Peat...
ATAACTTTTGTAGCCAAAATGGTGATCATCATCCATAGGAAGATTTAGTCAAATTTGGCTACAAGCTAAATGTGAAATGTACAATTTTTGCACTTATTTTTCTTAATATTATTGGCTTCCAAATTGAAACTTGTATAGGAATCTTTTTGGCGAAAATTTTTCTTAAATTTTGGTCAAATTATGGCTATTGAAAATGTCAAAAAAATACTTTAATTTTAATACATGTGTCAAAGCATCAAGGTATTATGGTACCTACTTTTGGCCCAACTTGTTATCAAACATTTTAGCCACAAATCATTTCTTCCTTTGGGTTCTTACATCCTAACCAAACACACCATGCACCCTATCTCCAAATCGGCACAATTTTTCTACTTTTTTTTTCTTTTGGGGGTCCAAATTGTTCATACACTATATGTGTTCACCTCTCCAAGTTAACCTTTTGGGGTAAATTATGTAATTTTCTTATGGGTTCAAAGTTTTTTGTTTAGATTTTTAAATCCCTTTTATAGCCTTAGAAGATTAAAATTAACATAGTCAACATTATTATATTAGGATAAATTTGATTAAGCAAATTTGAGTTTTATGCTTAAAATCTCTAGAGTTGAATTCTTTATCATGGTTTTTGAAACCTTTAATATTGGTTGAACATCACACATTGAAAAATGTCATTATATTTTATTGTATTTATATATATGCATTGTACATGTTTTAGATGCACGGCATTTGTATGCAAGAAAAAATACAAACCCATGAAAAGAATATGTTTTACACAATTTTTATTGCCAAATCATGGAATGCGAAGTTTTTGAATAATAATTGCAACAAATAACACACACAATTTTGGATGTTACAACAATTTGTGTTCATTTAAAATTTAAAAAAAATATCAAAGTTATTCGTAAAGTTAAATGCAATAAGGATTAATCAGTATGCCAAAAAATTCAAAATACAACCCGAGAAATGATTAATTTTGTTGTTTGAGATTAATTCAATTTCATGGTTATATAATCAAATTGGACTCAGTGTTTTTACTATAGTCAAAAAATGACAATAGTCGCAAATCACAAAACAAAATTATGATAAAAGCAATTATAATCATGCAAGAAAAATCCAAAATGCATATCTAACCATTAAATTTGCACTATTTTATGAACATTATTAAAGTTTCTAATTAATGATCAATAACATTATGACAAGTTATATCACACAAGGCAACATAAACAAAGGTAGATTAAAAACTTAATCTTAGGACTTACTCAATGTAGTTCAAGCTAGGCTATGTAAGCACATTCAACTAAGTTGCAAGTGTGATGATATGAACCTTTCATGTTCAATATTTCAAGCTAGGCTATGTAAGCACATTCAACTAAGTTGCAAGTGTGATGATTTGAACCCTTCATCTTCATATTGAATGGCAAAGTCCTTAACCATTACATCATTTTTCAACAAGTAATATTTTTTGTCATCGCATCATTGTGAACATTTCTCCCCATCCTGCTTATGTGACCTGGCTTACTTACCCTAACCACTTTAAGATACCTTAAATTATTTTAAGTTGTTATAAATTTTATCTTCTAGAGGTTAGGTTATTTTAAGTTATTTTATCTTAATCTTATTTTCAACTATTTTATGTTATTCCACCCTAATATATTATAAGTTATTTAATTCTAGGTTATTTTAGGTTATTCCACTTTAATTATTTTAGAATATTTATATTTTAACTTAATTTATATTATTTTAAGTTATTTTAAGATATTAATAGCTTGGGGTAGCTTCATAACATAAAATAACATAGATTGTGTATTTAATTAATTCCATCTTTTTTTAAAGTCAAAAATCAACAATTGACCGTTGGAAGTTGGACAATTGCAAATAAACTTTAATTTGGAGGCCACCAAATGATGCAAAAATATATTTCAATAATTTTTTTCATCATTAAATGATCCAATAAATGGATTTCAATTATTTTTTTGTTTCAAATTCAATAAAAAATTTGATCACAACTATTAGGTTAAAAAAATGTCTAAAATAATAATTTAGTCCAAAATTAACTATAATTTTTTTAGGGTAAAATGACCTATAATAGGTTAAAGTAAAACGGCCTTGAATAGCCTTGAATAACAAAGGGTAAAATAAGTTTAAATAGTTTAGGGTAAAATAGTCTATAATATATTAAGGTTGAATAACCTAAATAAAATAATTTAGGTAAAACAACTTGAGGTAAAAATAATTGTTAATAGATTATTTGTTACTTCTAGGCTACTACTAAGCTACTCAGAACAATGTTATTAAGAAAGCAACTAATTCATAATTGCTAGTCATGGGACTAATCATGTAAATTGTAACTATGGCATAATCACTTGTCCAATATAATTAGGATTGAAACAATCACAAAAAGTCCAATTATGAAAGACATTTCTTTTATCACAATCTCAAACTCCTTTTACCAACAAAATTGTTGGTATAGAATTGAGTTTCAACCTAAATTCCTAGTTTTTTTGAAAAACAACATTTGTTGTTGCCATTAAGTAATCATTAAAAAAATTCAAATCATGTGCTAAAAATTGTTATTTGATATTTTTAAATATTTTTTTTGTATTGAATTTCATTAACATTTATTCATGTTAAGGATAACCCAAAAATTAATCAAACACAAAAGGGAGGGTTCAAGTTAAAACCTAACTTGAAACCCAAGCTCAGTTTATGGACAATTCCATCACCTTAAAAAATATTGCTTTTAAAAGGTCAAGATGGCATGATGTAAAAAAGACTATTTGTTCAATTATGCACCATGCCATCTTCCACATATTGACCCAAGAAAATAGACCCAAACCTTTGGAATGATGTTTAATTTAGGTTTAAAATGCATATTATGTTTTGCAATATGTGTTTTATGGTTGTAAACAACAACGGTTGTAAGCACTAACATGGTAGTGCACAACAACATTCCTCAATGTTTAAATTGTTGAACTTTTATAGTCTCCACCTTTGTAAATTATGTATTTAGTTTAGACAAATGAATTTTTTTGTAAGGACTCCAAAGCTATGGAAGTAATAGATTTATAATTGGAAGAATAAAACAATTGGTTGCTTGGTTAAAATGGGTCATAATAACCGTTTACACATTTAATGTGATGTTTAGAGACTTTTAAGCCTAAGTATCGATGGCTACCACTAGTACTTGTCCCTTTTATTTATTTATTTCTTCCATCACTTGATTTACTTCTCAATGGCAAATTATTCTTAAGATGTATTCTTCAAAAAAGATTCTTTTGTTTAAACTCTATATACATAAATCAACCACAAACTATAACCTAAAGTTTCATTAATGTTGCATCCTTATAATGAAATATCACAATTGATTAAATTTAAGTATGGTTTCTTCTTTATATATTTGGGTTCTGGGGTTTTTTCGTTGATATTTTATTTTCTTAAACATTTATGCTAAGTGCAAATCAACAATTTTATTTGATGAAATTTCACAAAATTTTGACATAAAGACACATATTTGGAATTATGCATAGGATTTTATGAAACAAATTGATCCAATTTTGCCAAATTTTGAGAAAAATAAATTTAAATATGTAGATTTCTAAGTAGGTTTTAGATTCTAATACATATATAACAATATAGAAAAATTCTTAATTTATATATATATATCTTGTTTTAACCAAAATTGGTTTAATATTTTTTGAATGATTGCCACTTTAGCTAGATCACATAATTGAAAAAAAAGAGGTAAATGATCCAAACACTTTGTTACTTATCGTAACAAAATTGAAAAATATATTTATTATAAAAACTGATATGAAAATCCATTTTCACCACTTTGCTAACATCACAAAAATTGTTTATGGTTTATTTTTAATTTCATATTCTGAATATCGCCAAATTTGGTTAAATGTAATTATAAATGATCAACACTTGAACAACACCACAAAATTGAAAAAAAATACAAAGCAAAAGAAAATATTGTTTGAGGAATATTATGTGAAAGAACATTAATTTTCTCCCACCCTAGTACTATTTCATTATTAATATCCAAATATTTAATCAAACCTAAATTTCATTTAAAATCTATGTTTGCATTGGATTTTAATATCATACATATTTTGAATGTTGAATTTATTTGAAACTTTGAAACGTTTAGATGTTATTCATCATAAGAACAAAATGTTAAAAATAACTTGTTTCTTAATACATCTACTCCAACATAACATGGTGTCTTTTTCCTTGTTATTTCCTTTCTTTCTTTTTAAAATGTGTTTTTAAAAAAAGTCATTTATTCCCAACCCAATGAGCTAAACTCCTATAACAATAATTACCAAATTCTCAACCTATTAAAGACAAGTTACCATGTCCATAGAAGTTTTCCTTCGCCTAAGTGGTGATGCTACAACTACTAAGTCAAGTGACATTTGAATTTATAAATTAAATTGGATAAAAAAAATCAAAACATGCTAATTTGGTTTAACAAATTAATTTTGGCCCAACAATTTTGCACAATTTGTTGAGGCTAATAAAAGGCACAACAAAGCCTAAAACCTTCTATAGTAGAATGTAATAAATTTGATCTAATTACTAATCCGTGTCTCTAATTGACCAATCATAATGAGTGGTCCATGTGGTTTCCTAGTTCAAACGTTTGTTACTATTTGTTACCTTCAACTTTTTATGCAATTTTCTTTAGAGAAGGAGCTTAAGTCTTCTTGTATTCCCATTTTACTTGTATTCAAAGGTTTATATGGAAATATGGTTCGATTTGTTCATTGATGATTGAGATTACAAAATTGATGAACGGATGTAATATTTACATAATCATAAGTTTATGAAAGAAACTAAAATAAAAAAATGTTGTGAATGGCATGTAAATTGGTTGTTGGTTTTTGCTACTTATGTAAATATAATGGTTAGATTAAATTATCTGTAATAGGTACAATGAGATAAAAATAAGTAGGCATTGATCATTTCATTAAATCAAAGATGATGTAAACAAATTCAAATAACTACCATTAACATTGTAAGAGGACATGTATGAGTTGTCACTATTCCAAAAGGATTTATAGAACTTGATAGAAATAAATGGCACTAAATGAATCACTAAAATATGATCAAAGTTAAATGATAGGTGATTTGTAAACAAAATAAGGAATAATTAGTCCTACATGGAATGATAGCATCACCTTTATTAAGATTGAAGGAAAATGTTTGCGTTGATTTGGTATGGGAATAAGAGCACCATTATAAACTCGTATTTAGGGAAATTTTTTATTTTGATTTGATATATGGGGTAGAGGAGGAAGAATGAGAAGTGAATTTGGATGAATTGAAATAGGGTGGGTGGGTGTCATAGACATTAACATCAAACATGGCCACATGATGGATGAAGTTTGTTCACATGAATTTCCATTCATGACTTTGTAGTCCATTCATGATTCATTTATAGTTAATTCGTAATTCATTCTTAGATAAATTATAATTAATTCCCAATCATTTTAGTTCATTATTAATTCATTCGTAATCAATTCATGGTTCACTCATAATTCACTTTTGGTTCATTCATAATTAATTCATAGTTCATTTACAATTAAAAAAACTTTCAAAAAAGTGTTTTGGTAAAATTTTATGAAAGTTTTTATAATTTTTTTAAAAAGCTAGATCTCCAAAGGGGTATAAATAAAGATAGATCCCCCATTACATTTAGTTTGTTCAACATCAATTTAAGATATAATCTTATTTTACAACCTTGTTCTGTTCCTTTTGTGTTTACATTTTCATATTTTATCATAATAAATATTGTTTGCACTTTTGTTTTATACATTTTGTGTTTTTGTTTGTAACCTCTTGTGATTTGTATTGGTTTCTATGTTTTGTGTTTGGATTTAAATGTAGATCTATCTTTTCATAGTTTTTGTGTTTATGACAATGTGTATGTGTGTTTGTGTGAGTGCATTTAAAAAAAAGAAGACAATAATTGCATTAGGATACTTGCATCAAGGTTGGGAGCAATGTAAAAGTTGGGTTTTCAATGTTAGAACTAGGAAAGGAAGACAAAAGAACTTTTGACAAAATATAATCAAGCCTAGGTTGTGTTTGAAATGTTGGTTGGAATCAAAATGCCTTGGTTTTCAAGGTGCTTGTCAATCCATCTTCCATTTAAAATAAGTGTGCACATGTTTAAGGTTCAATAAATTCTCAAAAAAAAAATGATAAATTGGGTTTGTCCTGTGCTAAAATAAATCACATATATTACAAATTTAACTAAACAACTTTCAAATTTGCTATAGTGAAAGGTAATACATATGTGGGTTTTATTTTTAGAATTCATATTATGCAATTCATGCAACATCTAGCGTATGAAATTGATGACAAATGATAAATAAACAATCGTTTATGATCAAAACACAACAAGATAGAATTTCATTTGATTGATAATTAGGAGCCAAATGGCCATTTTGTGATTATCACCATGGCGTGAAAGCTTTCTTATTACTCCACTACATTATTTGTGACCTAAACTTTTGTTTGCATGTATATGTTAGCACTATGAAATTTCCAATTAGGGATGAACTTTGTCTAGACATTCAAGGAAACCAACTACCATGGATTGGCGAAGTGTTGCTTCAAAATTGAATAAATGTCAATTGTTGTTAGCAAAACTAGTATTGGGTGCAACTTTCTTGAGACCTAATTTTCAAGCCATACCATAACCACGCCATAATTAACTTATTTGATGGCAGAATTTGATGCAAGAAATCACAAACCAGTCCTAGTAAATGTTTCTTGAAATCATGTTTAAATTTGTAGAGTACTCAGAGAAATTCACTAGTGTACATTTGGTTGGCACCTTACATCCTTGGAGATCCCTCCTAGAAAAGAGGAGGGTTCTTGTGTCTACTCCTTAAAATTGGGAGCATTTAAGGTAGGAAAGCTGCTAGGAGGACCCATTTCAACAAAGTTGAACATTAGTCCCTTGGGAGAAAAAAAGGTTAGAGAAAAGGGTATGAATTGCAAGTACCCATTTCAATAAAGCTCATTTTGCGGCAAGCGCTATTGAGTCTCGATGCAGGATTTACACACACACACAGAAAATTATCGTGAGTCTCACTGGCATCATTCCCAACAGAAAAAGAACAGAACACAGAACCAAATGAGAGCTTGGACATGCATTTTTCAACATGACACAGTTTGAATGAAAGCATCAAATGAGCAATTCTATTGCTTGAGAAGATTTGATGGAGATTTAAAAAGTTCTCAAAACCAGCTGCAAGACTCTTCATATAAGTGCATTTAACACATCAGACATATATGGTACTTCACAAATCGTCTTTGAAAGGCAAGAAAACATGTTTCTGAAACACACAAAGGTCCTCACATAAGTGCACGTAATCCTGTGCGTCTGATTTACAACTCATGGTCAAAAGGCAGGATAGGAACACAGTTTCATACCCATGAAGAAAGAAAGAAACCCATGTTGGTCAGTCATGCCTCAACCATCTGCCTTGTTTTGCTTTGAGTGAAACTCCTTTCCCAGCTTTCAGGCAGAGTGCTCCATTGGACACCTGTGCACCAACTGAGAGGTATAGCCCAATCTTCCTTGATTTGTTCTTCTTTGTCCATTTAACCCACCAGCAAAATCTGGTATGAAAATTGTTGCACAGCCTGCTCTTCTAGACACTAGCAACTGTGAAGAGTTTCTCTAGAAATGACCACAACTGCAATTGCAAGATATATATAAACTGTGTGTGATGCATAGCAATTGATAAAGCAAATGGGTCAAAGGATCATGAAACCAGATGCTCATCAGCACTGTGCTCTCACATTTCCACCTTTGAGCCATTAGGGATTGTGAGCTGAGTTTGGTCAAAGTTAAGGTTGAGCCAACCTTCTTGTTTTGCCTGTGCCATGTGCAAAGTGACTTTCTCCTTTGCATCAGGAATATTGAGTGCAGTCATCCAGGCCAAAACACAGCTGAACCCCTTTCCCATTTGCCTTGTGTTGATCAGTCCTTCCTGAGAACATTTGCGCAAAAGTGAGAGGACATGGTAGTTCTTTTTCTCCATTGCTGTCACCAGCGCTTTCTTCACAACTTCATGATGGAAGAATGGCATATCCAAGTCACAAATGCACTGGCAAGTCTCAGCAAGCTCACCACCTGCCTCAAAGTCCTCAAGGAGAAGCTTAATCTTTCACTGCTTGACCAGTCCCACTCCAACCCCAGCAACGCAATACACATTCACTTGCATGGCATGCCAACAGCATTGATTGTAAAAATGTGCACTATCTCCCTCCCAAGACAGCCCTTGGCCAACTGCTCATTGATTTCTTCAAGATAAAGTGGTGCAACAATGTCATCAACCACCACACAAGCCACAAACAGAGCAAGGTCATTTGCTGCACAAGGAATGCCCAGTGCCATGTCTTCTGCTGAGTGGAGCAGCATTGTAAACACTCTGGCTATACTTACAATTGGTATCACTTCAACACACAGGGCAGATACCAGAACAGATGTCATTTCCTTCTCTTGGTTTTTCCTGCTGAAACTGACAGGACATGTAACACGAGGTTTAGGATTTAGGGTTTAGTGTAATGGGTGAGGAGGGAAGGTGAGGAAAAGCTTTTGGATACGTAGTTTTTGGGTCTGACGAAAGATGACACTAACTGGTCCATGGCCAGAGTTATGAATCTCTTCACAAAAGCAGTATGGTAATCAGGGGCTGCAAGAACCTGAAAGCTCCATATGACTTTACCAATGCCATCAGACAAGAAGTATTCTTGGATGATGCTTGTTGCCTTCAGGTTGAACATACGCACTTCTTCAGATTCTCAAATGGAACTCAGCAACTCTGAAGTTAACAGTTCTGGAAAATGGAGCACTCATCCAATCATCATCCACTGCCCTGTACAAGGTGAAGACAAAAAAAAGACACATATCATCATCAAGTGAAGGGAGATGTAAGAAGGAAATCATAAATTTTTTTTCCAAATTATTTCTGAAGTCCTCAGCAATGGAGACAATGAATTTGAAAAAACCCATCCAATTGTGCTGACTGATTGACCTTGTTGTGAAAACCTTGAGCATCTTGTTTGCATCTGGGATGTCTAATGCAAGGTCATGAATGGAATCTGACAGCCTTGTGAAGTCTTTGGCCATTTGACTGGATGTGATGAGACCCTCGTCTGCAGTCTCTTGAAGTAGGGCCCAGATCTTTGCTTCTGCCACATTCTCCTCCATAACCAACACCAATGCCTTCTTGACCACCTCATGATGGAAAATGGCATGTTTGCAGTGACATGCCTCGGCTTTGTCACCACTCTCTACATACTCTTTCAACAGAGCAACAATCTTGGCCTGGACTTCAGCAACTGTCGTGTGGGTGCTCCTGCCCCATTTGTGCTTCACAACTTCTACATGATGCAGTGCCAGCAGATAGCTCTTCTCTGCTTGCTGCATGATGGCAACCCCCTGAGAGCCCTCTGCCAGGACTTTTTTCACGTTTGTGAGGAATGCCAGAGGGAATATCGTCCACCACAGCTTGTGCCAGAAAAACTGCCAAATTATCAACTGCATCTGGAATGTCTAGAGAAAGGTCATCAACTGATTCTAGCAGATTCCTGAACCCTTTTGCGATCTGGTCTGGTTCAATCACGACTACATACAGTGCCAAAAGCAAAATGGATGCCATCTCTTTCTCCCAATCATGGCAATCAAGCGCCATTGATACAAGTTTGTTCACAAAATAATGGTGATAGTTGGGGGATCCAAGAGTGTGTAGATCCATTGCCATTCTCATGACATCATCCAAAACAAAATACTCTTCCACCAGGCTCACCAATTTCTCCTTGGAACTTTTCTGGTGACTGCAGGTCCAACTAAGGTGACTTCTGGCATTGTATGATGTCCATGAGAAGCTGATCACATCAATTTGCTTGATTCTTCTGGCATTGGGTCTTGTCCATATGATGCTGATCTCATCAGTCTCCACTGCTCCTCTGTCAAAAACCCTATCGAGGATGACATCTCTAGGTTCTGCTGCAAATTTTGAAATTCAACAAACCTGGTGACGGTGGCGGTGCTGCCTTGCCTTGCCTTGCCTTTCAAAGCAACAAGAGAAACCGGTTGTGATGTTTCTCTTTTGCAACACCACCCTACCACACTCCCAACTTCTTCTTCTTCTCTTCTTCTGCTAACCCTGGCCTTCAAAGGTATCAAAGCCTTATATCAATCTTCCCCCTCACTCCATTTCCAAGGGTTTGAAGTCTGCCAGAGCTATGACATGATCTCAACTCTCTTGGGATCCAGCAACCAGCAACCAGCCAAATGGCAAAACCCCATCAAGTTCTCAACCCTTTGAATTCATCCTAGCTACTTACTGCTGCTGGGTAGAAAAAAACTTAGTCTCCTCCAAATCTGATAGCCATGAAACCTGAAGAAGAGAAACAGCTAAGTAAGAAGAAGAGTAATCTGTCTTTCTCCTTGACCAACACTATTCCAGTCTAGCAAGGAGTTTGTTGAAACCCAAATGCCAGAAATCCAAGCTGCTGCAGATGAGGAATCCTCAGAGCTTGGCATTCTTTTACTTCTCATCTACACAAATTCAAAAATTTCTCAAGACTCAGCCAAGAAAAACCCTAGAGTTCTCAATCACATGATCTCTTCATGTCTGAATTTCTTCATTTTGCATTTGAAGATCATTGATTGAAGTTCAAATAAATGTTTACTAGAAACCAGAGATCATGCAACAATCAAAACCCAAGAGTTTCCACCTATCCATCCATCCATCCATCCATCCATCCATCTATCTATCTATCAATCAGTCCATCAAATCTATCAATCTAGGTCAACCAAACAAAAACCCAAAACCCAGATGGAAACAAAAAGGGGTAAGAAAACACAGGTAGGTAGGTAGGTACCCAGACAGATGCTATTCAGACAAGAAGAAGAACAAGAAGAACAAGAACAAGAACAAGAAACCCATCAGATAAAACTTCCAAAGGAAGGCCAAGAAATGGGTTTTGCTGTCTAGAGAAGCTGCACCAAGTGCAAGCTAACAGCACAATCTCTTCTTGTACATCAGGGACTCATCATCCAAGAACAGCAGCAGCTTGTTGTGGATGGTTGTTGGACTTCACAAGTTGTTTTGGAGAAAATGTAAGCACACAGACACAGACACAGAGACACATACCAAAAAGCAAAGCAGCACAGACAAACACATAGGAGTTCTATGAACATAAGATTAGGGTTTAGGGCTCAAAAGATACCTTTCAGGGGTTTTTTCTTTTTTTTTTTAGGGTTTAGGGTTTAGGGTTTAAGGGATTCTTGTTAAATTGTTGATGAGTTTTAGGGTTTGGGTATTAAGAGAGGCTATTTTATGTTTCAATATTATAATTTCATGGATTTAAATAACACACATGAATAAAGTCTCCCTTTTATTTTTTTAAATAAAAAAAAGCATGTTCCTTAAAAAAAATTCAACATGAAAGTTGTTGTATCCTTATTATTATTCAAATGTCCAAAATCCCTAAATAAGATGATGGAAGAAAATCCCAAATGTGTTTTTTAATATATTGCAATAGCTCTTTATATTCTGATAGCTATTGCAATTTTCATATATTGAAATTTGTGATATTGCAATATTTTCAAAAAGATTCTTCATTTTCCTTCACAAAAAAAGTCTCTTTGAGAAAGAAAAAAAACATTTTGGGAAAAAGATTGGCATTTCTAAAAATAATATAATTTGTGTTGAAGTTGCTACTAAGGCACTAATAATAATAATAATAGGTGTGTGTAAATACAATGTTTTAAACACAAAATTGTAGCATATGTATCACAAGAATTAAATTAAATCTTGAAATGATTTATTTTTAAAAATTTATAAAAAAAAGAAGAAAATTACTAGGATCCCTTTAACAACAATTTGTTGAAGTTCCACATTTCTTTCTGAACCATTGGGAGTTTTAACGGTTAAAAAATAGTCAACTCCATAGGCAAATAAAATTCACATAAATTTATTTTATTTTATTTTATTTTATTTAGGGTAATTTGAAATTACACCTAAACCTAAAGGTAAAAAAATTAATTTCAATGGCTCCAAACTATATGACATATTGTCATCATAAACTAATTCCCATGTCCATGGTCATTGAAACACATGTCAAAAACCTAACTAAGCTTGTGCTCTTGAATTTTTGGACTAAAGGTTTAGGTCTTTGGTTTCTCTATAAAAACACACATGCACACACACACACACACACACAAAAATTATGTGTCACTTGTCAAATCTTGAAGGGACATGAGAAAAGGGTCTTGGAGCATTCAAAAAGCAAAAGATGAAAGTTGTGAATACTTGCCAAGTGTAAACTTGAAAGAAGATATGAAACCCTATAACAGTATTCCTATGGCCAATCATAAAACCCCAACAAGAGAGAGAAAAGAATACTTTAGAGGTGGACCCTCATATCCTTTTTGGGTGCATTGGAAATAGTAGTATGCACAGGTGTGTGCCACCTAGGATGCCAACTAGGTGCTTCAGTTACCCACTTACCTTGGGGTTACACCCCTCTGTGGAGTCCAGCAAAATCTGGCATGGGGCCTTCTGCTTCACAAAATGGACCATTTTGAAGGAGTGAAATGCCTTGTGGCCATGGAAACTGAATTAAATTGCTATTAGGTGCTCACCCAAGGCTTTGCTGGGAGCTAGAAGGATTTTTTTTTTCATTTTTCTCTCGTTCC
>Ga0209611_10011488_pt1 | contig 12731 bp, 9 predicted proteins | sample S1TSphgellanicum_3_FD_187693 | JGI IMG/M metagenome (GOLD analysis project Ga0209611, IMG submission 187693) | Host-associated microbial communities from peat moss isolated from Minnesota, USA - S1T2_Fc - Sphagnum magellanicum MG (SPAdes) (version 2) | ecosystem: Host-associated > Plants > Peat...
TTATGACATTCTTTATATCATTAGAAAGTTCTTGGAACGCAGATGTCTAAAATGGGCTCGCATTATTCATTTGGACATCTGAAACACAAGTTATGGCCAAAAGAAAGGCCAAAAGAACTGTCAATTTGACTCCCAACCATTAAAAGTCGAGAATCACCCCAATTTCCTTGCGTGCAGGTGGCGTGCCACATATGATTGGAAAGCTCTTGACAATAATTACAACTTTACTTTAGACTTCATCTTAATCGAAGGTCTGCACACAAAGTTATGGGGCTCCAAAGTCGCGGGACTCCCAACTTTGACAGTTTTGGGACTCCCACTTGGGAGTCCCGGGACAAAAAGCCATTTGGATGTGGGCCCCATGGAGAGGCATAGAGTATACTATAAAGGGGAAGGTGGTGGCTTCCCCCAAGTCTGGGCCACGGTGAGTCTAATGTGTCCGTGTTGCCCGTGGTTCGTCTTAGCACCAAGGATGCTCCAACTATGCACTAACCACTTTGTGTGGGTTGTGTGCAGGCCCGTGTGAGTGAGTGAAGCTTGTCAACTCTTCCTAGTCCCATCTCGGAGCTCCAACATGCCCTTCTACCCCTCAAAGTGTTGTGAGCTAAGGAGCGTGCCCCAACTCCGCCCTTTTTTGCTGTCTTTTACTTGGGTTCATATTTGAGTCCCTCAAGGAGTTGGGAGTGTGTCAATTATGGTATTAGAATTATCACCATGTTGCCCAATAGATTTGCCCCCTTGTTATCCAATAACTTATGAGCATGTTAACCTCCTCAAGCAAAAGATGAATGAATATATAACAATAACATGAAGACAAAAAATAGCAAATCCAGGTGAATTATCCATATTAAAGGTTTTTGTTTGTTTGTGGCTTTAACTTTGGTGTGCAACGAGCTTTTAGGGTTGATGAACAAATGTTTGTCCTTGGATGGAAACAAATCAAAGGCTCCCATTCTTAGAGCAAGATTGGGATAACCTGAACTTGATGAAATGAAATGCATTTTCACACAAACCCCCATGGGAACTTATTTTTAAGAATCGGGACTACATGGGAATCCCAAACGTTCATGTAAGACCATTTTGGGAATAATTAAATCCAAATGCCATGATCTTTGGATCATTAGCAAGGTTTCAGTTAGAACTATAATGTAACGGTTCATTGTGCCATAACAAAATTCATGGCCATAAGTTATGGGCATTTCAAGAATCAAAGTGGGGACGATAAATTTGATTCTTGCCTCATTTTGTCATTGTTCCTTTTGGGAAGGTGGGGAGAATGATGCTTTGATATAGGTACCATACAAAGTTGCAAAATTTATTATAAAGATGCTAGTGGATCCTTTGAACCTAGGTCATGATAAGTTCAATGTGAATTTGTGATTGTTTTGTGTTTCAATTCTGACTTTGACAATAGGAATCAGTTTCTTGCTCTAGTTTGCGTATTTGACACACCTACATAGGCTTACCAAATGGCATGGAAGGCAACTTCTTGATATCATGTGTTACAAATAACATGCTTGAGCCCCGAGCACACTCCATAGCTTGTCAAATCAAAATGACAAGTCATGTGGGAGCTCCAAAATAAAAAATAGGACAAGGAAATTTTGATTAACCCAATTTTGATCACGTCGATTACACAAACCAGATGCAAGAACGTGTTTCTTATAGTTGGAATTAGAATTGGAACATAAGACAATTGTGGACTCACATTGGATTCATCATAGCTTGGAGCATTTGGGGAAACAATACCTTCCAGAGAGTATGTTTTGTAATTCCCATGCAACTCATAACAAAGTGGCACTTCTCAAAGCTCGCAAAAAATGAAAGTTTGGAAATTCCCAAGTTCAAACTCTTGAAACTTGGGAATCCATAATTTCAATAAAACACATTATTTGGAACGTTCTAAAGTTTTAAATTACAGCCCTTCAACATTTTATCAAGATCTTCGATTGGGCATCATTTGGTCCCCATATCATGTTCACTTGTCACACATTAAGGGAGTGGGAATAAAATTTCCTACTATCATCACGGTTAACCTTAGTTTGTTTTGGCAATGTGAACCCATCAAATTGTAGCTTGCACCACAATTAAGTGATTAAATTAAACAATATTTGATCCCCAAAAACCTTGCCCAAAAAATCTAGACTTCACAAGAACCCCATTTCTACAATGCATTTTTTCCACATTTAGTAGGAATGGACTTGAGAGCTTTGTGGGTTCCTACCATTCATAAACAAACATTTTGAACTCACCTTTGCTCTATGTTTGAACTAGTCCATGTCTTGGTTTTGTTCTCCCCATTTGTCCATTCTTTTGTCCCAACCTTGGTTATAAGCTCAAAGTCAGGGTCATGACAAATGTTGGTCATTTCTTTTTTTTATTTTCATAACCAAAGGAGGTTGGGGGATCCTCTATCAATTATATTATGAATCCTGCATAGGGGATCAAATAATTAAATTTTGAGATTTAAAAAAGACTTGCCCATTATTAATTAGCTTGTTCAAACAATAGCTTTGATTACCAATTTTCCATTTGGTAGACAACCTTAATATCCATATACATTTTGCCTTGTTATTTCTTTGACCCCATGCAATTATGAGTGTCGAACGGGTATGTGTACTTCAAATTTCAGATCAAGATAAATACAAATGTTTATATTTGCATTAAATGCAATTCTCATAGATCAACATTCACATACAAGCTTCAAAGACATACAATGAAGCCTCTTGCCATTGGAATTCTAATGTTAGATCATTGAATAGGAGGCCAGATGTAGTACTACTATAAACCACTTTCTTTAATGGTATCACTTTTTTTTACTAATTTTTTTGTATTGCAAGCATATTGGAACTATGTTATCAATGTCAGATCATAGAATAAGACGACCAAGTCTAGTGGTATCACATTCTATATTAATTTTGTTATATCACAAGCATATAAGCCCATAAAAGAAAAGTTCTATTCCCAAGTGTTGAAACTAGGAAAATCTCAAAAGTGCACAAATTGCTGCACTTGAAAGCCAATTATTCAAAATACAAGCTTCTTTGTCTATGTGTGTACCTACAAACGATTACATTGGGAAAAGTTTAATATTGTATGTATCTTTTGAAACCTTTCAACTTTCAAGTTCCTTCTCCCACTCCTTCTCACTTTTCAATAGCAACTCTAAAAGCATATGTGAAGTGTGCTAGTGGTGTACTTTTATGATAATTTGGAAAGATTCCCAACTATTTGTAACATTTTTTGCTAGATGCACATCTTGTTTAAAATTGTCATTGATGCAACATGTAGATAAAACCCAAACTTGAATGAGCTATTCTTTAAGAATGATTACAAATTCAATGAAAAAAATGTTTTTTTACAATCTTTTTACCTTTTCCAACATTGTTTGTACTAGTGTTGGGTGATCTCACTTTTTCAGTGAAAACCTTTAAGGTTTCCAGTCTAGTTTCTAAAATGAAAACCATCAGTTTTCACATAAAGTGATAACCTTTTTGAGAACCTAACCGTTGGTTCTTTCCCAAATGAAAACTAACATTCTGAAAACCTTAAAGGTTATCACCTTGAAGTTGAAGGTGATAACCTTCTAGGGTATTAAAAAAGGCGTTGATTTTCGAGTTCGGGTTTCATTAAATTTAAGTTTTAGTATGGGCTCTAGGTGGCATAGCCTCTCAACGGCTTCTTCAGTGCCTCCTTTGCTAGGAGTTTCATGAAAAACCTTCTCGTTCTTCTACAAAAGGGGGCCAATTCGGCCCCACCACTTCATTACTTTCTATGCTCAATTCTACTCCTCCTACTTCATTTTATTACTATTCTTCGTGCTTCGTTGTTGCTCCTCCCCATGCTTGCTGCTCCTTTCCATGTTTCATTATTGCTCCTCCCCATACTTCAATGTTCCTCTCTGTGCTTCACTACTCTTTTCCATGTTTTGTTGCTCCTTTTTATGCTTCGTTGTGATGTTCCTCCCCATGCTTCAATGTTCCTCTCTGTGCCTTGCTGTTCCTTTTTGTGTTTCATTACGCTCCTCCTCCCCATGCTTCGATGTTCTTCTCTATGTTTCGCTACTCCTTTTCTTGTTTTTTTGTTCCTTTCTATGCTTCATTACACTACTCCTCTCTATGCTTTGTCGTTCCTTGTGTTTCGTTGTTCCTCCTGCTTCATTGATATTCATCGTGCTTTGTTGCTTCTTCATGCTTCATTGCTTTTCCTATTTCATTACTACTCATCGTGTTTCGCTTTGTTACTCTTACTTCATTCTTCCTCCTCTTGCTTTGCTACTACTCGTTGTGTTTTACTAGTTCTCCTACTTTGTTATTGCTTTGTGTTTTGCTACTCTTATTGCTTCATGTTTTGCCACTCCTCCATGCTTCATTGCTCTACTACTCTCCTAGGTACCTTTCTACCCCTTGTTGTTTCGCTATTCCTCCGTGCTTGATTACTCCCTTGCCCAAATTAGTACCCCCCCCCCCTTTTTTGTTTAGAATGTGGAGATTCATAATTGTTCGGGAGGAAGGTTGAAAGCATCCAAGTTGCCAATAAGTGTCTTTTGTTTTTTATTTGATTTTTTGAATTTTTTTTGGTTTTCTTTCCTTGATTTGTTTTAGGTTTTTATTTTATTTATTTTAAGTTTTTTCATTATTTTAGTTGATTGATTGATTTTTAATTTTGTTTGTTATTTTACAGAGATTTTTGGAAGGAGTCTTGGAATTTTATTTTATTTTTTGCGTTGGTTATAATTAAGCTCTCTATAATTGCTTATAAATGTTTAGGTGTAAATAGTGTTGGATCTTTGTAATTGTTAAATTATTTTTAAACCAACAACTGAATCTTGAAAACCCTATAACATTTAAACTATTTTATAATTCAAAAAATCTCTTGTTTCATTTTCTCCATTATAAACATATCAAATTCTTATAAAATGGAATCTTCAAGGACTAATGAAATAGTAATAAAAAATGAATATTGTGATATTTTGCCCAATCAAGTTTATTTAGAACAGGTATCTTTGGCTGAAACTATGGAAGAAAATAGAAGTTTGTAAACAGTCTAGTGCCATTTAGAGTGAAGAAGAGAAAACTAAAGCAGATTCACAAAAATTGCATTTGCAAAGAGAAAAATGGAGAGGACATGATAGGAATGCATTATGTGGGTCATTTTTCATTGTAAATGATAATAATGTTGTTGATGGAAGTAAACCTCAAATCATGAGGTGTATGATCTATGTTGTAAATTTTGTCCTTTATAATCCAAGAACAAAAGAAAGGAGGGAATTATAACATTTTTTTAAAATGGCATAATAGCTTTGAAAAAACATGTAGATGCACATAATGTTGTACTTGCAAAGAAATTTGAGGAAGAAGTGAACTCTCCATTAAGAAATGTATTTGAAAAACAACTTGAAAAAATTAGGCTAAATTTGAAATATTAAAAAAAAAATTGGTGCAAAAGATCCTTTTAAGAAAGATGTTATGCAACAAACGCAAAATTTGCAAGGCCTTACTTTTTCGGTTGTTAAAGATCATCTCCCTTTTCAATTTGATGAGAGCACTTGGTTGAAGCATCTAATGCATTTATGTCCAAGAATTGTGTTTCCATCAAGAAAAACATTTTCACAAGAAATTTTGGTTGATTTAATGGAAAAGATGAAACAAGAATATGTTGCTTAACTTGAAACAATGTTATTATGTAATAGCTAGTTTTGATTTGTGGATGTCAAAGGGTGCACATGATGTTTTTACATTGGTGATTAACTTTTTGAATGAAAAGTGGCAACCCCAACATATTACAATAGAACTGTTTGAGGCAAATGAAATTATAGGGCAGGCTATGGTAAAAAATTTGATTGAATTGTTAGATAAATATGATTTAAGGATTTTTTTTTGCATATGTTAAGGATGAAGGTGCAAATTTGAATGCCATGAAAATAACTCTAAAATTTGTGGTGAATTGTGAAGTTCTTGGTATGGAGGAGAATTTCCAAGGCACTTGTTTTGGTCATGCATTTTTTTAAGCATGTCAATATCGGAAAGCTAAAGAAAAGTTTGTAAAAACTTGAAACATATTTCTATTAAGTTAGCCCAATCTTATTTACAAAAGTGCATAACTTGGCCAAAGAAATTTAGGAAAGGAAGATATGAATGGACTAAAATTCATCCAAGAAAGCTAAACACCCTTGTCAAAACAAGGTTTATTTTTTAGTTGTTTTATTTAAAGTATAATTAAAAATTTAGCTTGCAAATTTGCAAATTTTCTTTTTTTTGCAAAATACTAATAGTTTGTTAAATATCGTGTAGGTTTGCAAGTAATATAATCTTGTTTCAAGAGGCCTTATTATTTCAAAACGCCATTGTATCATGTTATAGTTCACAAACTACTATTCATGTTTCTAGCCAAGTTCCCCCTATTATCACTTGGCATATTTGTCAAATAATTGTTGATTGCTTATCTCCAACTATTATTACTTTTGTTTAAACCAATCCAAAAATCATTGGTTACTTAGTGATGCCCAAAATAGTGGCATCACAATGAGTTCCAAGTTAAAGGAAAATGTTGGAATTCTATAAAACTTAGATCAGTTTATTGATGATGATTTTGTAATTATTCTTGAATTGTCTTTGTTTTCTTCTAACATCAAGAAAGAAGTTTGTGGTGTCCTTGATTATTTTTGTCATTTCTAATAAAATATGAAGAAAAAAAACCCATAACATGTTATTGTTCATGTTAGATCCACAATTTAAAAGCCTTTGTTTGGTATCTTCATTTGTTGGTCGTGAGCAAGACACTTTTATTATAGAAGAGTATGATTGGAAGTCTTTGCAACGTATGCTTTTGAAATGTTATCATCGTTTACATCTTGTGGAAAATTATCATGTTGAATCTACAGAGCATAGGTCTTATGAAGATAGGAGCCTAGATATTTTTGAAATGACTGTTAGCGCAATTAAATTAATGGAAAAATTGATTACAAAGGACTTTTGATTTTTAGGAGATTTCCAATGGATCGTAAGGAGATCAAATGTTATTTGCAATGGTGGCAGAAACATGAAACTATGTTCCCCATTGTTGGTTTTCTTGCTTGACAAATATTAGGAATTGTTTGATCACAAATAGAAATAAAAAGGATTTTTTCTTTAGCTGGCATACTCACCAACCTTAAAAGACATTGTTTATAATTTAAAAACTTTAAAATTTTATTTTTTGTTAGCAAACTTGGCCTAATGATGCCAAAGTTGGTTGTAAATCTCCAAGTGATTTCATAAAGTTCATTGAGATGGATGGATAATTAGAAAAAGAGTTACAAGAATTTGAAGGTGAATTTGAACAAGAAATTTTTTATATAATTTTTAATATTTTTCATTTGTTTCATGTTTTGCCACTAATTTATTTATTTTCAAAATTTTAATAAATTTTCACATTAAATTAAATAATTAAAAATATTTTGAAATTTGATTTGTGAGAACCGGCATTGAAAACCAAGGCTGATAATTTTCATGATAACCAACATGGTTGAAAATCAATGGGAATTAATTTTTTTCAAAAATTGGAAACCTATAAAGGTTATCAAAATCTTTTTTTTTAAATCATTAATGAAAACCTTAAAGGTTCTCTAAAATGATTATGATAATTGGAATTGGCAATTTTCACAAAAAAATGAAAACCACCCAACATTGGTATGTACCACTAGGCCAAATAGATTCACTTCTCGAATCTCTTGTTGCCAAGGGTCTTATTGTTGTAGTGCTTATTACATCAACTACTATATCAGATGATGTTGTTTCCATTCATGGTCATTTATGGACTCCTCCAAATGGTCTTAACTCAAACCTTGATTCTTCCAACTTAGGGAACTTAGGAGCCTTTGCCGATGGTTAGTCAATTTCTTTTCCATCAACAATTCTAGTTAGAATTGCCACTATCTCTGCAAGTATGATTAGTTTTCCAAAGTCAACTACCACAACCAACAAGTCCACTGAGCTAAAGGAAAATGTAGTTAACATTGATTATTTTTTATTTGAGAAATCTAAACTTCTAATTAGAAAAAAGGGTATTCAAGATATAATCATGTAAACTTGGGAATTTTGGAATTGAATCAATACATGATAGTTGAATATGATAAATAAATACTATTACAATGAAAGCACAATGAGTGACTCATTTTCTCATCTTTGTGAACATAAAAGAACAACAAGTTGCAACTTGAATGCTTCAAGTAAAGTGGTGTCTTTGTATATATACTTAGTGATGTTCTTGTGTTGCACAAAGTATAAAACACATTTGAAACCAATTTTGTTTAAAATCAAGTTCCGTATGCTACAACAAAATTTTCCAACTAATTTAATTTCAATGCAAGGAGATTGATTGTTGTCATTATGATGGCTATGATTTCACAAAATCTAACAGGTCGTTTTACACATGGTCAAAATGTTTCTTCAACGAAGTCACCAATGTTTGGCATCCAAGGTCAATTTGCCTCACAAGGTGTTGTATTCACAAGGTCAATCCCATGTTTTGTAATGTGTTTATGTGTTTTCATTCCTACCTTTCAACTTGATACTTACGAAAAGAACTAGAAATATATTTAAATTGAATTATTGTTCAAAGCAATGAAAACAAAAGATATCATATACTACATTCAATGTGGTGGTTTGATGTGATGTTGATGAAATCCATGAATAAGGTTGACACTATGTTCGAGTAAACTTTGTGGATGGGTATGCACATGATTTCATATAGGTGATTTTGCCGATGTTCTATTAATGTTGTTTTGTTTTTTGCCCAATCAATCTTGTTGCTATTGTGTTTGGGTAAGGAATGTCAACATTCTCGGCACCTATAACATCAATTTTCTTCATTGATTGTTGGATATTGTTTTGCATGTTGGCAACAACTATTTAGCTTAATTGAAGGAAAGGTTCCACAATTTTGAACTCGAGGAGGAAGCATGCCATTTGATATGACATTAAATTGTCAAGAACAAGTTTGCAGTTTAAACATGTGGTGATGTATGTTAACAAGTCATCTTCAAAGTTGAGATATGGGATGTTCAAAATGTCTATGAGAAGTTTCATGTGTCCTACAAAAAAAATGAAACAACATGAAGACTAGTGTCATGATAAGGTGTGATAAGGTTTATTAGAAGTTTTTTTGACAAGTGAGAATATGATACATGGCATAGGCATTTTGCTATGTTGCTCAAAGAATTTAGTTTTTTTCATGATGTAAGTGTCAATGAAATAGTTCACTTCCATTGACAATGCAAACCTTGGAGGTTCATTGTATCTTTTATATTTGCAAACATCAAGTACTTAAACAAAGCTAACTAGCAATTGGGTAGAAAGTTTGCACATATTTATGGGGTTTTTTGTCAATTGGCGGTGGAGAGGAATGATAAGTTCATGATTTAGTTAAGTTTTCAATAGAACCACATAATTTGCGACTTGAATGCTCATTTTGGAAGTGCAGTAGTTACAACTATGAAATGGCTATGAAAAAAACATGGTTATCACTATTGTGAAATCTCATCGTGAAGGAAAAAAAAAGAACAAGAAAAAGTTGTGACAAGAATGAGAGTTGTGGAAATTTTTAATTGGTTTTCATTTAAACTAGTTACATTTATTAGTGCATACGTAGTGGCAAAAATTTAGTTGGTATGAAAATGTGAGTGCATACAGACAACATGAGTGCATATGGACAACATAACAAAAATTATGTATGGGCAATGCAACAAGAATTATAGTGATAGTAAAGGAAGGCGGTGAAAGTGATGGAAGAAGGTGGCAAAATCAACAAAGTGATGAAGGAAAAACATGCCTAGCATAATTGGACAATGTTTATGATGTAAATGTCTTGTATTTGAGGTATTTGACAAATTACAATCACAATTGTAAGACTTACTAAAATTAAATTATGGGGATAATACACTTAACTAAAGAAAATAAAAGCACAATAAAAGTGTATTCTATCTATACATTATCAACTAGAAACATAAAACCTATTATAATCTAAAAATTATGCAAGAAAACATTATTCCCATGTTGGAAATGGTCCCATCTACATCCCAAAGATGCTAATGTTATTAATCAAACATTTATTAGAACAATGAAATGATTGTTTTATAAGGTGATTGTCCTGTGTTTATGCATTAATGATGTGAACTCATTGTTGACATGCTTAATTGGATTGTTGCCTTGTTGGACCACGTATTTTGACTTATTCAAAGCTACACCTTACATTTTTGAATTTAAAAAAATGAAAGTTGTTAGAAATAAGAAAACTTAATAGAATTTAAGTTATAATGCATCAAGAAAAAGATTCTACATTAGTTGCACACATTAAAAATCTCATTACAAACTATCCACCATATTTGTATGCAGATGCATGTATCTGCAATACCTAACTCAATTCAATAGTATCTTATGGAAGACTATGTGCACACCTTAAGGAAATGTGTGACAATTTGATAGTTCTGAAACTGAAAAATTTATTGGTCATTCTTCCAACAAGATTGGGTAAAGTGTGATGAGAAACTCAGCTTGGGTGAGCCAATACCTACAAGTGTATCATGGCAAAAAACCCCACCCATTGAGTCTCAAACCTAAATTGAGTCTATTCTAGACATTATAAATGCATAATCCTTTAGACAAAATCAGACTTAATTATGGTTGTTGAGTCCAAATTTAACATTTCCTAGGTTTTTCTTTAAAAAAAGGCTTCTAAGAGCCCTCACAGTCAAGAAGGCGAAGGTACCACCATAGCTTGCCTTGGGTGAACCAGCACACATGTTGGTACATATATTTATGATATTTAGAAGCAATAGATGTTTTCTAGGGTGTTTTTACCATGGTACCGGTGTTTTTGGTTCACCCAATGACACACTCATCATCATGGATTAGGTCCATCCACATTGATAATTTATCCCAAGAAAAATGAACCAATACATTCTACAAAAAATAAGGAAGTTTGATAATAAAAAAAGCACTTTGACATATGGAAAAATTAAAATTAAATAAGAAAATGGCACACGTCATGGGCCTACTTTATACATAGACAATAAACATGATTGAAACATAGTTGAAATCTAATTGAACCCAATCAAAATATAGGAGAAATTATATAGTTGAAAGTAGTTCACTAAAACAAACATAATCAGAACCTTACTTGCATTGATGGTTCAAAAGGTTCAAAATTTTTGCTCTCATTGCTCGAGTGTTTGTTTTGTAACTGGAAAAGAAAAATAATTAGTTGAAGAAAAAAACTTTCATATTTACAAAACACGTTTATCTTTTTTTTTCTATTTGGACCCCTCTTACTTTCAAAGCTCACAACTTTCTCATTTCTTCTTCATTTAAATGATTTAAATTGTTATAGGAGTGCCATTTTAAGTTTTACAAATAATCTTGGAATTATAATAACAATAGAGCAACATAAAAGAAAGTTTTTGGGTGTTCAAGAACTGATTATGGTTTGTTGTTTTGAATTCTTGACCCCCCTACTTTGGGGGGCCATAACTTTCTAATTTCTAATCTGTTTTTGACAATTTTTAATGCCTCATATGTGCCAAAAGGAGTTGTTCAACATCTACTTGGACACCAAAAACAAAAGAGCCCACCCTTTGGATTTGGACTTTCGTAAGCACTTAAATCTACTAAAATTAGACTAGTTACCTTAATGAAAATTTTTAAAAAATCTTAGTTGAAAAAAAACCAACAAGAGTTTAAAATAGAACCTAGTTTTTTTAAAAATTAGTTAAAAGTAACATGGTGAAGAAATAAAAGAAAAAATATCTTGGTAAAGGGAAAATAAACAAAAAAAAGGAAAATAGTTTTTAGGCACCTACAATTGTAAGAGGCATGTGTGGCGGTGGCTTCCAAACTCCATAAACTTGTCTCCTCATGTTATTCATGTTCATTTTCCTTGACACCATATGACCTTAAGGTGCTTAATAATATATATTTTTAAATGTAATGAAAAGAAGAAAAAAAAGCTTGAACATGATAAAAAAGAAAACAACTTAACAAAAATCCCAAAATGAAAAACTTAAAATTCCTCACATGTAAAAGACATGATGCACTCACTTGAAAAAATCCATGAATTGATATTAAAATACATGATTTAAATTTCTACACACAAGTTGGGCCTAAAGAAAAGCAAAATAAAACAAAACAAACTGTAAATAAAGAAAAAAAATCAATTTAAAGCACAAAAAAATCTCAAAGTGAATGACAATGTTATATGAGGGCAATCCGTTTATCCATGAATGGATGAAGTATGTGGTTATAGTTGGGATTTCAACTAACTTTCAACTATGCGAGTTGACATCGTTTCAAGTAGTTTTCAATTATAATTCAAATTTTGAATTTCCTGTCAAACACATTGTCACCATTGTTATATGTCATACCATCCATTCATCCATATTATTTGGCACATTAAATCATTTGTTCGTTCGTTCATAATATATGCCACATTAAATCCATCCATTCATAATTAATTGTGGCATTATATATATTATATGACATTTAATGGCATAAATGGAATCATTTATAAATGAATGATATTTTATGATATAATTTCAAACATTATAAATGGTCTAATTTTAATTTTTCAGCATTTTAATGAATATGTAAGATGTCATAAAATTATATACCAATTATTTTATACCACAAAATTGAACCCTTACTAAGTTAAAGTAATTTGCCTAGCCTAGTTAGCTATCCTAGCCTAGGTTTAATTAG
>Ga0209611_10011491_pt1 | contig 12728 bp, 9 predicted proteins | sample S1TSphgellanicum_3_FD_187693 | JGI IMG/M metagenome (GOLD analysis project Ga0209611, IMG submission 187693) | Host-associated microbial communities from peat moss isolated from Minnesota, USA - S1T2_Fc - Sphagnum magellanicum MG (SPAdes) (version 2) | ecosystem: Host-associated > Plants > Peat...
AGAAAGGCTCTGTCCAGCGGAAAGGACTTGCCTTAATCCCATACAGGAGTGGCAAGCCTGCAAGATGGTCACAGCTTCCAACACTAGTAACACTGATCGAGCTCTCAGATTACACGCCATTTCCTATCCTGGAGGAGTGTCGTGCGTCTAAGTTGTCCTTGTTCACCACCGCCTGCAGGTTACTTAGCTCTTTATAAAAGCTTAGAATCTTATGAACTGGCTTCTGATGAATTGAATCAAGTTGTGCTAGCCAACTCTTTCTTATCTCCTTCCTCCGCACGTGAGCATGTAATTTGGGATAATCCAGTGTCCCATTTACTAGCTTCAATCGGACGTGGGTGCTCCTCCACTTGTCCATAGATTTGACTACTTGGGCCAAGGAAAGTTCTAGAGTCGCTGCTGGTACCTCATTTTCTACTTTGGTTGCAAAAGTCGCTACCACTGCCAGAGATGTAGGAAAGCGAGTCTACGCTGAACTAGGACAAACTTGCTTGTTGTAGGGGAGGTTCCCATATGAGTGGGTTCTCCTGAGGGCGGTAGCCCAGGGGCATTCCGACCTATGGAGAACACACGAGTATGGGAACCTCCATGGGCGTCAAAATCTCTTCGTTTTCTTTGCTCCACTGTTTCCTTGTTGTTTTTTTTTTGAATTTTCCTGATCTGTCCCTTTTCTCCTTGTATTTTTGAATGTTCCTGATCCATCCCATCAAATAATCTTTCCATGGGAACATGGGAACGAAAAATTATAGTGAGATCTCCCCTACCACATAACTGCCTAGGGATCTTTCGGTGGGGAATCTCCCTCAAGATACAAAGGAAAATAAAAAGAGAGGTTTTTATGTTATTATAGAACACTTGCCTAGTATATTAAAGAGTAGGATGACGACTGAGAGAGGACCTGTTCTGGGTATCTGGCCCCAGCATGAGGAAGGAGCTGCCCCACCTGAATTCCCAGAATTCCCCCCTTTAAGGTCCTTATCCAGCATAAAGATTGGTCAAAATTTTAGTGGCTCCACTTTTTTTGAGGAGAGGAGAAACCTTACACACAAGGTGCAGCCTCTTCCTCTGTTGCATCTAAATCTACTACAATGGTTAAGGTGCCCTCCACATACATTTAAAAGAATTCTACCAATACTTTACACACTTGGAAAAATTTCAAGTGTATATGGAGAGCACCTTATGTTCGTGAATGTACCTGCTCCCAGCAAAGAGGAATGTCTTACACTACTCCTTAGGGATCTTACTCCTATAAGGATAGGAATAAATGTGACAACCCACACCCTTCTATGCCTTGTGATCCACTTACCTTTAGATTCCACATCATGTGCACCTCATGCTTTCCATGGAGAAGGGACATCCGTTGTGGACATCTCAAAATGCAGCGCCTAGGCTGGACTTGGCTATGGCCTTATGTTGGGCCCCTTATTCTTGAAATGTCCCCCCACCTTGGGTCACACAAGCGAGGGTTCATCCTTTCAATCCTAAATGTAATGTGTGAGGGACAGTATTTAAAATACAATTAATTTACAACTTTGTTAAACCATTCAACTTTAAGATTAAACTGTTAAAATTTTCAGTTTTTTAGAATTGGAACTGCAGGCAAGGGGACCTTTTGTTTTGGGTTAAATTAATTTGGGATTTTGTGCTAAACATTTGTGTCAATGTACAGGTAGGTAAATCATGTTGACATATGTGCTACATTTTAGGATGGTTGTTTAGGGTTTCAGGTGGAAGCACAATAGGGGGTCAAATTTGTCATCACATTGTATTATATTTTATTTTTTAAAGGTGCCCATGTTTGCAATTCAATCATTTCAATACTAACAAAAAGAAAATTTATAATGTTTTTACAGATTATGGGAAGCTAAAAAGCAAAGAATTTTTAAAAATTATTTTATATGATGTGATGTTAGAATATAGTTGTGCAAAAAATATGTATGTCATAGTGTATTAAAAAATATAAATATTTAATAAATAGTTGAAAATGAATTTTAATGTTTATTAAATTTGTAGTTTTTATTTTGATCGTGATCTCATATGATTGGAATAGGTTTGTGAGTTATGGGAAGAGTTTGATAATATGATATCACAAATGAGTTTTTTTTAGGGCAATGATTATAAGTATTTGATAAACTAAAATTTTGACAATCATTTTTAAATGGAATATGACAAAAAATTGTGAGGTGGATCATTTTATGAGAATTCTAGTTCAAATGTTTTTGATTGATTAATTCAAGCCAAAAACTAGTGCAATCTAAAACAAAAAATGGGATGTTTTGTTATTCTTCAACTTAATCTTCTAAATTTATTTCTTTTTAAAATAATATTAAATAACATGAACTTTATGAAAATCAAAATGTAAAACCCAAATTGCAAAATGAAACCCAAAATGAAACACAACACATTTTGAAGGTGTATGTTTGTTATACATGTTGTGAAAGTGCCCATGTTGACCCTCCCATAGTGTGCTTTCACTTTTTCACATGTTACCCCATTTGTTACTAATGTTTGGTATTAAATAATTTGAAAGAGGGTGGGTTGGGAAAATATATATTTCTTGATTTAACCATATTGGATTTCTTCCAAGAATTGAATATTGAATGTATTGAGCATGGAAAATAGTTCAAGCCATTGATTTACCATTGTATATTGAAAATGTTTAAGGAACCGTGTAGACATATATTTATATGCATTTATCAAAAATTTGAAATATTTCATCTTTTGGAACAATTAAATTTACAATACAATTATTAATTATCAATGGTAGGTAAGGTCATTGATGTAATCTACCTTGTGGCAAAGATTTGTTTTGTGGTGAATTTTTATCATTTTACGGAAAATAATTTGGAAAAAAAAATTGTCAAAAATTCCTTGTTTCCATGAAAATGTTTGCCAAATTTTCTACTTTTATATTATCCTCATGGTTATTACTTATGATACATCTTTTCCTATGAATTTGATTTTTTCCACCATATTTTCAAGAAAAACACTTGTCTTGTTGTGCTTCATAGATTCCCCCTTGTTTGTAGATTTATGGATCATTTTTTTCATTTTTTCATGTTTTTTCATTTTTCAAATTTTAAAAGATTTGATGCAACATTAAAGTTTTGAAGATGCATATCATTGTTCAAAAACACAAAAGCATGAATTGGCTTTCAATAGGGTAAAAACACAATCAAAGAAACCACACAAGTGAGTGGACACTCCTTAAAATTGCATTTTTGTATGTTTGAAAGATCACAAGTGAAGCATATTAATTTAAATTCTCATAATGTTTTTGGAAATAGTTTTCATTAATTGCAAAGTTTACATTCTCAAAACTTGACACAAATCAAAAATGTTTTTGCATGTTCATTGTGCTCATTGCCAAAGCTTTTCCAATAGATGAATCGAAATGTAATTATAGGTTTGAAAGGGTAAGAAGACTTGATTTTGTGAATCTTGGGATCCCAAAGTTAGAAGTACCCTTATATGTTTAAAGATTTTAATCCTTCGACAAGGCCTACATTAAGGGAGGAAATCAAGGATGTGGAAAAATTATTGATTTCAAACAAAACATGAAAAACATTACTCAAACACACCCAAAACATTTGGAGGAGAAAAAATTGGACCTCAAGGAGCAATCATTGGTAGATTTGCATTATTATATTCCTAATATTGTTTAAATCCTTGAATATTTTATTTTATATTTTTCCTTTTTCTCTCTTCATCTTTCTTTAATGGCAATGTACTTTGAATTCTTGACATGAATTTCATGGGGTTATTGTTGTTGGTGGAATTTCTTCGAAAGCATTGTGCATTTATTTAATGTATCAACATGTCCCACTACTTGGAATACCATGTTAAGTTGTAGCATTGAATGCAAACATGATATAAGGAGCCATTGCAGGATGTAACTATTGTTTAATTTCCATTGTGATAAGTGGTTACTTAAATTGAGGTTGAAATTTTTAGATGAACTTATATGACAATATTTTTTACATATTGTGGGAACATTTGGAAAATTTTGAAATGAATATAATGAGTATGGAATACCCAAAATGACTTTTAAACAATGTAACTAGTGTTTTTTTGTTGCAAAAAACACTTTTTCAAAAATGTGAAATGATTTGAAAATGATATTTTTATGGGGTAACTTTTGTGTACATATTTTCATTATAGTATAGTGCTACATCTTTTTGGGTCATAAAAATTAATTAATGTAAAAGTTGATTGCGAAATCACAATTTGAAACATGTATATTTTATAGAATATTCCATTATCAATGATTGTTAATGATTAAACCTTTGTCTTGGATTGGCTTCATATATCATGTTTTGACCCCACTTCTAATTAGCCCATGTCATTGATGTCACATGTTATATGAATTTTGAAGGCTATCAATATACAAAAGATTATTAATTGAAAATTTGTTGCAATTAATTATAACATTGACCTATATAAACATTTTTATCATAATCTCTTGCTTTTGCTTGATAGGAGTTGAACATTCAAACATCCAACATGAATGTGGTTAAAATAAGGAACATGTCAATGGATCCCAAATCTGAAATAGGGGCTTGGGAAAGGGAACGACTCACAAGTTGTTTTCAATTTAGAGAGGCAATTGGACAAACTAAAAACTTGAGTAAAGGATACGTAACACATGGCCATTCAAGGGCAAACATTAATTGTCACATTCATGACCAAGAATTGGAGAAGTGTTTGCTACACATGAAGCAATTTATTGCAAAATGAGTTGGAATGTATTTCGATGCAATAAGATGAATTGAAAGAAATGTGCAAGCATGATGTTTAAATTTAACCACATTTTTCTATATGAAAAACCTTTGGAGAAGGGGCTTTCATTGTCCTCAAACCATGTGGATTATACTATAATTAAGGCTTTCATTGCATGGATGTTGTCATCACATCTTACAAACACAAAAGAAGATTTCTTTTAAAAAACAACAAAATTCAAATCAATTGATTTTGAATTTGATGTTGTTTTGAAATTCTATAATAGTTGAATTTAAAATTATTAAAATTTTGAAATCTCAAAATAAATCCAAATAGTGGAATTGAAAATAATAAAACTCAAGGAAAGGATAAATAAATTATTTTTATTTAAATTAAATCAAAATGACCAGTAGAAAAATCCAAATGCACCATTGAATGTTTCAAGTTTGGAAATAACAAACAAACTAAACCATACAATCTAATTCATGTGAATGCATGGTATGGTGGTTCATTTTAGGTAGATGTTCCACTCCATAGGAGTCCATAAAAAGTTTGCTAAAGAACATGGTTACTTGTTTCTCATAACTTATGATTATAATCATTTATAAGTTGATGTTCATCCATTTGTGAACATTCATATTCTATTTTTAAACTAAAATAAAATGATGATGACATTAGTTGTTTTGATGGATGCAATTTTTTTAAAATCATAATACTTAGAAAAATGTTTAAGAAAGTCCATATGAATTATGGTCCTTTTAGATATTTCATAATCAAACACTTTTAGAACAAAAAAAATTGAAAGAAAAAATAATTTGTAACTCATAAGGACTTATGAAAATAAGGTCAAATTTTAACCATTTAAATTCCATAAAAACAAATTTGCTACGGTTTTCAAGAAAATGGTCCCATATATATGTTATTCATTCCATTTTTCAACTTATACTTAGTCACTAAAAATCAATTAAATTGAAATTTACTATGAATACATTGCAATCAGGAAACTAATTCATACATTGTCCTTTCAAAAGTCCATTATTAACAATTGGGGTAACATTTTCAAAACAAATTACAGTTTCAGTTTCATAATCAAGTTATGAATTTAAAATAAATTATCAATTAACAAATTGAAACATACATTTATCACCACATCCATTTAAACAAAAGGCACCTTGTAAAAATATGAATATGACTCCATAAGTGAGCCATCTTACCATGTACTCATCCATTCATCATGTCTTTCAAGTCAATTCATGTGATGAAATGTCCTTGTTGCATATATTATGTAACAAATATTACACCTTGATTTGAAATTAAAAGGGTTAACAAATTACAATTAATAATCTTGGAATTGGTGCCCACCTATGTTTGTGACTATCAAAGATTTTTTTATGATATTTAAACATTGTCATTGTCATCATGAAAAATTGAAATGGGTTTTTAATCATGCTTTCCATTTGTTCTAAATGTTCAACAATCACAATGAGTGCACAAGATGCATCAATAACTTGCAACAACAAAAGAACAATCAATCAAAACAAAAAATAAGAAAGATTTAAAACTAATTTAAAAAAAAACAACACAAAAAAACCATAAAATTATATATATTTTTGAAAGCAAATGAGAAACATAAGAAAAGCATAAAAGATGTCATGAACATTTTTAATTTCTTCCACATTTATTAAACTTTTGAAAGATAATTTCATCAAAAGACAATGGGGATGTAGTTGTAGTTGACCTACCACAATTTGAACTATACCATGATCCTATCCTATGAATCATTCTTGTGTTTTGAAAAATGAATGTTTTAAGATGTTAAACAATGAAAGGTAGATATAGATGTTTAGTCTTTTAACCAATAAGTGCAAAAATAATCAAAAGAAAATAATTGAACAAATTTTGAATGTCATGTTGAAATATAGACCAATAGGAAATGTTGAATTCTAAAACATTTCTTTACTTAATAAGGTTGTTCTTATTATGCAACCTTTTTTATGGGAAAAAAAAAAAGTTCAATTTTCACAATTTTTTTTTCATAATATGAAAACTTTATGCCATCATGTAAACACACACTATTTTATTTGTGGTTAAAATATGAAACAACTTGAACAAAATAATATTTTCATATCATTCTTTTTTGACAAAATTACACAAGTGGATATAATCCCTAAGTCATGTTTAAGCACACTTAGACAACCTTTAGTTATCAAAATTATCATTATTTCTTACCATATTGATCCTAATCTACACTTTTATTTAACGAAACAATAAATATGATATAACTTGTAGGTTATATTATTCATAACAATCAATCAAATTTAAGGTTCAATATGATTTTGAAGGTAAACATTCCTTTTGTGTACTTGAATTGTGAATGCACCCCCCAATGATCATCACACATTTTCAATCAATATAATTTGTTACATAGTTTTACCTACACAATGGTTGAAAAACTTGAAAAACTTGTCAATGTGTCAGTCTTGTGGCGATTGATCAGAAGAAGCAGCAGCAGCTGCTGAAGGGCATCAATCACTGCACCTGAATCTATACTTATCAAGTGAAATGTTTTTCATATCAATACAATTGTTGAAGGTTCTTATAATCTGGTGTTCAACACCCAACAAATTATTATCAAAACTCCAAAAGCGAGCTTCTAGAAAATTGGATTCTTGGTTGCACTTATGTGTGAAACCAGAACTAGAACCAGACTCAAGGTTTTTGGCAAAAAAAACAATTTTAATAAGATTAAATGTAGGTGCTACTGAACAGTTAAGTTTTTTTACTCTGGGTGACTAGTAACCAGACCAGAACCAAGTCTGATTTTGAGAGCAGGAATCAGAAGTAGAACCAGAAATTATTTATTTTTGAAGAACTGCACCCAAAATGAGGTTCTTGATTCCATCCATGTGTGGAACTGGAGCTGAAACCAGAACTGATTATAGAACCTGGATATCCCTCAAAGGGAAACTTATTATAAAACCTGGATGTCCCTCAAAAGGAAATGGATATCCAAGTGGGCAACCAGAAACCTTTACCCAGTTTGTGTTATGTACATCCAAGCCAGGAGGGAACTAGGAGATGTGAAATAAGCAAAGGGTCCTTATTGCAGACAGTTATTGTAACTAATAGAGTCTATAGTTGCAGGCCCAAAATGTGCATACCAGCGCGGTCCACTTATACAGGGTTGTCCAGTTATGTATATGCACAATTCTCAATTATGCATAAATGCATATCTTAAATTGATTCAATTTCAAAAAAATAAATTATACATATTCCAAATACAGACTGACCACTCATTTTGAATTATGGATATTTATGGATGGAAGAGAGTTCAGTTAAGCGAATGTATATCTATATCTGGGGATTATTTAGGCGTATGTTCAGTTATGTACAATGTTTTAAAAAAAATTCTTTTAGCAGGTGTAGTGGCTAGGATCCTCAACATTAATTAGAAGTAAATGGCTATTGACCTGGAGGGACATTAATTTTTTTGGGATTTCTGCTTAGTTTTGACGACTTGCAAGAACACATTGTCTAAATTTGGGGACTTCTTTAAATTTATTTTTTCAAAATATGGTGAATTTTTTTTATTAATAAAAAAAACCCTTTGTTGCATTTGTCAACCCCTTTTTTTCACCAGGTTGCAAAAATTTGAAAAAGAAAACACTATCTCTGTATGAGAGCTCTACAAAATCGAAAATTTTATACATATCTAGGAGGAAGTTCCAGGGTTTGTGATTTTTTAAAGTTTGGAGGATATGCTTTTACACTCAAAACCTTAAGCCCTAGTCGGCATTTTGAGTGATAAGTGACAAATGGGCAATGCATATCTTCTATGCATGTCCATAATTTTTAGGATTCAATAATCATCTATTCATAAATAGCAAAGGGGGGAAAAATAAAAATTAATACATAACCGTCTACATATGAAAATATATGAAATTTTAATAATACATATCCATTTTCTTTTTAGAAGTGAAAATATTCTTTATTCATATCCGGAGTTTTGTCCAGAAGTTGGATAACCAGACAACATTGGTGGATACCATGATACAATATCTATAATAGGCAGCACCAGAATGCGTCTGGGTGTCATCCATTCATCTTTCTTGAGAAAAACATGAATCAGGCTAAGGGCAGACGAGGAAAAAAAGAGAGACAAGCAGTACTTCTATACTGCCTACAATAAGGACCCTTTGCTTTATTTAAGGTCTTCCAAACCAAACCTTTACACAGTTTCTGGCACTATAATCTTTTTAGAGTCTATCGTTTTATTTTGAGGCTTTTGAAGGATCATCAATGGAGTCACAACTGGAATTATTACACAAGGCTTTTGAAGTTGTTGGTGTAGCAGAGAAGGAAGTTGCATGAAGGATTCCACATGCTTGGAGTCATGGGTGAGGCCAGCACCCTAGTGATGATGAACCAGTGATGAACTACTTCCCCTAGCAGCCACATTCTGTCTCCTAGTTTGTCATCAGGCCAACACCAGCACCCAAGTGATGAAGTAGTGATGAATTAGGACGAATTACCTATGTAAAATTAATTTCTCCCAGGGCCATGTTTTCTGATGTTTTGCATCAATTGTGGGTTCCCATTCACCATTTGGACTAGAATGTCATAACATGAACACTCATTCATCTCATATTCTAATTTGTCAGTGACAGAAACAATATTGGTTCTGCCCCAAGATGCAACAGAACCTACTTCACAGAGTTAGATATGAATAGATTTTGCTCATGGAACCATTCTGCAACATTTTCAGTCCAGCAATGAGTTTACTGCATCAGCCCTACTCTATCATTGCATGAAGGTCCTGATCTGATTTAGTTGAGAACAGCACATGGGAATGTTGGGAACATCAATGTGAAAAAATTCTAATCATATGTTATTTGAGATTTTATAATGAATGGGGAATATCAATGGGCCAAGGTTGGGGATGATGACATTGGAACATTTGTACAGATTGCAGACAATGTGAACATTTATTTGACATTTGAAATCTCCACTTCAGTGTTTTTCATTTGCATTTGCAGTAGTCTTTGACCAAAGGCAGTAAGTTGGTTCTATACACTCTTACTGCCTCATTGCATTGAGTTTCCGTGCTTCATTCCCACATTGCCTTGTTTGCTTTGCTTCACATAATGCCTTCAGAATTCTGCTCTTGAAACTGAAATGACATGATGGGCTAACAATTTTGTGTTATTGGTCTACATCCCTTGGATTAATGATTGTTGGTTTCCCTATCTGTCAATGAAGCAGATATACAAAACAGGGTTTTTCTTTTCAATTTTGTGATCTTGGTGAGGTGCAGGTCATCCATAAGACGATTTAGCCAGATTTAGCAATATACAAAATATGAAAGTAGGAAAAAAATCTGGTGAATTTGGGCCATTTTTTCCATGAAAAATCCTTTGTATAGGTCAAAATCATATTTTAAAGTCCAGATTTGACAATATTTTCTCGAAAAAGCACTCACACAAAACCTTTTCAGATAGTAAATTACTCTTTTTCTCCTGCATGCTTTTCTTTCAAGCTTTCTGATATGAGAGCAAATTCACCTTGTGTCAAGGACATTTGGGCATAAGTATGCTTGGATGGACCCTTTAGGAATAACCTCAAAGTATGATAAACCTAGTAAATTTAGTCAAATAATAATAATAATATGTTTTCCCCATGTTTATTTGTTGAATGCCAAGGTATATGGTTTTAAACATTCATTGAATTTCTTAAAATGCAGGGCATCATTACAAAAAGAAATTCCTAATCACAATGACCCTTTTCATAATCACATTTCTGAATTTTGAAAATTCATAAGTAAATCATACTTATTTCATAATTATTTAATATAAAATCATATAAGATATCATCTGAGGTGCCTTTGAAAATTATATCTTAATTTTTTCAACCAGAACGTGTTCCAAACTCATGTTCCTGATCCAAAAGTTTAAAAAAACCAAACATTATTGCATGCTTGAAAACAATTCTAAATGCAGTGATTAAAAAATCCAAATACAAAATAGTCTTGAATAAATTTATATAACTTGGTCATGCACTCAACAATGAATTCAATGAAAAATCTCATTTTCAATGCTTTTTATATTTCCAAAAACTTTGATAGGCCCAATAAGAGACGGTGTGACTTTCTTAGTGAGTCCACCCAAGGATACTAATGGCCACTTTGAAGTTATCAAGAGTTCAACAATAAGAAATTCATTCTCGATTGCACGTGCAATTGTAAACAAAAATCTTCATAGTTTGAACCTCTATAAACTGATCCCCCCAAATTTTATAACCTCTCAAATTTTATCACTCCGGCCCGGTCCATCAATGGGACCACGCAAAATTTTTATATTCTTATAACTTATCACTTTTCCTCTCTCCCGACAATTTTATAATTTTATAATTCGTTTATTTCTTGATCAGTTATGGTGAAAATAGCTAGTAATAGGCTAGTGATAGGCTAGTAATAGGCTAATGAACCCTGCGCCTCACAGTTCCAAACTCTCCCATAACTTATAACCTCTCAAACTTTATCACTGGCTGTCGGTCCCTAGGTGATAAAATTATAGACGTTCTACTGTACTTGAGCCAATGTTTGACTTTTTTAATGTCAAGTTGATGTCTCAGGTTGAGTCCAATTTTATTTACTTTCCCATGATTCCCACCCATACTTGGCAAGTAGCACATGGAATTTTTTTTGAAAAGGGCGCATTTCGAAAAGCAAAATGCCCATCATCTGGGAACTCCCATACAACAAGCAAGTTTGTCCAAGTTCAGTGTAGACTGGCTTTCCTACATCTCGGGCAGTGGTAGCGACTTTTGCAACCAAAGTAGAAAATGAGGTACCAGCACCGACTGTAGCACTTTCCTTGGCCCAAGTAGTCAAATCTATGGACAAAACCCTAAATCCTAAACCCTTATAGTAGATTTAGATGCAACAGAGGAAGAGGCTGCACCTTGTGTGTAAGGTTTCTCCTCTCCTCAAAAAAAGTGGAGCCATTAAAATTTTGACCAATCTTTATGCTGGATAAGGACCTTAAAGGGGGGAATTCTGGGAATTCAGGTGGGGCAGCTCCTTCCTCATGCTGGGGCCAGATACCCAGAACAGGTCCTCTCTCAGTCGTCATCCTACTCTTTAATATACTAGGCAAGTGTTCTATAATAACATAAAAACCTCTCTTTTTATTTTCCTTTGTATCTTGAGGGAGATTCCCCACCGAAAGATCCCTAGGCAGTTATGTGGTAGGGGAGATCTCACTATAATTTTTCGTTCCCATGTTCCCATGGAAAGATTATTTGATGGGATGGATCAGGAACATTCAAAAATACAAGGAGAAAAGGGACAGATCAGGAAAATTCAAAAAAAAAACAACAAGGAAACAGTGGAGCAAAGAAAACGAAGAGATTTTGACGCCCATGGAGGTTCCCATACTCGTGTGTTCTCCATAGGTCGGAATGCCCCTGGGCTACCGCCCTCAGGAGAACCCACTCATATGGGAACCTCCCCTACAACAAGCAAGTTTGTCCTAGTTCAGCGTAGACTCGCTTTCCTACATCTCTGGCAGTGGTAGCGACTTTTGCAACCAAAGTAGAAAATGAGGTACCAGCAGCGACTCTAGAACTTTCCTTGGCCCAAGTAGTCAAATCTATGGACAAGTGGAGGAGCACCCACGTCCGATTGAAGCTAGTAAATGGGACACTGGATTATCCCAAATTACATGCTCACGTGCGGAGGAAGGAGATAAGAAAGAGTTGGCTAGCACAACTTGATTCAATTCATCAGAAGCCAGTTCATAAGATTCTAAGCTTTTATAAAGAGCTAAGTAACCTGCAGGCGGTGGTGAACAAGGACAACTTAGACGCACGACACTCCTCCAGGATAGGAAATGGCGTGTAATCTGAGAGCTCGATCAGTGTTACTAGTGTTGGAAGCTGTGACCATCTTGCAGGCTTGCCACTCCTGTATGGGATTAAGGCAAGTCCTTTCCGCTGGACAGAGCCTTTCT
>Ga0209611_10011492_pt1 | contig 12728 bp, 9 predicted proteins | sample S1TSphgellanicum_3_FD_187693 | JGI IMG/M metagenome (GOLD analysis project Ga0209611, IMG submission 187693) | Host-associated microbial communities from peat moss isolated from Minnesota, USA - S1T2_Fc - Sphagnum magellanicum MG (SPAdes) (version 2) | ecosystem: Host-associated > Plants > Peat...
AGCCTTTTTTAATTGGCCCATTACAAACTATGTATTTCTAGGCTTAGGACTCCCTCCCAAAATAGAAGTTTTTGGATGGGTTGTTTGCAGCACCAAGTCAATGGTGCTCACAAATGGAATGTTCATTCAAGTTTTTAGACACCAAACTGGGTATGTTGTATGTTCCACATGCTTAACAGCCTACTACGTTTAACAGATGTTAGTGTATAGATATTAGAAACACAGTTCCTGGAAATTCATCATGCCAAAATTGTACGTGTATGTAGCATGCACAAAGATTAAAAAAATGTCATTATAGGAAGTGGGAGTAGACTCTAGAGTGCAGACCATGACACCTCAGGTGGGCTTTTTGAAATTACAAAGTGTAAAAAACCTTGATGCCCACTCTTGCCAAAAAGACAACAAAAATTTAACAGTGAAAATGTGGCCCACAAGGGCTTGCAGTGCACATGGCCACCTTTAACTCTTGTTGCAAATGAGCCCTTTTGGGTACCTCATATCTCGAGACTAGAGTTCCAACAACGTATCTCTACACTTTATATATATGTATATGTATATCTCTCAGTGATTAAATTTATTCAAATTTCAGATGTCGTGTGATTGGTTAGCATCCCAAGAGGGATTTAGCATTAAATGGTGATAGGTTTTTAGAACCCGTGTAAACAATTAACAATATGTCTAAACAGTTTTTTTTAAAACTAGTTAAAAGAATGCTACCAAACTAAAAGTAGAGTTCAAATTTGGTGATTTTATTTTCTAATTTCTCGAAATTTGGAGATTTTTCCAGTAAAAATGGGAATATTACAGTAGAATATTTCCTTTTTCTTTTTAATTTTCACATTTTGTCGAAATTTCACCCAAAACAAGCTGATGTATATAGTGTGATCTGCACTAATCAGTCAAGGGTGCCTTCCAAGTCCAGCATTTTTTTTTTGCAATGAGCCTCTTTGATTTTTCATGACAAAAAATTCTTATATTTGGAGACTTCCCAAATATCTCTTATATATACTTCTTATATTCTATGAACTAACATGTATTTAATTAATTCCGAACTTTGAAAAAGATCAAAAATAACTTAAAACAATTAGATAGTTAATAAAAATTTGAAATTGCAAATTGAACCTAGTGGCCAATAGGCCCAATGCATACTATCATTATTAGTAATGATCACAAAAATCACATAAGAAAAGGCACATTTGAATATTGTGTAGATCACAAAAGTAAAACATGAAATAGAACTAATACCTAATGGTGACCAAGTGATAAAGAGTGAATATAGAGGACTCAAAAACATTTGAAAAAAAATCCCAAATAAAAGAGGGTTCAAGAGGATGATATGAAAATTGTGTAGATCACAAAAGCATAAATGAAACAAAATTAAGCCTTGGTGGTCACTAGGTGATAAAAAGTGAATGCGGAACACTTGACAACATTTGAAAAAAATTCCAAAATAAAAGAGGGCTTAGGAAGAAAATATGAAAATTGTGTAGATCACAAAAACAAAAATGAAATAAAACTAAGACCTATTTGTCACCAAGTGATAAAGAGTGAAAATGGAGGATTCAAAAGGATTTGAAGGATTGAAAACATTTCCAAAGTAAAAGAGTAATCATGAAAGATGCATCATTTCAAATAAAATTTTATTAAATAAATAAAACATTAGATTTTGTCATATGAAATAAAAACTAAGAAACTTGCAATGGAAGTTTGAAAGCCCAATGAAATGATCCTTTGCTATCATATTATTACTAGCACAATTAAAATAATTGTGTTTTGGAGCAATTAGATAACCAACTATATCACCTCTCTCGAAATAGAAATCCACTGGAAAACATCACTTTCTACCTTTAGATCTGGAAACATCATCGCCTGAACTGCAAACAATAATCCGAACCAACTACAAGTGAAATTCAATAATTGGATAAGTAAAGATAATTCAAAGGGGAAAAAAGAAAACACAATAATTTAATTTGCCTCAAGCATAAAAAGAGTTCATACCTAAAGGAAATTGAGTGCCACTATCCCCATTATCACTTTTCATCTATTGTATGAACAAAACTAATTTGGTGAAAAAGAAGTCAAGTGGGGCTTTGAATATTTGACAATGATTTCATAATGGACACCAATTGTCCTCACCGATGGTAATCCAACCAATGCTAGCCATAAATGGAATATGAGGTCCAACCATTGGACCTTAGTCTTTGACAATTTATGTCCTCTAAAAGAATCAATGAATTGACTATTGCATTCGGAATTTCGAAGGGCCTTGCTTGGCTCATCGTTAGGGAACAACATTTGGTCTTCTATCCCATAGTGTAGCAAAGTTTCAAAAACCACCTATTTAACACATGGCCATATTAGCACTTCCTAATTGGAAAACTAATTAATTTGTGTTGTTTGCCTGTAAAGTGAAGAAAATTGTTTGTTTATGTCTTTATGTTAGGAAAGGTCTTCACAAGAAAACATTCCCAGACTTAGGGTCCTACATTCATTCCAACTTCACAAATTGATCATGAACTTGTCCACATGCTTTAATTTACATTTATTATGTGACATTTAACATATACAATATATGTATATATAAGACATTATAAATATTCCCAATCAAAATCATGAACAAGATACATACAATTTTATGATTTAATCATTGAAATGTTGTACTTTTTAAATGTGACATATTTAATAATATTACATCCAAAGGTATTGAACTTGATGTATTTCATGTGAATGTTAAACAACATACATATTTGTAGATCTCCATATCCTTGGTTTTTCAACACTACACATAAAATTGATATTGCATGCATTAGATGTTTGAAAGAATGATTTCAATTCAATTGAGCCCATGCAATTGTCAAATCAAGTTCACCATTATTGAAGAAGAATTGAAGGTAATGGGCTTGGTTTGTTAAACATCATTTGAATTAAGAATTTAATTGTCAAAACCAATACGACAAAAATACTCAAGAAAAAGTTGCGTTAACAAATTGCAAATTATAGAACATAATTTGGCATCCGTGTAAACCATAAACTCTTGCTTATCCTTAGCACTTACACAAGTGGTGTTACTTTGTAAACCTTGAATCTTGTGTATTTTTCAATACAAATTATTGGTCCTTCATATTTTTTTCAATTATTGATTTTTATGAACCATAAATTCTTTCATTTGATTTGTAATTACCATTTTTCTAACTCTACTTGCCACTTGATAGCATTTTACCAAGCAAATCGATGTTGTAATAGAGGCAACAATGACCTAAAATCTTATGAAATAATTTGACAAAAAGAAACTCTAAAAGGGTGAAGTGAGTTGAGTAAATTTTGATTATGAACAAGACCTTTACGACATTTCAATGAAATTTTTGGAAAATTGTAGTTTGTCCACTTCACCATAATCCTAGCCACAAAAATTAGGTTTAGCCATGTCTTTGAAAGAAAAATTTGAAAGTTCATTAAAATTAGACTTTAGGTTGTCCCCTATAACCTCAAGTTGCTCCCTATCAAATTGATGCACATGCCTTTACATCCATTTTCATTTATCCATTTCACATGACTTTATTGCCATACGGTTTGAATTTGGACTTTTAATGTTCATTGCCTTTCATGACTTCACATTGATTTTCATCCACCCCCCAATCACCACTTCACCCAACTTTGTATTGACTAAAAGTGCATGTTAAAAAATCCCAATCTCATGTTACAACAAGGGGCTCCATTAGGTTAAGGAAATTTTGTGGGGTCTACTAGGAAATATTTGAAGACAAAGAAAAATGCCCATGTTTGAATGCCTCAACTTATTTTATTACACAAGAGGAATGGTGCAATGTAGGTTTCAAGTGCAATTTGGCATGTTATGGTGTGAGATGTAATGTTGTTGCAAAGGTGTGTGCATGACATTTAAATAACTCTTGATTCCTTGTTTTGCATGGAATGTACTTGAAACCCTTCAAATCTTTACATTATAATTTTTCATTTTTAATTTTTTTTGTCATAAATATGTGTGCTTAAAATATAACTTGTGATGATTTATATGTTTGGTGTTTTGAACTAGTTGTGTTTTGTTTGTTATTATGGATTTTCTTGTGGTTATGCATTCCAAATTAAATGATTGTTATGTTATTGTGACCCAAATGCCTTTATATTTTTCATGCCTTCTCATTCTCATGATTTGGATATAGATTTTTTGCCTTTGATTATTTAGTTGCAAATGCACTCCACATCCTACATTCATGTTTTATTAATGGGACACATCAAATCTTGCAAATGATATTATTTGTTATAGAAAAATTCTTTGCTATAAATCTTTTGTGTGTTTTTATTGCCACCATGATGTTGTTTCATTTTCTCATTACTTGTTTATGTCTCCTATTGTTGGAAGATATAATGTTTTTCTTGGTTGCATCATTTGATTTGGAATTAAAATAGATATTTTGTTTACAACATATTCATGCATGTTAATCCTTTTGATGATTGATTATTTTCAATACAAGAAATTTGTTTTTTCAAAGTCCTTGATTGGTGAAAAGACACTAAAGGTGAATCACTTTTCACTAAAAACAAATGATGTATAACAAATATTATAGTACACAATAAGCTAAAATCTTGATGGCATACTTTGGTTATTCAAAACACAAGCAAAACATTTAATTTTGTTCATGACAACATTTTGGAACACAAAATTAATTTTGAACCAATAGTTAGATGAGGAGGATTGGATAAAATTAATGTGAAAGAGTATATAACTTACAATTTTGCAATGACCATAGGGCTTCATGTTTGTGTTTCATGAAACATTAACAAACAAACAAAAATTGACAAAAAATGCAATACCCATTTATAAAATCTCCTTCTTTTTTATATGGTAGTGGTTTTTTCCTTAAAATAATATATTATTGTACATTTATTATTTTTAAAATGATTTTTTTAATGGAATTTCATCCAAAAATTTTGATTTTTAATATGGTCCTAGATTTAATTGATGGATATCAATATCATACACCATAAAAAAAATCACCCAAAAACCCACAATCCTAGTTTTGAAGTATATATGCAAATTTTCAAACTCTATGTTGGTTATTATTTTATCAAAAATACATTCCATGTGTTCAAATTCTTCAGTTTTTGTTGAATTTTTAAAAATAATTGATTAGATTAAATCTAAAGCTAATCAAATATACTTTAAAAAATAATAATAATATCCAAGATGTGATGTTCATATGTTACCAAAAACATTAATTCCAAAAATATTATACTTGTGCCTATAATTTTTGGGGGGCTTCATGTGCTTTCACCTTAACCATGTTAATATTGATTTCACAATTTTGTTGCTTGCCCATGAAAATTCTTTGAGTAACAATATAAGGTATAAATGAGGCTGAATATTGAAGGTGCTAATTTGCAAGTGTGTGGGTGTAATGTTGTGGGTGTGCATTCCAAAATCGGAACATGACCTAACATGATGTGGCATTGATGTGGTAGTCAAAAATGTAATGGGGATGCCACAATGAAACACATTAGAACACAATGGATGGTCACAATTCATGAATTCATATTAAGAAAATGTCATAACATATTTGACAAATGTTGGGAACAAAATTGAAACACATCCAAGTTGATAACAAGTTTGCAAGTTATGAAGAATGTTGAAAGAACATAAAAATAACATAATGGGGACATTGTGAAGATGTAGAAGGAACAAAAAAAAAGGAATGTTATGGGAACAATTCCCAACAATGAGCCTCTTGGGTGTAAATCCAATTGTGTCTTGCCACCCATTTTTTCCCTTCATATTTACAACATGAGAGTTTCACAACCACAAAGTAGATTTCACCAAGTGGGGTTGAACTCTAGTTCTTGGTTAAAAATTCATTATTGGGGCATTTTAGTAGGATTGTCCAATTGTATAAATATTCAAGTTGTTGTCGACAAGGTTTTCTGGTTTTTCATTTGTTCAATGTGTATCATTAAAGCTAATCAACCTCTAGTTCTTCTAGTTAAAAAATGTTTTATTTGTGCATCCCAATAGGATGTATCTTGAGGTTATCTATGAAGTTGATTGTTCTTTCAATAATTTGATGTTATTTTTATTTTGTGCTAATTAGGTGACTTGGCAAATGACATTAAAAATTCTCTCAAGTTTGCCGAGTAAAAAAATTTAACTTCAATAACTAGTTTGTGAAAACCACCTTTGAAAATCAATTATTATTAAATTTGTGAAAACCAACACTCTGAGAACTAGCTAGAACTTTTTTTCTTCAATTTTTGAAACCCTCATTGAATTTTCTTAAGTTGAAAATTTTAAGATTGAATCGAGGTGATTTTTAAAAGTTTTTTTGATAATTAAAATTGGTAGTTTTCAAAAAAAAAAAAAAAAAAAACACCCAACATTGAACTAAACCATAAACATAAACCCCCAAACCCAAAAATATTTACAATTAAACCTAAACCTTCAAATTTCATCCTAAAAATCCAACCCTAAAATCCAAACCCTAAAACCTCAAGGTTATAATCCTACCACACTCCATGTTTAAAATTGGATATAACATAGACTTAAGTTGGGTTAATTGTGTAATTTTATTTTTTTTGTTATTCATCCCCTTTTGGGAATCCCATGTTGAGGTTTTATGTTTTGGTAATGATTTTTTGGTACTTTGTAAATAACATCAAAATGGGCATGAGAAGATAGATAGAAAACTAGCAAGTTGTGGAAAGGGGTTTAGATTGAACATGACTTTAAAAGTAAATTTAATGGTTCAAATAATATTATAATTAACTATATTTCATGTCATGCAAGCCAAGATACCACAAGCATACTTTGTATTGATTAGTTGTGAAGACCCCCAAAGTTTAATTTGTTTCCTATTATGATGGGCATCACAAAAAAAATTGATCAAGCTTGGGATAATCCTAAAATACTATATGGTAATCTCCTTGTTTTGGGTTGTTTATATATGTTATAAAAGCAGAACTTAGGACAAAGAATATGGGATACATTGAAGTGCTCTCAAGGCATGTTGGGGAACATGTTGCAAAATTAGTGGGAATTTAATGGGAATAATGAAAATCCAACAACCCCCACCCTCCCCAAAAGAAAAGAACTAAGCCCCTTGGGTGCATGTTGGTTCATCTCATTGGTTGCAAATAATTTCTATGCTTATTTTTCTTCTTTACCATTTTTGGCATAGGCTAATGGCAAGGGCACAAATTGTGGGACATAATCAAAACAATGATAGTTTTCGCCCTAGTAAAGGTCCATTCACACTTAAGTGTAACAACATGGTTCAATCATAATTATGATAATATTGTTGACATATGATGTTGTTGATGAGTAAATAGGTGACATGTCTTGCCTATCTGGCATGTTAACATAATGTTTAACAATAAGTGGTAGAAAAATGTTAAGAGTAAGGAGAAGTGATAAAATCTTGTTAAATTCCTAGATTGGGGACTTTATTAATGGTACTAAACTATTTTATAAACTAATGTGATAACATATAACAACTTAACACTCCATTGTGAAACTTGTTGCATTATTATTAAGTTCTATCCTCCAACACCAAGAAATTCCACAACCTTCAATACCAAGAAACCTCATGATGACATGGCATCCAACTCTAGTGCAAGTAGGAAGGTAAAAATTGTAAATTCTCATCCAAACACACAAATAATTTCACATTCTAGTGCAACTTTGAATATAGGCAATTTGGTAGAATCACAAGTAGGTTCATAAACATGAGCAAATGCAAGTTTGCATTCAAGCAAGCAAATTGTTGTTCAAGGAAATGGTTGAGATGGCAAAAGTGCAACGTGTACAAGTGCCAAAGAGTTACCAAAAGAAATTAGAATCAAAATTACAAGAAGGGAAACAATGTGTAAAGACAAGTGGAATGCACTCAATGTATTCAAATTATAAGAAGTTTGTTGATTATACAAAGGTGTTGGGAACCATACTTAATGTCGGGAATTTTTTTTTAAAGATATATATATATATACCTTGTCAATTCAATTGAAAGTTATAATTCATTGAATCATTTCAAGGTGAAAAGGTTGTTTTGATGTTCCTTTACACACAAGGGATGTGATTGTTGAAGGAAACAAAGTTTTTAAAGAATACCACTTGCAAAAGAGACAAAAGGTGAAGATGATTTGCACTCATAAGATAATGTCCTAGAATCTCAAGATTTAATTCTAAACATTCATGATGTAAGAACTATAGGTTGCCACATAATAATTCATTTTATTTTTCAACAGATTTAAGGGATGGTTTCCTAGATCAAAAGAGTGTTCCATAATGATTACACAAATGCATGAAATGATACCATTTTATAAGAAGTAGCTCACAATAACTCATGAAGGTTCAAAACATTTGATCAAATCAAATTTAATCCCTTTTGATTTTATTTGAATTACTTTGACATTTGATTTTGATTTCAATTTGATTACCCAATTGAAATACATTATAAACATAACATGTATTCACAATTTTGAAAACAATGTCACAAAGTTGCAACAATTCAAAACAAAATGTGTTTATGATTTTGCATTAATCTATGATTTCTCAAGTATTGTTCCATTGCAATGCATTGGATGATCTTAGAAATCTCACCGCATTAGAATGCAAATTCAACATCAAGTTCTTTCACCTCATCACCTCATACCCCTTGATCAAAGTTTCTCTTTTCCACACTTTTTTTGTTTTTTGGCACATTTTTTACTTTTAATTGGAGCATCAACTCATCAACGTCTTCATCTTTGCCATTCAAAATCATGTTATGTAGCATGTAGCAACAAATAACCACATCCAAAAGGAATAGGACTTTAGGTTGACTTGATAAAAAATTCCCTACACATCTTTTTGAATATACCAAAAAAAAAAATTATTGTAATTCTTGCATGAAACAAGCCTATTATAAATACCTTTAGCATAAAATGTCACATTCCAATTTGTTTGTATGGTATCATCAACCATGGTAACAACAAGTACCCCTTGTCCTCAATTACATAAAGCTTGATGCCCTCGTGCAAATTTCGTTTATGGAACAAATATCCCAATGTAGCCTTTCAATAAATTAAAGATAATCACAACACTCTTTCATTAGTTGTCGACCCCAATGCATTGAAATGCCAAATAATTGTTTCCTATGATCAATAATTGCTTGCAACCAGACACAATATGCCTTGGATTTGAAGGAATAATAATCACCTTCAAAAGGGACCTTTGATTTTTAAATATAAATCCATACAATGTTAATTGCCCTTGGATACTTTGCAAGCTTGATAGCTTGTTGAACCCCTCCATCACCTACAACAAACTATGTCTTTCCCTCATCAAACTTAGTTTTTGAAAACATCATTCATGACATGTAAAAATTTGCACAACATCAAATGAACTATGGACTTTCCAATTACAAAAAACTTGTTGCATTGTAAGTATTTAGATGCATGTGCAAGCTTGTATAATAAACATATCACCTTCATGTTTGTTAATACAACACACAGATATCTTATATCCTTTTCATTTTGTGTTTCAATTTCTGTGTTAATTGCCTCACTAAAAATTTCCAATTGAGACATGTTCAATCCATCAGTTATCACCGCATTGCATCGTAAGAAACAAAAAAAACTAAATTGTCAACTTGGACTTCATTAAATCACCTAGATCATGATTCAAAAGAAAATATGACACAAGATATCCTTTAATTGTCAAGAACCAGTGAATTCATCTTCTCAAACACAAGTTGATCAATTTTTGCGGCATCATTCAATGAAAAGACTCCAACTCACTTGTAGATTTGATATGCACATGACCAAGGTTCAACAAGTCTTATGTTGGATTATTTAAGTTAAAATAATTGAGCAAGAAGAGTCACTATAAAAAAATCATAGTTTTGAAAAAAGGTTCAACTTGACTAAAGTTTTCACATCAATTAAAAGGGATGTCCACCTTGACTAGAAGCCTAAGGCATGAAGACACATCTTTTTTTTACTAGTAATTTTGATTAAGGTAAACTTTTTGACCAAGTGTCAATTTGAGCATCTAGTCAACTTGGACCCCCAAAACAAAGGCAATCAAGATGGCAAGGGCCCAATCAAATTGGCCTTGTTGAATTATCTATATGGTATGTTATTAATTCATGTGTGGTCACATGATGATTACTTAGCCACATATGTTTATCATGAAAGCATTTGGTTTTTGCTAGACTATATGTTGTCACATGATATGCTACTTACCTATCTTACACAATGTACTTTATCTAAGACATACCTACCTAACCTAACAACCTATCTACCTACCTATCTTAGCTTTCCTTACCCTACTTTCATACCTACCCTAACAACCTTCCTATTTACAACCTACTACCCATGACCTACCTACCCTACCTATCTACCTTCTTTTGTTCAATCACACAATGAATGAAGTTTGAATAAGAAAAATCATAATTCAACATGTTTGAATTTGTCATTGATTTATATTTTTCAAAACTTTTTTTGGGAACTTTTCTAAATTATATCAACTTTATTGAAGAGATCTTTGAATAAATTTTAACATTATGCTTTTATTTGCTTCATTTGAATAAGATTTGAAATTCAAAAAGGTGTGTCAATTTTGAGATCTCTAATGGTTTCATGGTTAAGAACACAAGAAAAAGTAGGACATCTTTTATTAACAAAAGGTTGTGTAGCTTGATCACAAAGAGATGCTTCCATGAAACAAGGCAAAACATCAAGAGTCTCATTATGGAGATTCAAACATGTTTAACAAAGAAGTAAATTGAATAGTATAACAATCTAGCGACCAAAAAATCTGAAAGGAAATCAAAATGGCTGGGCAGTCACATACAGAATGCACACTGGAAGTTGAGATACTAAGCTCACTTTCAACAAGAACTCCATCTGGTAAATCCATCAAATATCGTAGTATATTAAAGCCTAAAATTACACTCCATAGTAGCTTCAATCAGAATTTGAAATTCCTGAGTATTTTGAACCTGGAGTCATTCCCTGAAAAGGACACCAGTTCATAATACTCAAACAGTGCTTCACATATAATCTCAATTTTCTTAGTCCCCTACAAGTTTTCCACTGCTAATTACCTACACACAATTACAGAGAATCAATTGAAAAATAATCATATCTTTACTAGGTTGGTCTAAAAATCTTACTGTTACATCAAAGACAATACTTATGCAAGTGTTAAAGACAGATTGCGCACATAAAAGAACATCAAGCTCCTTTTAGTTCTACAGACATAATCCAAGTCTCATCCTGGACTAGTCAAATTACCAACTCCATGTCAGGCATAAAGTTCCCAATACAAAAGATCCTAATGCAAAGACCAATCTAGAGGTGCAATCAAACATACATCAACTGGACACCTTATGTTCTTGTACTCTTAACCACCCTGTCAATAATTTGAGCCCTAGCTTAGAGATATTGTGAAGTTGTCATAGAGAGTACAGTAAGAGGCAGACACAATTTTCTTCCATTTTTGAATCAACATTTCTTGTTCATTTTTAGGGCAGCCTCCAATCCACATATCCTTCAAGAATTCAGGACAATCATCCACTGACATGGCATGCCCGGCAATGCGAACAAGGTGGTTGCATATCCTCTTCATCACTTCTTGGTGTCCAGGAGTTTCTAAAGGAGCTTTGAAGAAGGCAATATCATTTGCAAGTATCTGCTGTTGTTGACTTGTCCTGACAGATGGTTCACACATGTCCACCCACAGGTCATTCCACGGTTTCATATTCAGTGCCTTATCCCAGTCAATTTCATACCACTCAGTCCTCATGAGTTCTCCAACTCGTGATAGGTTACTACCAAACTCCTTTTCTTGGCTCACATGTTCCAGTCGCTGTGACAATGCATTCAAATCCACATCTGTTATATTTTCAGAAAAATGTAATTTCCATGTCAACTGTAAGGCTACCACAATACTACTAGGTTCAAAACCAAGTTGAAACAGAGAGAATTCATATTCAATGAATTCCTGAATCAAATGCCATTCTTCTGCTGTATGTTTCCAGGGACGAGGCAAACGTTCAGAAAGGCCGAAAAAATCTCTGAGCAGGAGATAGACAGGAGACCATTTCCACTCCTCATCTTCTAGAGCACACTCTTGTATGAAGGCCCTATGACCCTCCATCTCCAATTGCTTCTGGTTCTTGGACCCTGCAGGAGAGCCATCTGTATTAGGAGATTTGGTCCCTTCTTAAACACCCTTATGGGTATCTGTATGATCTGTTTCACTGGTGGATAGCTACATTGTGGACTTCCTATGCTTGGAGGACTGCCATACATGAGGATTGATGACCGTTCAGTTTCTTCTAATACTTGTCGGCATGCCCATGGTGCAATCCAATTGCCACTTAGTGCACTTGGTGATTTCATGAATAGCTATGGCCCTGCATTCTCAAAAGTTGGGCCAAACAATTCAGTCCAAATGGCCGCCTCAAGTGATGTCCACATTGCGATGGCATCATAATAACACAAACCAATCTTCTGTGAATTGCACCTGCTATCCAATATTACATCAAGCCTCATGAGGAACAAAAAAAAAAATTCAACAATTAAACTCAACAGTAACCCTTAACTTGAAACCCAACGCCTCAGCATACAATCATGAAGGTTGTCCATAATGTGTTGCTCACAAGTTCAATAACAACAAGAATGAGTGAGGTGATAACCTTCTGAGTGCCACTCAAAAGGTAGCAGACCATCACCTT
>Ga0209611_10011494_pt1 | contig 12727 bp, 8 predicted proteins | sample S1TSphgellanicum_3_FD_187693 | JGI IMG/M metagenome (GOLD analysis project Ga0209611, IMG submission 187693) | Host-associated microbial communities from peat moss isolated from Minnesota, USA - S1T2_Fc - Sphagnum magellanicum MG (SPAdes) (version 2) | ecosystem: Host-associated > Plants > Peat...
GCTTTGAAAGTAGGAGGGGTCCTAAGAAAAAAAACAAAAAACAAAACGTTTTATAACTTGGAAAGCTTATTTTTCTTATTTTTCTTCTTGTTAGTTTTTCATTACTCCTTTTCTTTTGCACTTCAAAAGTGATTATAGGATATTGGGTTGTAATAGATTCATATGTCTCAAAATACACAAGAAATACTTTTCGAGAATATTTTTTCATTAATTGAACCTTGATAATTTGGAGAAAGGCATAACAATTTTTTGATCTAGCATTTGGGAAGAGTAACGTATAAGTTGCAAATTTTCCAACGATGCGTGTTTTAGTGAGTACAAACAACAGAACTTCGTTTGTGAGGACTTAAAAGAAGTAACAAAGTTTCAACAAGGAGAATTTGGTATGGCGGTTACATGAAATTTGTTTTAATCACACAAAGGTTCATTACCAAACTTCCAACTTAGTTTGAATCATGGGAAGAACCAAACATGGTTCTTTGGAACAAACTATAGCTGAAAGGATGGAGTATTAAATATTTACGATTAAGGGGATGGTATTTAGATTTATTAGTCATTCAAGTCCATGAGGAGGAAAAGGAACTGTATGAATCCTAAAAACACGAGGAAGAAAACTTAGTTAAAGGGATGCCAAGTTGAAAGGTGGATGTGGATGCAATGGAAGAGATATCACAAGCATTGAAGAGTGTTTGTGAACCATACCGACATGACCGTGTGTGGTAGTCTCAAATTTTAAGAGTTGCATCAAGGATATTCAAGTGTTGTAAGGTTATTAGGGGTTTTTAACAACTTCATAGAATAAGGAATGATGAATGCACATGGTAGCATGGGAGGTTATTTTCCTTTCTGAATTACGATGTTGGTGTTGGTGAGTAAGGTGTTGGGTTAGTTCTTTACTTCAATGAAAAAAGCTGATAACCATAGTTTTAGGACCTTGTTGCATAATTAAGGGTGAGAGATCTTTAGAGGGTTGGGGGTGGAAGCAGACACCAAATTCATGGTGCTTAACAAAACATTGGTTTTTTTCTAGTATTTAGTTAGTAGCAAGGATGTTGAGATTCATGAAGTAATTGAAGAAATGTCAATGGAAAGTCCAATAAAGATAGAACAATATTTAAGCCCATGGTTAGCATTAACATTTCACCATGATAATATTGAATTAATTTTCTAGAATAATCTTTAGGCACTAATGATGTGGTTGTAAGATTTTTATGATGTAGTCCTAGTTCACCTTTACTCAATTTTCATTTCTATCAGGCCTTAAATAAAATTGAAATCAAATTTAGATCCTAACATTTCCACTTGAGTAGCTTTAAGTGAATTACAATTTAGTAAATGACTTGGAAAAGATAAATCACAACTACAAAAAATCCAAAACGCGACGGATGGTGCGAGCGAGGTATTTGGCTCAATGCTCCATGAAAAGGGGACTGATTAGGCCTCGTAGCCAACGGTAATGGTCATCACCAGGAACCCAAGTTCGACAATGAAGACGAACATCGTCATCTTCACATTAACATTCTTCAAACCTTTTTGGTGCAACTCCATAATTGGGAACAAACTCTAAGTAGATCGCTAAAGCATGTGGGTTAAGAGATGATCGATGATCCCATATTGAATAGTCGACTCGAATGCGCACCATTCTTTTGAAGAGTTTTTCATCATGCGACCGTTGGGAGACATTCACATCAAGCAGTGGTTCTTCAAGCTCTTCCTTTTTTGTTGGCATAACTAGAGGATTCGAAGGCATAACAACATCAGTTGTCATGACTAAATCTTCACTTGCATTAACAAAAACCAAGGAGGTAGGCAAAACCAATTGGTATTTGCATTTAGAAGGGGTCGATGCCTTTTATTTAACAAATTAGGGTAGACACAACATGTGGCTGACGCACCCCCAAGTTCCTTGTTAGGCCCAAAGGGGTCCAACTATGTTAAAAAACGGAAGTAGTTGGAACTTGGTGTCACTCCCAGCTTCTAGCACTAAAAGGGGGTAAGAAGGGCATGTTGAAAGCTACGGGATTAGACTAGGAAGAGGGACAAACTATTTAGTTACTTGGTCCTGCAACCAGTGGGTTAGTACACATTCATAACACTCTAGGTGTTGGGACAAGCCACGGGCAACCCTAGACTCACTTGACTCACCACGGCTCGGACTCCGGGAAGCCACCACCTTCCCCCATATAGTATTTTCTGTGACTCTCCACCGCACTTGCATCCAAATGGCACTTTTTCTCGGGACTCCCAAAGTGGAGTCCCGAAACTGTCCCGATTTGGACTCTCGGGACTTTGGGCATTCATAACTTCTCTCTTCGACCTCCGATTGGGACGAGGTCTGAAGCAAACTTGTATCTCTCCTTGAGAGCTTTCCAATGGTGTGTTTCACTCCACCTGCACACACTGGGATCGGGTCGATTTTCAACTTTTAGTGGTCAAGAATCAAACTGCTAGTTTAACTCCCAACCCTTCTTTCAACCATAACTTGTGATGTAGATGTCCAAATGGCACATGCAAGGCCATTTTGGACATCTACGTTTCAAGACCTTTCTAATGGTATAAAGAACATTTCAATGCAAGGTGTTTTGGACCCTGAAATTGTGTTCTAAGTTTTCAGGAGTCCCAGAGGACTCCCAAGTCCCATTTTCGGGAGTGTGAGTGGCGACCTCACACTTCCCTCAAAGTGGGGTTGGGACAATGGCAGTGGCAGCAGAACTTCATGGAAACCCGGACATCCTAGTTTTAATGGATTTGTCAAACCTTAATTTCGACAGTGGATCTAGAAATATGTGGGGGGTTTTCGCGATGGAAATTTTAATTTTAATTTACTATGTACTACAAAGTTAATTAATACATGGTAAAAAATAACTAAGGGATATCAAAAAAATAAATGGTACGTGGGAATGTTACTACTACCATTGAGTTGATTTAGTCAAGTAGGAACTCAAGGATGTTTACTTGTTACTACTGATAAATTATCCTAGTAATTAGTTACTTGAGATAATTAGGATGAAAAAATAATATGTGAAAATGAAATGGATGAAATGGATTAAGATCGAGCTCAAGGAACCTCATCAAGATATCCAAAATAAGGAAAGGGGCAAGTCCTCTAATTCCATTGGTCATGAAGATTATCATCCTACTTGATTGGAGGATGGAACCCTCTTAAAGTTTCATTGCGCACAAGAATTCTCATTTTAAAATCCATTGGAAGGAAAATCATTCTCAATTCTCATTGGTTCTTCAGATGAAGAGGCCATGCATTGGAGGGAAGGATTTCTTCAACTTCCATTGGACAAAGAAAATAAGTTCTAGGAAGGGTCGTGAAAAGCTTGGGAAAAGAAAAGTTCAACAGGTTTTCTTCAGGTGTGATTTTTCTTGGGAAAGGGAAGAGAAGGAGGATGAGTTTTGGAAGATGGTGGAAAGAGAGAAAGTGGATTGGAGGTTGGTAGTACTTCGAAAGAGTAGAAGTGAATAAGATAGTGTTGGTGTCACAACCCTAGCTTTGGGCTTGTGACCAAAGCAAAAGGGGTTACAAGGTTGTGGGCCAAAAGGAAGCCTGGGAGTTAAGGCAAGAGAAAGCCCGGGAGTCAAGGCAAGAGGAAGCCCAGGAATCAAGACAAGAGGAAGCTCGGGAGTCAAGGCAAGAGGAAGCTCGGGAGTCCAAAGTAAGAAGAAGCTCGGGAGTCACATCACATACTCCCGAGAGTGTAAGAAGTGCGAGGGAACATGAGGTAGTGAACCCTTACACTCCCAAGGCAACTCCCATTTTGGGAGATGGAATCCCGGAGGACTCCCAAAACTTCAGAGAGTAATTTCAGGGGTCAAAACTCAATGGCTTGTGGCGTTCTTTATATCATTGGAAAGCTCTTGGAACGTACATGTTTAAAATGGGCTCGCATTGCTCATTTGGACATTTGAAACACAAGTTATGGCCAAAAAGAAAGGCCGGGAGTCAAATTGCCAATTTGACTCCTGACCAAAAAAAGTCAGGAATCGACCCGATTTACTTGGCTATAGGGGGCGTGTAACATACCATTGAAAAGCTCTTGATGAGAGCTACAACTTTGCTTTAGATTGCATTTCGATCCGAGGTCTGATCGCAAAGTTATGGGGTTCCAAAGTCACAGGAGTCCCATTTGGCGCGATTTCGGGACTCCCACTCGGGAGTCCCGGGAGAGAAAAGCCATTTGGATGTAAACTCCGTGGCCAACCCCAGAGTATACTATAAGGGGGAAGGTGGTGGCTTCCCCCAAGTTCGGGCCATGGTGAGTCTTGTTTGTCTGTGTTGCCCATGGCTCATCCTAGCACTACGGGTGCTCCAACTATGCACTAACCACTTTGTGTGGGTTATGTGCAGGCCTGTGTGAGTGAGTGAAGCTTGTCAACTCTTCTTAGTCCCATCTCGGAGCTCTAACACGCCCCTCTACCCCTCAAAGTGTTGTGAGCTAGGGAATGTGCCCCGACTCCTCCCTCTTCCACTGTCTTTTACTTGGACTCACATTTGAATCCTTCAAGGAGTTGGGAGTGCGTCAGTCGAGAGCTTGAAATTTTAGAGGAATTTCACAAACTTTCTCGGGTTTGGTAACATAACTTTTTACTAATTTGGTTATAGAGCCTACAATTTGGTAAAAAGATGCGCCTTGTAGTTAACTTTTTAATGAGCTAAAACAAGCTCAATTTGGACAACATATGCGATAGGAGTGATATTTTAAGTGACTAGTGGTCTGCAACCAAGTTGAACCTTCTACCTTCGTAAAACCCTCTCGGGTTTGGTAGCATAACTTCTTACTAATTTGGGTGCAGAGCTTGTAATTTGGTAGACAAATGCGCCTTGTAGTTAGCTTTCTAATGAGCAAAGGCAAACTTGATTTGGACAACATATGCAATAAGAGTGATATTTTAAATGACTAGTGGTCTGCAGCCAAGTTGAACTTGGTGTTGAATCCTTAGGAGTTGGTTTGAATGGGTGACAATTTAACATAAAATCCTAAGATTTGGAGTGTTCAAGCTTGGAAGATAAATCTATCAATTTTAAATCGTAAATCATGCTTGAGAAGCAAGCTATCTGGTTTCAACTACAAACGCAACATAACATCTAAAAATAAACTTGTATTTTTTTCTTTCACCAATAATGCATGTACTTTCAAATATGGTCACTTCATAGAACCGAAAGTAAAGGGATAGAAAGTCACCTCACAGTGTACTCACTAACCTGATTTTGATTATGAACAAAAGGAAAAGATGATTGAGAGCACTGGCATATGCACAACAAAGTGCATCAAACTTCATTACATTACATTGTGAACAGAACCCAACTGGACTATCTTATAACATAGAAAATTTTATAAGTGCAAATGGAAGGATCATGCAAAAAACTTGAACACGATGAACACTAAAACAAGCACATGGTATAGCAAAAAAACAAAAACATGTGGTGGGGTATTCCATTGTGACAAATATGAATAGAGTGGTAGAGGAAAAAGATGTGATTATGATTGTAGAGTCATGGATGGGAACTTATATGGCATATTTAACAAACAAAAAATGCCCAGAAGCTTGGGGATTGCAAACATGTCATCGGTTTGTGATGTAAATGAGAAAAACGTTAGGGTCAAAACATAGTGAAAGGAGCAAAAAAAGGCATCGGATGTTCGATTTTGTCATAAAAAACTAGAGATTTTATTTTTTCCATTTGAAACTATGGTAATCATGGCACATTATTCCTTTTTGACACACATGAATGTCAAGAAAATCAATTAAAAATCCATTGGTCTAATTTTAAGTTTTTGTTTAGTTAAAGACTTTTGAAAATGAAATTTTCTATCATTTGAAAATAACATTTTTACAAAGGACTTTAAAAGGACTCATATAATATAATTAAATTGATGGTAAAAAAATGAGATGATAATAATCTAATAAACACACTAAAAAAACATTCGTAATTTTAAAAATATGGAGTTCTAAAATTTTGAAAATTCAAAACTTCAAAACTTCAAGAATGTTTTATCACATATAAATGTGGTACAATGTAGATGATGTATTGAAAAAAGTTGTAGTTTATATTATATTAAATCCAACTTTTAAAAATTAACAATTTTTGGTATGATTTCAAATTATCATCATTTTTCAAGATGAAACATAAAATTTGCAAGGACTTTATACATTTTTACAAATTCACGTTTATTAAAAAATGATTAAGATTTTTATTTTTTGAGTTATTGGGGCAACTCTAATCATTTTTCATAATAAGTTGCAAAAACAATCATTCAAAAAATCATTCATATGAAAAATTTATTTCGAGGAAAAATGACATATATTAATGTAAAGTAACACTTTTGGCTCCTTTGAGTGCATTTTGACCCATCAAAAAAATTACAGTTTGGATTGTTTTGAACTTGTGGCCCATGAACTAGCAAATGATTTTTGTCAAAATGTAGCTGGATTGTCAAAGTCTACCATGGAGAAAGGGCAAGGAAGAGACTGCACATTTTAACCTCATTGTCATTGATGTCCTAGATGGTATACAATTCATGGCATGTCAATAAAGTTCATTCCATCGTGGAACACAAGAGTGACATTAGACTAGTTTGTTGTAGTAATGTCTACAGTGAACCTATGGGGGTGTGACGACACGGGAGTCTTGTTCATGATCTCACATGACCATGAGCTTTTAAAGGAGATGTGAAGACACGTGAGAGGAACACCATTCAACAAGGAATTCAAACACTAGACATTTGTGAATTCAGTTCTTCTATATCCACCAAGAACAAGGCTAAGAAATAATATTCTGGAAAAGAATAACAAATTTGAATTAATCCATTGTATATTCATACCAATGGTTGTTTGTTGGTGTAAACATTGTTATTTGAAATTATCTGTTGGACATAACCATGGCAGGGATTCAAGTCAATGGATAATTTGACAACATACATTGATCCAGTAAATCTTGATGTCCTTCACAATGTGGTCATAGATAAAACATTCAAAAGGGGAAAACAAGGTGTGCCATGGAGGGGTGGGAAGGAAAAAACCCTTGTGTTGATGTAAGAACTTGTTGAATGTTGTAGCCCACTAGGAGGAAAGGTGTTAGACTTGATGGCAGGAATAGGTATGGCCAATAAAGGTTGAATGCACTATATTTGAATCGTACCAATGGTACTTAATTCTATGTGAGGTTCGTATCTTATTAATGTAGGTGCCTATATTCTCACTACCTTGGAAACGAAAAGGTCAGTATGTGGATGGGAGGAAGAAATAACTAACTCACTTTTGGATGCAATGTTCTTACCATTTGTTGACTAAATAAGTCTGGAGAAGCATACCACGACGATTGATGAAGAAAAAAAGGACAACGAGGACACTATCCATCGATTAATATAAACGTTCACAACCAAGGAATATCAACAAGTCATAATGGGTCCCCTCGAGGAACATGGTGAATCCCTGAGAATAAACATTGTGATTTCTTGACCATAGGTAAAATCTTTGCCTTACTAACCAGCACCCTTGAATGGTAGAGCACCTCAATTAAGAAAACTTCCAGAGATTTATTTTAAAACAAGATTAGTGTAACTACATGTTTATGCGAAACAAAACAATGTTTGGAAATATGACAAAAAAATATTTGCCCTCCATTTGAGCCCAACAATGAAGACTTAGAGGTTGCAAATTCATTAATGATAAAGCCATAGAAGCAAGTTGTTGAGAAAACATTTTGTTGGATGCATTAAATTAATGAAGGGAAAGACGAGTAGTATGTTTATTTTCTTTTGAAATACAACCAAGGTTAAAGTTCCCCTAACATCTATTTAGGAGTGTAAATGGGATAACATGAACCACACCCACCTATTTTTTGACTGCTTTTGGGGAAATATTCTTAAAATATTCTTGAAAAAATCTTTGAAAAAATCTTTAAATTTTTTCAAAATGTTTTTCATACTATTTGATTAAGGTTCATGTAAAAAATTTGGAAAAAAAATCATTCTCAAAAAAATTGAAATCCATTTACAAGTCCTTTTATTGCTTAAAAACAAACATTACGATGTTTAATGAATGTTTTTGCTAAATTATTATTCATTGGATTAATTTCAAATTAATTCACATGTTCCCATGATATAAAAAAATTTATAATTTCAACATCACATTAAATTACAACGTTAAAACATGAAAAAACCAAACAAGCAATACACTTGTTATGGTACGTGTTATTGTGACTACACCCTTAGTGATCATTGTAGACTACAATAATAAATCATTCACAAACAAAAAACAAGTTGTATTTGTAGTTTCAATAAAAGAAACCCAACTTATTTTTTCTTCAACTAAAAATGCAATATTTTTCCCAAATGATGCATAATACAATTGAATGGTTATAAGATCAAATGCCATTTTTGTTGATGTTATGAAATGATCTGATGATTTTGATTTAACCAACCATCGATTATAATACATGTTTTGTTATAAGGGCTACACCTATTACAAAAGTTGACCTTAAAATGGCCTTAGGCTATGCCATATTCACCAAAGCTAACGTCGACATTTATGTTCAGCTTATTGGCATGTGTAACCACAAGATATAAAGGACCTATAGGCTTGAAATGGGTGTGTGGCTACTCCCATTCGAAATACACCTATGTTGTCGCATCCCTAACATAAGGTTTATGATTAGGTGTGAAGTGCAAGGGCCCATGAGGCCAAAAGTGTGTTTAAATGTAAAACATTTTCTCACAAATGGGGGAAAGTGCAAGGGATGAAGCCCAATGACTCCCAAGTGCACTCCCACTTTGGGAGTTACATTCGTGTGGGAGTTGCAAATGTTTAAAACCTTGGTTAAAAAGGCAAACACACACCAAATTGAGCTCCCATGACACCATTAAAGAGGTCTTGAAACGTAGATGTTTTAATTGCCCTCACATTATTCATTTATATATAATTTGCATGAAATATGATCAAAAGAAAAGGCGAGAGTCAAATTGAAAATTTGACATCCGACCATAAATCCCTTAAAACTAAGGGTCAAATGAAGTTTGATTGGGGCGTGCTATACACCGTTAGAAAGATCTTTTTGAAGGATATAAGATATTTGCCTTTCATTCTCAAAATAGATGTAAATTGAAAAAGATATGAATGTCCAAAGTTTTGGGATAACAAATGTCCCAATTTTGGGACTCCCACTTGGGAATCTTGGGGAAAGTGACATTTGGATGTAGTCCCTACAAAAAGGCACATAATATACTATAGGGAGGGGAGCGGTGCTTTTTCCCAAAGGTTGCAAGTTGTCTAAAGCTTGTGCTTTGAAGTTTTCTTTACTAAGTCCACCACACCACTTTCATTTGACTTGCACTAATTGCCCTCTTTTCTTGGTTGTGCAGGTTGATTTCATTTTAAACTCTTATTTGTGAGTTCATCCTAATCCCATTTTGGAATTCCAACACACCCTCTTATCCCCAAAATGCTATGAGTTAAGAGCGTGCCCTAATTCTTTTCTTTTTCCATTGTTTCATTATGGGACCCAATGTCACGACCTTAGCTTTAGGCTTGCGACCAAGGCAAAAGCATGGAAAGGTGCAGGCCACGAATGTAACCCAGGAGCCACAATTGCACTCCTAAGAATGTGAGGGAATGAACCCACACACTTCCAAGTGGATTCCCACTTTGCGAGTTGGAATTCCTATGGAATCCCAAATTTTCAAAAAGGTATTTAAGAAGTCAAAACTCATTGGATTAAATATCTCCTTATACCATTGCAAAGCTCTTAAAACGTAAATGTACTTAAAACACAAGTTATGGCTAAAAGAAAGGTTGGGAATTAAAGTGTCAATTTGATTCTTGCCCATTAAAAGTCAAGAATCACTTTAAAATACATGCGTGCAGGTGGCATACCACATATTTTTAAAAAGCTCTTGATGAAGGCTATAACTTTGTTTTAGACCTCATTTCAATCAAAGTTCTGCACAAGAAATTATGGCCCTCCAAAATGTCGAGAATCCAAACTTGGGAATCCTAGGACAAAATGACATTTGGATGCAACCCTTGTGGTTAATCATAGAGAATACTATAAGGGGAAGTTGGTGGCTTCCCCCAAGTCCAAATTGTAATGAGTCTCATGAGTTTGTGTATGCCCATGGCTTGTCCGTGCACCAACAATGTTTTAACCACGCATTAACCAACTTCTTATTTGGTTTGTGCAAGTTCATGTGAATAATTGAACCACTTGTCACGTCTTAGTCCTCATCCTTGAACTCCAACACACCCTTTTACCCCTGAAATGCTGCAAGCTAAGGAGCATACCCCAATTCCTTTTGTTGTTTTTACTTTCAAACTCGCATTTGAATCTTTCAAGGAGTGTGGGGGTGCGTCACCCAAATTTGGGTCCCTTAAGGAATTTGGGGGTGCATCATACGTCAACGTAAACATTTGGGAAACTAGCATAGGTTCACATTAGATTTGAGGGACAAATAGGTTAGAAATGGGTGTCTCGTTAAACCCATTCGATTTATGCTTACATTAATGTAGAAAATTCAAAAACTAGCGTAGGTTCACACCAAATGGGATGGATGGAAAGCCTAGAACTGGGTGTGTGGCGACTCCCATTTGAGATACACATATGTCAATGTAAAAATGTGGGAAATTGGCATAGGTAACCACAAGATATACATGACGAATAGGCTTGAAATGTTAGTGTAGCTACTCCCATTTCAAATACACCTACATCAATGTAAACACTTGGGAAATTGGCATAGGTAACCACGAGACATACATGATAGATAGGCTTGAAATGTTAGTGTAGCTATTCCCATTCAAGATACATCTATGTTGACATAGAGGTTTGGGAAATTGGCATAGGTACCCATGATATGGGACGGATTGATAGGCTTTAAATGGGTGTGTAGTTACTCCCATTTGAGATACAACTATGTCGAGGTAGATGTTTAGGAAACTAGCATAGGTAACCATGAGATATAATGGATGGATAGGCATGAATGTTAATGTAGCTCTCCCATTTGAGATACAACTATGTTGAAATAAACGTTTGGGAAACTAGTGTAGGTACACACGAGATGGGAGGGACTAATAGGCTTCAAATGGTTGTGTAACTACTCCCATTTCAAATACACCTATGTTGACGTAGACATTTGGGAAACTAAAATAGGTACCCAACAATTACTTCCATTCAAAATACATTTATGTCAACATAGACATTTGGGAAATTGGCATAGGTAACCATGAGATATTAGGGTATGCCCTAATTTATGTCAGGCCATTTGTTAGTGAGCAGCCAAGTACTATCATAGGATCCAATGGTTTGGATACTTTGTGATGTACTATTAATATATTGCTTTGGGAATTATTGACATAAACTTTTGGCAAACTAGTGTAAATTACCACAAGATATAAGGAACATGTAGGCTTGCAATGGGTTTGTGACTGCTTATAATTGAGATACACCTACGTTAATGTAAACTTTTGGGAAATTGGCATAGGTACCCATGCACCAAAAAGAAAGGATGGATAGGCTTGAAAAATGTGTGTGGCTAGCACATGGGTAAAATGATGGGTCAAAATGCAAGATCATGGGTATGTAAGGCCATCCATTGGCGAGCAACCAAATATTATGATAGGATACCAAATATATTTAAATAAAAATATCCAATGGCTTGGATACCTTGTGATGTACTATTCATAAATTGCGATGGAAATTGTGGTATATATAAATGTTGAATATGCATTGGAATTTATAAATGTTTAAACTAATATGTATACATGTGTTGTTTATTGAAAGTTCAATGAACAAAGGTGTACACAACATCTTCAAGTGTCCTCGTTTCATTTTAACTACTTCATGTGCCCTCAACTGTTGAAGGGGAGATCTCTACTTGAACTTGGAATGGAAATGGATAAAAACTTTAAGGAAACTTTCGCAGGGTGGGATTTCTTCCCTCCCATTATTTACATGAATTATTACACTTCATATTTGTGAATGTTTATTTTTTTGTGTCCAATAGGGAAGTGGAGATGGGTAACCAAACATATAATGGTCTTGTGTTCATAGATTTCACAAAATACTTTTAATGATGATGATGTAGAATTATACATATTGGAGGGAAATGGAGTAAATGGGCTGCATAAAGGCTTCAAAGAACATGACATTAATGTTGTCGATGACCCCAATGGTGAAGTTTGCGATTTTGATTATTATGGAGAACAATTCGCACCTAATGACTCTAATGTTGCATCACCATTTCAATATCCTCTCGCTTTGAAACCATTTAATGAATTTTTGCAAAAAAAAATTGGTGATGGAAAGATTATGGTTTAGGGTTTATGGCACACCCCCAAACTCCTTGAAAAACTCAAATGTGAGTTTCAAAATGAAAACAATAAAAGGAGTTGGGGTATGTTTTTTCGCTCGTAACACTTGGGGTAAGAGAGGTGTGTTGGAGCTCCAGGATGGAGACTAGGATAAATGACAAGCGGGTCAATTATTCATATCAATCTACACAAACCAAACAACAAGTTGGTTACACTACTAGAAATTCTGTCATATGCAACCATCATGTTTGCAACTGGGATGCAACTGCCGATCGCATGCAACTGTCTTTGGTTTTTTATGCAACTACAATGGATTTTTGCCCCCTTTTTGGGTGTGTATACAACTATGGTGCAACTATGATCACCTTCATCCCAACCTTTGGATGATTTCTGTGATATATCATCGTATATTTGT
>Ga0209611_10011497_pt1 | contig 12723 bp, 4 predicted proteins | sample S1TSphgellanicum_3_FD_187693 | JGI IMG/M metagenome (GOLD analysis project Ga0209611, IMG submission 187693) | Host-associated microbial communities from peat moss isolated from Minnesota, USA - S1T2_Fc - Sphagnum magellanicum MG (SPAdes) (version 2) | ecosystem: Host-associated > Plants > Peat...
CCAACTTCAATTAAGGTCATGTTTTCTACATTTGGTGGCCACCAAGTTGATAAATGGTCACGACATTGTAGGATATCAAAGAGTTCATAGATAATCAATTTTTAAACAAAAACTAAATGAATCAGTAAACACACTTGTACTTTATTTGGTGGCCACTAGTTGAAGTTGTAATTGAGGAATATAACATGTCTTCATACAACACAATGAAAATGAAGCTTTCCAAGCTTACTTGGTCACTACGCTTTCACATTGTCTTCCAAGTGTCTAGGAGAAGAAGACAAACATCTTGTCTCCCATTTTGATGCCCTTCATTTAATGTAGCATTACATCGGCACATTACTCAATCAAAGATTGAATGTTTGATTAGGCTTAAATCACTAGGGCTCGTTACTTTTGACTCCCCTTATTTTGATGTGGTGGAATCCTACACCTTATTTTGCTTTCCTACTTGTAACTCATGTAAGTTGACCTAGAAATCCCCATGATTTTGTACTAAGCAATTTTGCAAACATCCCTCTCTTAAAACATCACAAATTTTCCATGACTATAATCTCCTATTTGATGCAACCTTGGAATATTGGGTAAATGCATGTTACAATGGACTTTTTTGGATCTCCCAATGATAGTTTTTTTTGGGTGAATTAAGTATTGTTGCATTATATACAAATCTATTTGAAAAACTTGGCAAAAGTGAAATGAAAAATTAAAACCTACATTCTAATCTTTCAAACCCAATTTTTTTACCAAAAGGATAAATGTTCAATCCAAGGCAAACATTATAAAGGATAGTACATCCAATGTCCCAAGTCCAAATTACTCCAAAAAACCATCATTATGGACTTTTTTCTTCTAGTGGAGTTGGAAATTAAGCTTACAATTTTTTAATATCACACATTGAAGTACCATAACACTTAAAATGAAAAAATCAAACAAGGAAAAGTCTTCCAAAAATTTTAAGATTTAAAATGAAAATTTCAAATTCATAAAGTCCATTTCGATATCTAAATTGACTTTTTCAAGGCCCATAATTTTAAAGGTTTTTTTAAAAGTTAAATTATGGTGGTATGAACTTGGAAATGGAAAAAATGTGAACTTCAACGCCATTTAAATGTTTTAAAAAAAAATCAATGGATTTGGACTCTAAAAATGGACTTTGAGTTGTTGCAAATGGTCCAATGTAACATGTTTTTATTGTATCCAATGTGTGGGCAGTTTTCTCCTCAAATGATTTATCTTTGAATTTATGTCCAAGCAATCCCATCATCTATTAAAAGAAATGTTGACAATAGTTTAAAGAACATATCACCACTTTGACACAATGACAAGATTCCTCATTCAACACCTTCTCTATCTTAGAGACAAAATCTACAAACACAATTTCTTACCATTTTTTTATACTAAAGCTATTTTTTTCCACAACAATCATTATTTTTACATCAATGTTAGGTATGTAGCTTTCATTGTATGACAACAAAAGCTTTTTCAACAATAATCCCTCCATAATTGTTTGAGTTAACGACCATTTCCAAAGAGTCATTACTGTTGAGATGTCTCTAAGATAGTCATTATGAAAAAAAAGGGTGTTTTGTAATTAGCCTTGTAACTCACTATATTTATACATTGTGAATGTTAACGAATAAGTTGCATGAGTTGCAACTCACTATATATATGGTGCAATTCATTGCAATTCATTGCAACTTAATTACAACATAATGAAAACAACTTATTTTCAACTACTATGCAACTCCATTAAAATTACACCCATGATGTCATGTTGATGTCATTAATTGTCATCCATGTATTAAAATTTAACATGTGGCATTATGAAAAGTTTTGGACATATTTTTTTTTCAAAATATTAATTTACATCATCCATTCTGATTGTTAATGATGGTCTGAGATTATGACATGTGGCACAATAAAAAAAATTGCCACATGGCATATTAATTATATTTTGGAAATTTTTTAAAAATTAAAAAAATTATTGTAATAGCTGAATAAGTCATACATAACCATAGGTAAATAGGTTGGTAAGTCTTAAGACCTACAAACCTACATGTTTACCTAAGACCTACTTACCTACATATCTACAATGTAGGTAGAAAATTAGGTCCTACTTACTTACCTAGGTAGGTAAATAGGTAGGAAAACATAAGACACTAAAAAATAACCATGAAATTTTATTTTTTATTTTATGTTTTGCTTTTCAGTTAAACTTTTTTAAGCTCATCCCAAAATGAGACATGCATTTTAATGTGAGAACATAAGAGAACAAGTCTTTTTTATATAGTTTGTAACATGAGATTCGAAGATAAAACATATGGGTGAAATCTTTTAATTTTTCATTAATTACAAATTGAATTATAATTATAACACGTATTCGCTCAAAGTAAACCAAACCCAAGGGGAGGTCTCCATTGTTTTTGGTGTTTCAACAAAACTTGAACCTTTTTTTATTAACGCATCTGGTGGATTAAAAATTGTCAAAAAAAGAATAGAATTGAAAAAGTTATGGCCTTTCGAAGTAAAAGGGGTCAAGAACTCAAAAAAAAAAACCACCAAATGCTACAAAGATAGGTTCCCAAACATTAGAAAAGTTCCTTGTATGTTATTTTATTACTATTATAGTTCAAAGACAATTTGTAAAACTTCAAATGCCATTTGTATAACATTTAAAATCTTTTAAAATGATTAAAAAGTAAGAAAATTATGAGGTTTGAAACTAGTACAAAAGTGCGGTGCAATTCATTAGTTGAAATAATTATGGGACTTTAAAAGTGAGATAAGTACACTGCACTTTAGTATTTCACTTTAGTTAAAATGATTTCACTATAATATCATTATGTAAACATCATGTTTCATTATTAGTTGACATAATTCATTATTATAAGTTATTATGGTAAATATGTTTATTTTTATGTTGTTTTAAATACCCTATATATGTTATTTTATGATATATCTTATATTATTTTAGGTTACTTTAGTTATTTTAACTTATACTTTATGTTATTATAAGTTATATTATCCTACATATAATAACTTAAAATAATCTAAAATAAAATATAATGACCTAAAGTAAAATAGCCTAAAATAATCAATAATAGCTTATGAAAAATAATTTAAAATAACCTACAATAGAATAACTATCAATAACCTATGATAATATAACTTAAAATATCTAATAATAGTATATAATAAAATAGTCACAACTAATCGTAATATAACATAGAATAATCAATGATAATTTATAATACAATAGCCATCAATAACCACTAATGGCCTATAATAGAATAGTCACCAATATCCATATATTAAAATTGTTTAAAATTGCCAAAAATAATCAAAGGTGAAATAATCTATAATAATAATAAAAAGTAATTTAGAGTGAAATAAGCTTGAATAGACAAAATTAACTAACAATAACTTCACATAATAAAAAATAATTTAAAATGAAATAGTTTAGAATAACCAAAAGTATCTTATAATAGTTACAAGTAACTTAAAGTGAAATAACCTACAATAGCTGATGAGCTCCCAAGTCCCTAGTTAGATCCAAGATGGGTCTAAGTTACTCAAACAGCGGAATTGTGAGGAACTTGGGGCACGCTCCCAATTCTCAACACTAGAAGGGATAGAAGGGCATGTTGAAGCTCTAGAATGGGACTAGGAAGAGTGACAAGCTTTATTTATTTATTCGAACCTACATCAAACCAACCAACAAGTTGGTTAGTTCACTTTTTGGAGCACCTTTGGTGCTAGGACAAGCCAAAGGCAATTCTGGACTCACAAAAGTCATCACGGCTCGGACTCAGGGGAAGCCACCACCTTCCCCCATATATTATTTTCTGTGCCTTTCCACGACACCTACATCCAAATGGCTTTTTGTCCCGGGATTCTCAAAAAGCAGTCCCAAAACTATCTCGGTTTGGACTCTTAGGACTTTGTGAGGTCATAATTTTTTACTTAAACCTTCAATTGGGATGAGGTCTAAAGCAAACTTGTAGCTCTTTTCAAGATCTTTCAAACGGTGTATTGCATTTTACCTGCACACACCGGGGTTGGGTCGATTTCCGACTTTTAGTGGTTGGGAGTCAAATTGCTAATTTGACTCGTGGCCCTTCTTTTTGCCATCACTTATGCTGCAAATGTCCAAATGGCCCATGTGAGCCTATTTTCGACATCTATGCTTTGATAGCTTTCTAATGATATAAAGAACACCCCAATGCGAGGTGTTTTGACCCCTGCAATCAAACTCTGAAGTTTCGAGAGTCTTGAAGGACTCCCAAGTCCTCATTTTGGGAGTGTGAGTTTCATCCTCACATTTCTCAAAGTAGGGTTGTGACAATAGCAAAAAATAACATGGAATAACTAAAGATAACTTATAATAGCTGAAAATAACCTAAGACAAAATGGGTTAAAATAGCCAAAAATAACATAAAATAACTAAAAATAATTTAAAATAATTAAAAGTAGCCTAAGGTGAAATAACCATTGAGAATAACCATAAATAGCCATAAATAATGTAGGGTGAAATAATTTAAATTAATGAAAAATAGCCCTACAATAGTTGAAAGTAACTTAACATAGATAATATATTATATTAACAAAAAAATTATCCATTTATTAAACATTAAAAAAAATTCATTCAAATATTATTGTATAGTGATATTAAAAAAAATAAAAATTCAAATGATTTTACATTTTCAAAAAGAAATAAGTGTAATTATGTACGTTATTGAATTTTTGTAAAAAAAAATTGAACAATTTCATTTTGACAAAATTTCAATAAAATATGAATTTTCAAAGTTTATGTTTTTGTATTATTTAAAATGAAGTATTGATAAATAAAATGCAATGTAAAATATTATCACAATAAGTGAAGCGGCTTGATGGTAGGGGTATTTACTTTCATTTTAGAAGTCAAAGGATCAAACCTCACAAATGGTGTATGTGGTGAGCAATGGTAAGTTGACCGAATATTTTCCTATGTAGTTTCTCAGAGTAGGTACCTAGGTTGATGACATGGCCTACGTAAATAAGCTAGGTTTTTAGCCTAGCCTAAGTAATGACACATGTCAATAACTCATAGGTTGAAAATCATGAAATTATCTATAATATTATATATCAAATAATTTAAATTTAATTGATTTCCATGTTGCCTAGTTAGTTAACTAGCAAGTGAAATGACTTGGTAAATTTGTATTTCATTTGACAGTAACCTTGTTTCATTAGGTATTAGTGAATCAATTCATTATCCGTAACAATTAGTTCTTATTCATTAGGGAGTTGATGAGTTTCACCATGGTGAAAATGTCCAAATTCATTCAAAATTCAATGAAACCCAAAGTGAACTAGGACACCTTTTCGTGCAATGCAAGTTTTTCTTACAAATAAACAATGTTTATCTGAGAATTAAGATGTACAAAACTATACATTCACTTTATTGTTGTTGTATTGTTACTGAGATACATTTGACCACAAGCTTGATTCAACCCATGAATGAACACTTGGAAACAATAGTAAGAGGAAAAAATCAAATAAAGGAAAATTTAACAAATTTAAAAATACTTCATATCAATGCGATGATGAATAACTTGTAAAGAAAACCTTTTTCAAAGTTTACCTACAAAAAACCTTCAGTCCAAAGTTGTGAAAAAAATAATTTATATTGTTCCACAACTAAAAAACATGTTCAATTGGATTTCATGTATGTCAACAATTAAAGAAAATTATCATAGTACACATAAATTGGTTTGAATTCATACGATCACAAGTAGTAAGTCATTGTCACATGATAAACCTAATTCAAAGATTTAAGAACCAATTTTCAAGAGGAATGTAACTGACAACACATTAGAGTCATTGGAAGAACCCTAAACACAAAAAACAAAAAACAAACATGGCCAAATGCTTTTGCAATACATGTAACATGGTTGTTTAAACAACACAATGGTGGAAAGTTGAATGCATTACACATTTTTGCTTCACTTTCTAAATGGAATGTAATTTCAAGTGAAGTTGTTAAAATCTTACTAAGGTCAAAGACTTTGGAGTTTCTAACAATTTCGAACCTCTTCAATTATGATAATTGATGGAGACTATGGCCCAAAGTTATTTTCATGAGTCTGTTAGACTAACTTTTTGACCTTGAAGAGGATTCAAGCAGGTTAAATTTCCTTCTTTTCTAATTTCCATTTAGGACAAAGTTGATTCTGCATCAATTGCCTTGATTTTCACCTTATTTGCAAATACGTTTCTTTCAATTTATCATTAAGGTGCAAAAATTTCACTTTTAGTTTCTAAAAAAAAATAGTTTTAAGAATTGCAACAGATTTGGTTTCGGGCTCTTTTGCTCTAGCAAGATAGCCTCATCGACATCATGGGGATTTGAGTAACCACAAAGGATGTTCATAGAAGAAAAGAAGGTACAAACAAAAACAAACACTAAACAACAACAAAAAAAACCTCAAAATCAACCTTTAAGCTCTTTCCAAGATTTCACAAAGATGACACCATGGAACTTGTTTTACCCTAACAACAAGAAAGACAATGATGATTGTAGTTTTAGAAAAAATGGAAATTCTTGTAAATTGCATAAAAAACATAAACATGGTTGCAAATTTGATCGTGCGCAACATGAACATAGTCTAATAATTAATCCAACATATTTAAACATTAAAAAAATGCCATTGCACGAATGTGGCTATAACCTTTAGCCATTATGTTCATAGACGCAAACACATGGTGTGTAGTTTGGTGCAAGATCCTACCATCCCACCCACGTACTTGATTTTCAAAAAACGCACCTAATTTTTTTAATTGTAGATTTGTCACTTTTTACCTCAAATGTACGATTAGATTTTCATTTGTGTCATATGAACTTTTAATAGAAAAGGAAAACTCCTTTGCTAAAAAGGGTGACATCATGACTTTTTTTGGGACTCCTTAATTAATTTGGACCCTTGGATTTCTTTTCATTACCAACCTTTTCAACCAAAAATATTCAACAACTAAAATGTTTTGATACCCATTACAAACATGGAGCACAAAATCTTTAATGAATTTTAGTTGAACATGATATTTCTTAGAATAACTTGTGCCACCACCAAAAAAATCAATGATTGATGAAGGTGGTACACCCTTTTGCTTTTTGGATTGACGCTCTACAACTCTTCCATCCTTGGCCTTCACCTTTACCTTGCATTTGTTGAATTATTTGATGTGCTCATTCTACAAATGTTTTTTCATATATGTGCTACCATGGATAAGGTTATATTAAAATGACCCTTTACACTTGTGGGTGTAACTATTGGAACATAAGGAGGATACATTAAAAGGAAGTGTAAGGTGACACATAATGCATTTCATCATTTGTGTCGCTTGTATATGGGTGAAAGCACACTACATTATCCATAAAATGTTGTCACAAGGCAGTTTTTGCAAGATTTTGAAATTTGTAATTGGTCATGTGATTAAATATAATCGATTAGGATGAAGAGTTCAACACTAAAATGTTATATATACTATAATCACATTGCATGAATTTCATGGATATTTTTTGAATAGCCATAACATAATGGACTTTCAAAAGAGTATGCAAAAACTTGTAATAGTCCATAATTAATGAATATGGGCTCCATGCACCTTCATATAATGTTCTTTAATGAGAAAAAAGACTCAATGGTAATATGATATGGTAACATTGATACTAAGGAGGACTTTTTGGAAGAATTTTGATGATCAATTTCTTTTATCTACCTTGAATTATGGTTTTTTCTTATTAAATCCTTTATTTAATGGAAGTAATATTTAAAAATCTCATTTTTCAAATTTAAGTTTTCCATAAAGTAAACTAGGGTTGAATTTTTTTTTATAATAAATTTCAAATGGTAACTTATAAAATGACTTGTGTGATTCAAGGTATCTTACTGTCACATTACTTTCATAGTGTTAATTTAAGTAATTATGGACTTTCACATGTGCCTAAAAGTGTTACACCTTAATGTGTTTTCACCCACATCAATTGCTTCATTAACATGAGCCCAAGATGGAAAAATGTCTAAAAGGAATTGCTCCTGTGATGTTTCACCCAATACTTTGCATTGTTTGCAAATGACTGGCAGAACACTCTATATGTTGCCCACTCTCGTATAATTTGCATATTTTCATGGGCTTCCATTGTTCCTTGTTCTTGGGATGTGTGCGCTGTGGTTGGTCTGTGTTGCTTTAATGTGTGGGATGCAATGACTTGAGAAGATTGTAGTATGGTGGCACCTATATCCTCCCTTTCTTCATAAATATTTCTTTCAAAGTCAAAGAAATATGTGATGTCTTCCACGATAGCTTGATAAGCAAACACCTTTACAACAAAAAATAAGAAAGCTCAAGTGGGACAATCCTAAGGTTGAAATGGTTATAAGAAAATAAATGATAGTGTTTTGCACATCAAGAATAATACAAAAATAGATGGTAGCATTTTGCACCTCAAGAATCTTAAAGGATGAAAAAGGAAATGGCAAATAATTTTATATAGGAAAAAAGACAAAAAAATACCAAATAGGGCCACTCAGTAGCTTGTCCATGATTTTAAGAATAAAATTTACAATGTACAACTTAAGTTACACTTCAAGAACAAAACAGAAACAAAAAACCAAAATTTCAAATGGGGCCATTCTAAAGACTTGGTGGGACAGGAAATACCCCTTAAAAAGCTCTGTTCAGCATTGGTTTTCGCACACCTTTTTTGGCCTCGCACAATTTTGCAAGAAACCATGCAACCCGGTTTTCAATGTTTTTCAGTTCTTCAAAAAATTCAAAGTGCATTTTGTGCATGTTCTTTGTTGCCAATGTTTTGCGTGAATTTCTTGCATCACAACACAAGGATTGAACCCAAATCCTCCCTTGCAAGTAATTTAGCACTAACCACTGGCATACCATTAGGCACTGAGGTTTATTCTTTAGATTTACTGCAGACACAAGTTAAAAAGGACAAAAATTAAAAACCTTGTAGTAAGACAATGCAATTCTCCGCAAGGCTGCACTATTAGGCTTCAAACCAGCACTGGATAGAGTTGGTTAAAAGGTGTTTGATGTCTCACAAAGACTTGTCCATACCTCAAAATAAGATTTGCAACACGCTCCAGTAGAAGAAAAGAGAATGTGGGCCCACATTGAGCACACACAACTTCATTTTTCAAAAGGAAAATTAAAATAAAATGAGGCCACATGGAGCCCATCCACTTTTACCTTAACATCTATAGACATATCTTGAGATCATCTTTACATAAAAAATAAAATAAAATAAAAATGGTGCTCCAGATTTACAATTGCATTACAACTACCCACAAAAAGAAAATGCCCTAATTGTCATTACACCTACCCCTCCCAACCTCAATTTCTCACCTAAGTATTGGTCTCAACACAATATGAAACATTTCAAAACTTTAATTGAAATGTTTCAACCTAGGTATATCCACACACAAAAAAACCCTAGGTTCTAAAATCAATCTAAATATATATTTTAGGACATACCAATGTACATATACTATGGGTGTACCCTGGTAGATACCAGAAAGTGCATTGTCTCCGATTGATGGTTTTGCAATACCAAATGACCTCACTGGTATGGTATTGGTTAGAGGGAGATTGGACCAATGGTCAATTGATAAACTGGTTTTAACATAACAATATGATGCTTCACCTAATAAGAGTTAACCAGTTGCTAAGTGCAGCCGGGCATCCTAAGTTCCAACTTGTGAAAACTATTAATATAGCATCTTTTAAATTCTTGGGGAAACAATTGGGCAACCATCTTGCCACCAATAAGTACCCCAGGTTGATATGGGGGTATTGGCCCATGTCGAAAATGGTTATGAACCGTTTTGGGAATAAAAATTTCATGCAGCCAATGGGAAGGCTTAACATGTGCTCAAAGTGCCTTGATTTTTTTTCTCTTAAGTTTGGGTAGGGGTGGGGGAGGGCTTTTTTTCATTTTTCATTTGTTCCCAATATGTTCCATTCAAGTTCCCAATGGGTTCCCATCAGGTTCTCAATATGTTCCCTAGGTTCCCAATGTGTTCCCCAAGATGTTCCCAATATCACCTCATTTTATTGCCAGATGTTTTGGCCAAAGTCCTCCCCTTCTCACCTATATAGGTGGGCCAAGGGGGGAGGCACTTCATCTTTCCATAGAATCTTCTATTTTGGGGGAGCCTCCATAGTTTCAACTTTATTTTTAGGATGGGCCAATCAAATTGGCTCACTGAAAAAAAGAAAAAGTTGGACTTGTGAGGTACCTCCAACTAATTATTACGAATCCGAATAAGTACCTTCAATTTAGGTAGGGTGTTCTTAGGAAGGGCAATGAAGAAAAAGATGAGTGTGAGGAATTTTGCCAAAAACAAGGGTCCTAAGGAGAAAGATAGAGTTGGGGATGTCAATGAGTTGAATTTGGGCTGCTTGATTTTACACATTCAATCACAGTGTGCAAGCATCTACAATCGACCAAAAGTTTACACAACCATAGAAATGTGAATATTATATTATTTGAGCTCGGCCCTGTTGCTTACTACCAGTGATGGTCAACTATTTTTATTTTTATTTTTTATGATTTTATATATTTCTGTCAATGTCAAATTTAATTTAAATTTATATGCATTTCATGGACAAGAAAAAACACATGTTAATTTTTAAAAAAAATCCATGTTGGTTGATAAGAAAACAGAGTGAGATAAAGTTATAAAATGGAGATAATTATTAGGAAAGGTGCTAGATAGTTATTAAGAAAGTTAATAAGAAAATGAAATAGTTATTAAAAATAAAATAAAATAGTTAGGCTTGAAAATGAGGTAGTTATTTCTGGAATGGTCCACGGACAACCATCCAAAAAATTCCAAAAAATCCTCCACATACCAGTTTCCATTACTGGAATTTCGCCCTCTTAGGTTGTTCTTGGACATGGGCCCTTCCATTTTGTTCCTTGTGTTCCCCCTTTTTTTTGGGTGCTTTGGTTTATTTATGATTGGCGGGGTTTCATGGATTTGAAGGTACCTTAGAGCGGGTCCACTCCGGTTCCTTATTTTGAGCTTTATTGTTGTTTATCACATTCAATAAAGTTATTGGCAAAGAAGAAAATGAGGAGAACCTTGGGTTTTGAGTGAAATTTGAGGATGGTCAAAAATGTCAACGAAAATAAAAGAGAATCAAACTTTCATTTCTTTTCAACTCAAGATTATTTCAGTTTCCTTCTATTTCATTTGTTTTGCATTTGTCTACATGTTTAACATCTACCTTGGGGCCTATCTATGATATAGGATACCTAGGGGGATTATATAAGGCCTACCTAAACTGTCTAAAAATTTAGATATGTCATGGAGTACCTTAGGTTTAGATAGAAGGTTACCTAGGTAGGTACCTAAGAAGTTAGGTAAGTTATGGGATATTTGAAAGTTACTTAGCCAGTTAAAATTTACTTGTGCTCGGAGAGCTAGAGATTTATTTAGTTAGGGGATACCTAAGAACTATTTACAAGACTAAGTAAGATTAATTCATAATGTTACATGAGGCTTACATAGGGGGGCTAGTTAGGGACTATTTAAGGAGCTACATAAAGTTGATTCATAATCCTTATGTAAACTCTATGTACTTCCTTAAATAGCCTTTAATTGTCCCTTAACTTAGATAGCCCATAACTTAGGTAGGCCTTTAAATTATTTCTAGGTAATCCTTAAGTAGACCCTTAGGATATTTAGGTAGCCTTTTTTCATCTGCACTAGTGTGGCCTGTGCCCTTGGTCCAAGTGTGAACCCATTACAAAATAGAGGAACTCAACATGTGGACATTGTTTTGTGATGTATGTATCTATTTTTTGAACAGCCAAACATGAAAGGAAATCATGCTTGAATTGAATGGTAAGCCTTCAAGTGTTGCCCCATTCTCAACTGGTTTTTTCTTCCAAAACCTGGTCTTTTGGAATTTATTCGAATTTTCAGCGACAGAAATCACTTAAAAATCAATATTTCCCACATTATCCAAATCTTACCAAATAAATTTCATTAAATCCAGCTCAGCAAGATCTTTCCAAGAACACCAAAGGCACATTCCAATTCCTCCGAAATTTTCAGCTACTATAATTTTCAGTGAAGAAATCATTCAATATTCAAGAACCTTTGCACTGGAAGTCCAAATGCCATGGAACTAAGCCAATGCACCCCTCCTCCTTGAGAGCTTTCCAAAGAGACCAAGAATGTGATCTGAAGTATCCTGGTTCGGTGGATCTCATAAGTGCAAACAAAACAAACAAACTACCTTGGGTCATAAATAGATGACCATAACCTAAGTAGATAGAAGTTTAGTTTTTGGAAAATTATGATGAGCAGTTTAGAGAGCTCATCTTAATTTTGAAGAGTGACCCTCACTTTGGTAAACTTTATGGATAACTAAAAGAAAAGTGGAATGACGAAGTAGAATGCTCAGACCAAAGTCAGGCTCAATAAGGATTACTTTAATAACTTCATTTGTCAATTGTTTCCCACCCGATCTAGAACTCTGCAAGATTGGACAATGTTAAGTGAAAAGCTATTTAAATGCCACCTTATGAGCCAATCGTTATGGCTACTCAATTAGAAGCAATCTTATTTTAGGCATTGTGAAGACCATTGTATTGCATGCAAATATGCAAGTCCAGGTCTTCTTGTATTTTTTTTTTCAATATCCAGTCAGGCA
>Ga0209611_10011499_pt1 | contig 12720 bp, 7 predicted proteins | sample S1TSphgellanicum_3_FD_187693 | JGI IMG/M metagenome (GOLD analysis project Ga0209611, IMG submission 187693) | Host-associated microbial communities from peat moss isolated from Minnesota, USA - S1T2_Fc - Sphagnum magellanicum MG (SPAdes) (version 2) | ecosystem: Host-associated > Plants > Peat...
AGGCTAGGTCATTAATTAGTAGACTTGGTAGTAGGTAGTAAGTAGGATAGGTAATAGGTAGGTTAATTAATATTTTGTGTGAATATGTGATCATGTTTTTATATTAATTAATTAATTAATTAATTAATTAGATTATATACTTAATTCAATTAATAAAATAGGCTAAGTAGTATGTAACAAGTAAGATAGGTCCTAGTAGGTAGTTACACTATGAAAAAAATAGGGTTTTACAACTAGGCTTACAATTGGGTTTTCTAGTTGCAATGACATTTGCAACTCATGGTATTTATACAACCTTGAGTGCTATCAGATAAGTTGCAATAGTTGCAATGGACACCCTATGTCATATACAATATCATATATATGGTGCAACTCACGTGCAACTATATGCAACTTCTTTGCAACTAATCTCCACGTTAGATTCCCACAAACATTCCAAAGTGGTGAACGAAATGCCAACGTGGCATTTCATCCATTTGTTGACAAATGATGTATGTTAAAACCTTTTGCAACTATTTACAACTATTTTACAACTAGTTTGATGAATATAATCTTTAATTATTTCATTCATCCATTTGATGAATGAATTTTATTCTTATATTTTATAACTTATCTACAAGCATTTTACGATTAGTTCAACAAATATATATTTTCATTATTTCATTCATCCATTTGATATGAATGGATTCTATCCCAATCCTTTGCAACTTATTTACAACTAGCTTGATGAATATATTCTTTTATTATTTCATTCATCCATTTGAGCTATGAATTTTGTTCCTATCCTTTGCAACTAACTTACAACTAAAGATGAAATGAAAATAAATGATTTAATGACTAATTTGTTCAAATTTGGGTTTCAAAGCAATTGTATGGTAGTTGATTTTAATAGTATTAAATAACTAAATTGTAATTTACAATGCAATTATTTAGACTTCACACAACAATTATCATGTTATTTTAATTTTCATAGATAATGTTGAATTGCATTGGACATCATTATTTATAAACATGAAATGGATTTGAAACTTTAAATACATTTACATTCCATGTTGAAGAATACATTAGAAAAAAATTAAAAAATGTTTTTATCAAAAAACAATTTAACTATGAATTTAAACATAATGCCCAAGTTATATATAACAAAAAAAAATTTCTATATAAAGAAAAGGTCAAATCATAAAAATGATGACCGACAATAATCAAGTATTATCATTTAAAACACTATGTTTCACAAATGAATGTTTTCTTCTATTTTTGTTGAAATGGGACTTGAACCATGCAATTTTTTCAATGCACATTTTTTATTTGAAATCTACCATATTATGACATTTAGTTCCACATGTGAGATGAAATGAGTAGCATATCATAACATTGTAATGTCAAAAATATGTAAATAATCCCTTAATTTGAATAAAATTAATTTACAATTATACTACCATTAACATGCAACATATTTGTCACTAAAATGCAACATATAGAACATTGATACAAACTAAATTATAATTTTTACACTTGCAAATAAAATAAAATATTATGCTTATAATCAAATAAATTGAATTACAATTTTAGGTACTTTTGAAAAAATCTTACATTGTATGCATAATTTTGATGTACATCCAAAAGAATTTTTTTTTAACATTTAAGAGTACGAGTAAAAACCTTTAATATCCAAAAACAAAAGTAAGAAAGTTTAATATCCAAAAGTAAGAGTAAGAATTTTCAACATTTAAAACCAAAAGTAAGAATTTTGAACATCAAAAAATAAAAGTAAGAACCTTCAACATCCAAAAGTATGAACAAAAACCTTCAACATTCAAAAACAAGAGCAGAAACCTTGACGCACCCTCAAGCTCCTTAATGGACTCAAATGTGAATCCAAACTGAAAACAACGGAAGAGCAAAGAATCGGGGCATGTTCTTTGGCTCACAACACTTTGAGGGGGTAGAAGGGCGTGTTGGAACTCTGGGATGGGACTAGGAAGAGTGACAAGCATCAACTATTCACACGGCCTTGCACAAAACCAACACAAGGTGGTTAGTGCATAGTTGGAGCACTTTTGGTGCTAGAATGAGTCACGGGCAACTCGAACTCACAAGACTCACCACAGCTCGGACTTGGGGAAGCCACCACCTTCCCCCTTATAGTATACTCTGTGCCTCTCCATGAGACGCACATCCAAATGAGTTTTTGTCCCGGGACTCCCAAGTGGGAGTCCTGAAATTCTCAAAGTTGGGACTCCCATGACTTTGGGGCCCCATAACTTTGTGTGCAGACCTTCAATTGAGATGAGGTCTGAAACAAAGTTGTAGCCCTCGTTGAAAGCTTTCTAATAGTATGTCATGCGCCACCTGCACGCAAGGAAATCGGGTCAATTCCTGACTTTTAGTGGTCGGGAGTCAAACTGCCAATTTGACTCCCGGCCTTTCTTTTGGCCATAACTTGTGTTTCAAATGTCCAAATGGGTCATGCGAGCCCATTTTAGATATCTTCGTTTCAATAGCTTTCCAATGGTATAGAGAACTCTTAGAGCCTTTGGGTTTTGATTCTTACAATCGCTTTCTGAACATTTGGGAGTCCACTGGGATTCCAATTCCCAAAGTGGAAGCTCCTTTGGGAGTGTGACGGTTCATTCCCTCACACTTTCCTTCACTCCCGGGCTTCCCTCTTGGCCCACAACCTTGCAAGCCTTTGCCTTGGTCACGAGCCCAAGGTTAGGGTTGCAACAAACCTTCATCTTCTATAAGAGTAGAGATAAGAACTTTCAACCTCTAATAACCAAAACAAAAGTTTTCAACTTCTTTAAGAGTAAGAACAAGAACTTTCAACCTCTAAGAGCAAAAACAAAAACCTTCAACCTCTTTAAGAACAATAATAAGAACCTTTAACCTCTAAAAGAAAAAAACAAAAGTCTTCAATTTGTTTAAGAACAATAATAAGAACCTTCAACCTTTAAGAGTAAAAACAAAAGCCTTCAACCTCTCTAAGAGTAAGAACAAGAACCTTCAACCTTCAAGAGAAAAAACAAAAGTCTTCAACCTCTTGAAGAACAAGAACAAAAACCTTCAACTTCCAAAATAAAAAATAAAAGCCTTTAATCTCCAAGTTATTTGACAACTTTTAACAATTTTTTAGTTTTAGTTCTAAATTAAACAAAAAATAATAATCTTAGTTATAACACATGGTATGAAAATTGCATCACCAAAAGATTAAGAAATACACAAAATATTTGAATAGAAAGATTTTTTTAAAAAGTTCATTTTGAATTTCTTAACAATAAGCATAAGTGCATGAAGGTCATTGATGCATTGGGGTAGATTTGTTGATATACTACCATGTGTCATTTATCTAAACGTTTCCCACCCAAATTTTAGATCTTTAAATTTCAAATTTGAAATTGAAATACAGTTACATACTAGTTATAAACAAGTTGAAATGTCATATATATTGGGTAGTGGAAATGTATACATGTGGCATGATCGTACGTGTTATTTAAAATTGTACATTTGTTACAAAATAATCGTTGATTAATAATTAAATTTATCATAATTGTGATGTAGTTGTTACATGTGACTAAAATACAACTTGTCAACAAAGTCAAACATGGTTGATTACAACTATATATACAATGCATACATTGTATTGTATAAATATACATCTTGTAACTAATTTGCAACTACATTATAACTCCTTGATTTTTTGATGTGACATTTTATTTATTAATTTGTCATATCTCCATGAAATAGTTGTAATGCAATTATATATTAGTTGTTTTGGAACTCTAGTTGTAGGGTAGTCTAGTTGCCATGGACATAATTTCTCATAGTGTTAGTTAAATAAAGCAAAAGGTATTTTATTTTGTGGGTATGTCATAATTTTTTGTATTAATTGATTAATTAATTAGCTATGTTAAAAATTTAATTTATTCAATGTAGGATAGGTAATTAATTTATTAGGTAGGCTAGGTAGTAGATAGTAGGTATGTAATCTAAGTAGTATGTAATAAGTAGGATAAGCACTAATAGACCTAGTAAGTAGGTAGGTTATAAATCAAGCAATAGGTATTTTATTTTGTGGATATGTCATAAATTATTTGTATTAATTGATTAATTAATTAGCTATGTTAAAAAAAATTATTTATTTGATGGAAGCTAAATAATTAATTTATTAGGTAGGCTAAGTAGTAGATAATAAGTATATAGTTTAGGTACTATGTGATAAGTAGGATAGGTAGTAGTAAGTAGTAGGTTTGTTAAATTGTAAATATTTTAATATGTGGATATATGATTTTTAAAATAATAATAATAATAAATTAAGTTGGTTAGGTAATTAATTTATTAAATGTAGGTTATGTAATAGATAGTAGGTATGTAGCCTAGGTAATATTATACCAAATTAGTAAGTAGGATAGGTAGTAGGTAATAAGTAGCCAAGTTAAATAATAGGTATTTTATTGTGTGGATATATGATAATATTTTTGTATGGGATAAAGGATGTGATAATGTTGGAATGTTGTAGTGTTTCCTTTTCAGTAGAATTTATCCTATATCCTTTGTTTACAACTTCAAACTTGTAAAATATATAAATAGGTGAAAAAATGGATTAAATTCATGGTATGCACTATAAACATAGTGCATGTGGCATATGGGATGAGTCAATCAAAAAGCTTGTCCCCAACAAAACAAATAGGATCCCACCTACCTACTTGGCCTATGCTAGGTAACATATTCTACCCTAGCCTAGATTATAATAGATTATAATTAAGTAATTATAATTTTTACTTATTATAATTATAATTTTTAATTTTTAAAATTATAATATTTAAATACTAAAATTATAAATTTTAATTATTATATTATAATATATCTTTTTTGAACAAATGAAAAATTGTCACGTGTTTTATGGCCATTGGATGAAGAAAAGTGATAAGGGACATGAAGCATTTAAATCTTCATATTAACTATTTCTGTACTTTTAATATGTCAAAACTATTTTATCATTACTTGTAGTAAGGGCCATGCTTTCATTTCTCAAATTCCCACTGAACATTGGTTCATGGTTCAAAGTCTGGTGATGTTTTAAGTTTTTGTTTTGAAACCTCAAGCTGGTAATTAACCCACAAGCATGTGACATTGGTTTAATGTTAATGAACGTTGTAAGCTTTAAATTACTTAAACAAGTGAGCAGGCAACTTGGGATATGGCCGGACATGCAATGGTTTAGCTTTGTGAATAACCGCGCCAAATTTTTCAGTCATGTCAAGGGTCTTGGGATCTTGTTGATTTGGGAGCTCCCAATTGAAGCCTTGGAGCAAGCGTGCTAAAACAATCTCCACCACCAAATTTCCCATAGGACGTCCTGGACATGCTCGTTTTCCACTCCCAAATGGCAAATGCTCAAAGGTGTTTTCCTTCACATCCACGATTTTCGTTGCATCCACGGTCTTGTCTACAATAGGCTGTTGTTGTAGAAAATTAGGTTGAAGATCATGTTTGAGAGCTTCAGGATGTCGTTGTTGCTGTAGGAAATGTTCAGGATAAAACTCCAGAGGTCTTTCCCAAATTGAAGGATCTCGTCCCATTGCCCAAATATTCACTAGGACTCTTGTACGTGGTGGTATATCATAACATCCTGCAACTTGACAAGCCTCATCAAGTGAACCGTGAGGAAGGAGTAACGGACCAGGAGGGTGCAGACGGAGAATTTCTTTCACCACAGCTTGCAAGTATGTGAGCTTGTGAAGATCTGCTTCCTCAACTATGCGATTCGTTCCGACCACTGTTTCTAACTCCGTTTGTGCACGCTTCATGACCATTGGATTTCGTATTAGTTCTGTTATTCCCCATTCTATTGTGTACATCGATGTCTCTGTTCCAGCTGCTAGCAACTCCTGCAACAAATGGTAAACAAACTCAAATACATCATTTATTAGTTCATTGGTTGCAAAAAAAAATTTCAACATTGATTCGACAATTGTGCAAATCTTGACAATGCGAAATCTTGAATTGTATCAACATGTTTATGATCATCATTAAAGATTGTTTGACAGAAAGAAATCATGGCTTTTGTGATCATGTGCAACTATTGAACTTTAGTGAAACATGTGTTATTGTACATAATGTAAAAAGAAGTACAAAATTCATGGCATGACCCATCTTCTTACCATGACAACACATTCGATTGTCTGATCATCAATGTTTCCAGTCCCATCCTCTCGAGGTGCAGAAAGCAACACACTCATGAAGTCTTTGGGTTTATTTGTTGTATTCTTGTTGCCTAAATCTTTAACTTGATCTGTTGTAGCAATGAAACTTTTGTGTTCTGTTATCAATTTTTGGACAAATTGAGATTTTCTTTTGCGCAATGCGTGCAAGGCGGCCTCAATCCCTTGAAGCCTCGCTACCCATCGTAAAGAAGGAATGTAGTCACTAATTATTAAAGTTGCAAACCAATGGTTCATTTCTTCAACAAACTTAATGAAATGAATCGCGTCATTTTCCCTTGACTCCTCCACTCCGTAGAACCTAATTGCCAACAACACACAATTTCAACTCATGAATTCATGTGAAGCTTAGTGAAGAACACTAGGTTTTGATCACTAACTACGTTCCTACAAGGAGAAGAAGATGAAAAAAGGAATTGATAGAAATAAGGTAGGATTGAATAAATGCCTTTTCCCAAACAGTGTCTGTGTCATAATGTTGTTGATAAGACATGTAAGATGAAAGTTTAGATTCACCACTTTCCCTTCCTCGCTCTCCATGTAGATATTGTTGATTATACTACTAATCTCTTTGGTTCTCATCGGTTCGAATGATTGCAAACGTTTCACAGTGAAAAGTTCAGTCATACAAATCTTGCGCAAGTACCGCCACATGGGACCTCCTTCCGCAAATGCCATACCCTTGTTGGCAAATATAATTTCGCCTAACATCGTTTGTGTGGGGCGGTAGTAGAATTGTTGATCGTGTGTCTTGAGAAATTCCTTGACCATTGCAGGAGAAGACGCCACAACAGTGTGCACAGAACCAAGACGAAGGTAGATGAGAGGCCCATACTGTTTCCCCCAGTTCGTTAATGTTTCATGCATATTCTCACCAACCTGACTCAACTGCAACAAATTCCCCACTACAGGCCAAGGTCGTGGCCCTGGAGGCAACCGCGAGCTACTAGATTTCTTGAACAGGACATATTTCAACAACAAGTGCACAAAAAAACTAGCCAAGAGTGCAGTAGTACTAATCAACAGCACAGATGGTAAGAGCCCCAGCATGTTGTATTTCTGTTGCAACAGGAGAGATGATAAGAGCCCAGACATGTTGAACTTCCGTTGCAACAGGTCAATCAAGCAAACACATCAATGCAAATTGAACTTGTCGAATTTGAATGCACAATTGTTGTGCCGGATGCATGTGATATATATTCCAATTCTTGAGTGACGACATACTATGTACCATGACATCCGCACCAGCTACTTTGACGCATTAAGATAATGAACCTTACATTTTTCAAGATCCTTGCATTTGGAAATATGAAGTTGTCCTTGAGTAGCTGCGTTCAGTACCAAGTTGAAATTGAAAGAGTTCTTTTCAGGCTTTACTTTCAGGCTGCTCCTGGATTTGAGGGTCCAACTGAGGTCATTGCTCACGGCTAGGCCCAAAAAATCCAACACCGAGTCAAAAAGGGGTTCCTTAAATTTTGGGATCTATTTGGGGGGAGGGGCGGGCAATTGGTTACTTTGATTGGCATTTCATTGAAAAATTCAAATGCTTTTAATGTTCCAACTAGCTTTTACTACCAATAAGGTATGTAGGGTAATTTTTCTATAACTTTTTCTCAAAAAAAGTTACCTTCTCCTTTTGTACAATCTCTGTAATTTTGAAAGGTGAAGTTCTCTTTCTGGGAGGTGTGTTTAAGACCATCTCCAGCTGGGCTCAGCACCTGATCCTGCACAGTAAAATTGGATGAAGAAAAGTGAAACTATGCCGGTTTGGCTCAGCATTTTTGCATAATTGCATAGTGGGTTGGTAAAAGGCACGGCAACAGTCTGCACCTGCACAAAAGAAACGAGTGTCATAAATACGATCTGACTGCGGGTCGGTGCTTCTGAATGGCCCATCATAACGATTGATTACTCCAGGTGGTTTGCTATTAGTAGTCCCCCCACCTTTTTCCTGTCTCAGTTTCAGTTTTATGGCTGGGGTTGCAAAAAAGTAAATAACTAAACTTGGATGTGAATTTTTTTTTCACAGGGTCACATAGTGAGCACCACTGGAGATGCCTTGGGTGAACCAGCACCCATGGTATTGGTACCATGGCAACAATCACAAAATCCATTTAAATTACTTCTAAACATTACAAATATCCTGTGCTTAGACTGAATCAGGCTCTGTGAGTTCAAATCTAACAATTTTTTAGGGCTGAATATGACCACTAAGAGGCCTCACTCGAAAATGGGTGCTGGTTCACCCTGGCCATACTCAAGGTGAAATTTACAAAGTTCTTTTACCTGGCAAGGATGGAAAAGTAATTTCTGAAATTTGGAAGTTACTTTGGGACTGACTAGCCTCCTTCTGCTTCTTTTCTTTTCCTGCTTTTCAAATGGAACCTTGAAATTTTAATTAATTATTGGGCAGACATGTGCTGAAGCGGGCCTTATATTACAATAATCCATTCCACAATGGGCATGACAAGCAAAAAGCTCATGTCGTCATCATTCATACGCAAATAGTCACCTTAGTATGGTCAAATTTTGTCATATTTGCTGACCTTTGAAAGTTGAAATTAAATAACTCTCCATTTGAAATGTGGGGTCCTTGTACTCCTCCTTAATAAGTAATAGTCGTTTGTTCCTCTCTATCTTTATGTAAGGAGGGACTGATATTCTTGTCTTAGATCATGGGGGTGTTCCAGGAATAAGGGCTTTTCAAGGTGCGAGTTGGAGGTGCCCTTATTTCAGGAACACCCTGCTCCAAGACACTCATGTAATGCCCTCCACTTTTATTTTCTTTCTTCATCTGTGTGGTATCCAACCTATGTGCAAAAAAGTTTCTGAAAAAAAAAAAAAATTTCAAAAAATTCAAATTTCATGTTTGTTTTGCATCCATTTTTTGGAGTGATGTGGATTTGAACTCAACATAATTGAATGGGAGTCCATCTGAAAATTCTTAGGATGTAATAAAGTCCATCTAAGAAATATGATTTATAATAATATTTTATGCCTGATGTTAGTATTTTATTTTATTTTTGCATTAAAAGTCAGATTCCATGCATAAACATCTGTGGATTTTTCAATGTGGAAATGGATGAAGTTTCATTGATGCAATTGTATGGACAAATTTTCAGAGAGCTAACTTTCATTCAAAAGCCACCAGTGAGAAACAAAATGGGGCAGTGTGAGTTTTTTGGGGCAGAAGTTTCAGCAGACTGAAAAACAAATTTAGGCATTGTACACACCCCAGAAATATTCATATTTGTGGGCAGTTTGAATCTCATTTCAGGCAGTCCACAGGGTGAAAATGGACTTGGTAATTTGGCCACATTGCCTTGGCAATGTGGTGGAGTTGGTGACTTGGGAATGCAGACATGACAGACAACATGAACTCGACAATTTGGCAATGTGGACTGGCCAATTCAGTGAAATCAAATTAGCCAAACAGAAAAATAGCAATGTGGACTTAGCAATTTGGCAAAGTTGAACACTTCAGAAACAGATCAAGAGAACATGAAAATACCTAAGCAAATGGTACTTATGGCCCATGGATGAACAAATTGCTTCATATATTAAGGCCCACTTTACCCTAGGAGTCAGCCAAAAAAACTTGGCGGCCAACTTTGAGCATTTTTGGGTTGCAAATTGGCCTCAAGTTACTCGAACAATAAATGCTACAACTTTTGAGTTCAGGATATTATTAAAAAATGCTGGAACTTTGACCCCAGGGGTTGCAAACTGGCCTCCCAAATTTGATGGTATCCTTTTTTCAGCCTAGGGGCCAATACAAGGCCATAGAGTTCAGCATTCATTAGTACTTGGGGCAGATTGAAAAGTTTTTTTCTATTTCAGCCTTGACTCCTACTGAAAAGCCCTTGGGGCTCATTTCAACTTTTGCACCAATAGGAATGCTGGGAATATTTTCCATTAGTTGCAAAGTTTACATGTTCAAAGTTTGACACAAATATTTAATGTTTTTTCATGATCACAACATTCAAACTTTGAAAATGAACAATCCTTGTTTTCTTTAAATGATTTTTTTTTTTTTACCAAATGTGCACCATTCCTTTTGAAAATTGGAGAGGATTTTAACATTAATGATTAAAAGAAAAAAAGACTTAAATTGAAGAATATTGTCTTTGTAACTTATTTTAACACATTTGGTTTAAAAGAGTTTTTTATTTTGAAAATTTTGGATTTGACAAAAGTTGTTCATATTTATGTGATAGAAGGCATGAATGCATAATATAGATGATATAAAATTAATTTTTATTCAAGATCTATTTATATTTAATGTTTAGTGTTAAATTGTGTATTTGAAATACAAAATTTAAAGTTATAAACCAACACAAAAATGACACATATCATGTGCAATCCGGAAAAGGACTTTCATCTTGGTGCCCGTGGTTCCTTTTATCATGTTTTCACCCTAAAAGTCATACCTAGCAATCATATTCACCGACAATCTACAATGTTCATTTCTTGCTAATAAATTGAACAATTAACCCCAAGCCCTTATAACAAGGGTTTCACATCATAGCCAACATGTTATGCGTTTTGGCCTTTTGGAAAGAAATCATAAATGAAAGGAAAAGGTTTAAGACTTGTATCATTTGTTTTTACATGTGCTACCAAAAGATTTGAAGCTCTTCATCAAAATCTTAAACCTCATTAGAATCAAATGCCAAACAATTTAGTCACATCTAACATACAAGTGATATAACAATAGCAAGGACATTTGAAAGCAATCAATATCCTCAACTTTGATTTAGCACAAATTGTTGAACTTGTTGAAGTATCAACAACTTGTGTTACCACCCAAAACTTGAAAACTTAGCACACAACCTTATAGTTCCAATGATGGTTGTTTACCCTAACAAAAAAGAATTACATGCTTGAACTCAAAAGTCTCTTGGAATAAGATGACTCTTGACACAAAGTGAATCTTTATAGGGGTCTTGAGTTTGTATGAAAGCACCTTCACGAGTTCACATGCATTGTGCCATTCTTTTATTAGTATAATTTTGAAGAATCATATCTTCAAATGTATATGTTTTTGAAAATTGCATCTATTAGTCAATTTCAAATATACTAGTAACCTACTTTTATTATATTAAAGCTTTTCAAAAGTTGTATTCAACTTCCTATATAAACTCAATGGAAGAACTAATATGGTTTCACATTTTTATTTATAACTTTTTTTAATATACATTCTTGTGTCCATGTCAAAGGTTGTTCTAGTTTTAAACTAGATTTTGGGTGGATATTTGATTTTATTGAAAATTGCAAGTTCTTGGTTTTTAAATATTTCAAATTAAAAACCATCCATTTTGGGTTTTGGGTAAAATATCTCAAAGAATCACATATTCTATTTATTACAAAAAAATCAAAAACCCAAAAAAATTCCTAAAGGACTAGTGGGTTTGTTAGTAGATATTTGGTTTTTTTAATTTTTAAAAAAAATCATGAACATTATACATCATAATATGAACCCATTATTTGATTTGTTTGAAACCAATAGTTACAAACCTTAAGAATTGGCTCTAATAACCAATGGGGGTTTGGTGTAATTTTTAATTACCACCTAGCATTAGAATAAATTGGAGTGTTACGTGGGTAGTTGATTTTGATAATAATTGTGGATTTTAAAGTTTTTTAATATTTCAAAATCATTTAAAACTATTGGTTCCAGGTTCTTGGGGAAAAAATAATCAAAGAACCATTGGCCCCAACTATTTTTAAAACTTCAAAAAACTAGTGGGTTTGTGGTTAGGTATTTGACTTTGTCAAGTTTGTTGATAACCTAGTTATGTATCAAAATTTAGAACCAATTATTTAATTTTTTGATAATTGAAGTTATGAACTCTAAGAACGACTTGGATAACTAGTGAAAGTTTGGTGCAATTTCTAATACTTGCCCAACATTGGAGTACACCAACACTCATGACCCATTAATGTTAAATTATGCACAATACAAGATGGATGATGTGTGAACAAGAAGCATTGTATCATTGTATTGTTATTTGATTGCTAACCATGGTTAAATATTATATCAACCACAACACATATCTATCTACCTAGTTGTCATCAAGTGCCTTACCTACTTACCTACCTAGATGGTAACCTCTTATATTCCCTACCTACATAATTACCCACAGATAGTAATCATTTATCTCCCCTACCTACTTAATTACCCATGGTGCTCACCCACTTACATGGGTAGCTATTTAAGTAGTGTGAAATGTAAGTAGGAGGGTTACAACATAGAAGAACCTTTGTAACTTAGTTGTGAGAGGTGGAAAGTGTTTCCAATGTATGGTGCACTAATTAGAATTCTACACACACCCTCACAATCCACCAAAAGTTTTGCTTAATTACAACATATATATATGCAAGTATGGTGAATAAGTTTTTAAGAAGCCAAATTATGCAAACTAAAGTTTTTTTTAATGTTACTATTTCCTAGTTTCAACATCAATATTTACTTACATAAAAATGGGTTACATAG
>Ga0209611_10011500_pt1 | contig 12719 bp, 11 predicted proteins | sample S1TSphgellanicum_3_FD_187693 | JGI IMG/M metagenome (GOLD analysis project Ga0209611, IMG submission 187693) | Host-associated microbial communities from peat moss isolated from Minnesota, USA - S1T2_Fc - Sphagnum magellanicum MG (SPAdes) (version 2) | ecosystem: Host-associated > Plants > Peat...
GGCGCTGGAGCTCGAAAGCCAGGGCGTGTCGTGTAAGTCTTTTGTCTTTTCTCTGTCTTTCTTTCGTGCACGAAGTACTCGCCATACAAAGCGCGGATCAGCTCAAGAAATTCATAGTATTATTCTGATTGAAGTTCTGCTTTCGGCCTTGTCGTTTGGTGTTGTGTCTGAATTGCTTTTCTTATGGATCGCAATTGTGCGGGGGAAATAGAAGAGTAGATCTGCTTTGATGAGAGAAGGAAGTAGCTGCTGAGGTTTGGTTTTCCGGTGGTTCCAGGCCCCCAGGGGAACGGACTGTGAAGAGGCTGAGATTATCTAAGGCTCTTACCATCCCTGATACCGCCACTGTCGCTGACGCATGCCGACGGATGGCCACTCGCCGTGTTGATGCTGCTCTTCTCACTGATTCAAATGCCATTCTTTGCGGCATTATCACGGACAAGGTAACACAAGCAGTTTTCGTACTTCTGCTGCGGCACTAATCGCAGCTTTCCTTTTTCTATAATCTCGCTGCTATCGTCCATATCTTAAGGGATGGCGAAGGAAAATCTGAGAGAGACAGCGACAGAGAGTTTTTGTGTGACTTAAGAATGAAGAAGAGATGCCTAATTTCGTTTGCTGAAGAAGTCGTTGTTGCATAGGATGTGGCAACGCGAGTTGTGGCTGAAGGTCTGAAACCTGAAGAAACAGCAGTGTCGAAAGTGATGACAAGAAACCCTACTTTTGTGGCGGGTGACACACTAGCCATTGAAGCCCTAGACAAAATGGTGCAAGGTGCTGCACTTCTTAACCTTTTTTACTTCTCTCCAAGAGTCTTGTTAAATTTGAGTGCCACCAGAATCCTCATGTCTTAGGGTCTTATAAAAAAGGCAGTGACAGCTGAGCATTGCAAGGCTCCTTTTGTGATGGGGCAGGCAAATTCAGGCACTTGCCAGTTGTGGAGCATGGGGAGGTGGTGGCGCTGCTTGACATCACAAAGTGTCTGTATGATGCCATAGCACGCATGGAGCGTGCAGCTGAGAAGGGTAGTGCTATCGCTGCTGCTGTCAAGGGTGTTGAACAGTTGAGTCAAAATGGCACAGGTAATTGTGGACCACATGGGTCTTCTTCTCTCGCTTCTGAGTTTTCTTTTTGCAACTGAATCTTCTACATTCTGGTGTGTGTCAAGGATATGTGCAGGGTGCAGGAGGCCCTAATCATTATTTCCTATGAACACCTCTCCATGACTTTGGCTTAGATGCTTGTTTGTGAAGGGGCAATCCAAAATGAATTGACTGACACTTACCCTCGTAACCTTGTTGCAGCTTGAGTGAGGATGCTTCTGACTTTTGTATTACTAGCTATGCATCTGCAGTGCAAGCCACATCATGACTGCTTCTTCTGGTTTCTTCTGCAATTGTGTCAGAAACTCAGGACCCAGATTTTTCATATAATTGCTTGCCCTAAGTTTTGAGCAGATCAAGTATACTTTTCCACACCCAGTTTTGGGAGTTGATAATGTCATGGGGAAGTAATGGCAGCTAGTCACTGTCTCTTATGATGAAGGTGATGATCTGATACTTTGTGAATGATACTCACAAGGTTATGACCACTCATTGTTGTTGGCCAGAACTAACACAGCATTTGTTTGGTTATGTTACTCATTTTTGTGGATTTTATGTTTACACTTACATTGATATTTATTACATTCAGGTTTTGGTTTCTGTTCCCTGGGCTAAGTCAGTGTGTTGGGTGCACCTTTTCAGAGAAGTCAAACTCTATTGATACATTTTGGGAGCGAATGTTTAGACCCACTCTAGGGTCTTTGATAACAGAGGGCACAGGGTGAGTCCCATCAAGTTATGCTCTTTGAATCACATGTTTCTGGTCATAGTCCTAGGCCAGATGTGCTGTGACCATTTGTTGTCTGTTTACAATCCAAAATCTATGTACAAATTGGAGAATTGCATGGAGAGAGTGATAGTTGTATAGTTGTGGTGACACAGAGCTGCAACAGTTGCACTGTCTGATACTGTCCTGACTGCAACAAAGAAGATGAAGGAACAACGGATGAATTCAGTTATTATCACTTCCGCCAACAACAAGCCTCTGGGCATTCTCACGTCAGTACATTATTCCCTCCTTCCATGTGTTATTCATTCAGTTTTTGTTGAACTTTCCTTTGTAAGATGAAGCAAACCTGTTGTTGAGGCTGTTTTGATTGAGCTTTGTTGTTGCAGCTCAAAGGATGTTCTGATGAGAGTTGTTGCTCAAGGTCTGCCTCCAGCAACGACAAATGTGGACAAGGTATGTTTCTGCTGCAAAATTTGTGAACTTGGTGTACATGTGGTAGTGAACCTGTCATAGTTAAAAGTTTGGCCTGAGGTATCTGGGATTGGGTGCAGGTTATGACACCTAAACCAGAGTGTGTAGGGTTGGACACCACACTGGTTGATGCCTTGCACACCATGCATGATGGCAAATTCCTCCATCTGCCTGTTGTTAATCAAGGTAATGCACTAATCCTTCACTTTATGATGTGTGATTGTATTATGATACATGTGGTCTCTGACTGCTAGGTTGATTGTTCTACAGATGGGTGCATAGTGGCATGTGTTGATGTGTTGCAGCTCACACATGGGGCTGTAGCAACAGTGAGTACATTCTTCTGAACTCTTTTTTGCATTTCAAATCAAGCATGCAGATTTGGTGAAATGTCTTCATGCACAATGCATTGGGTCTGATATTCTGATGGCCTTCTACTGGCATCTCACAACTGTACTGTGAGGTATATTGCAACCAGCATTCTGTGGAAAGAGTATGAAAGAGGCTGACAGAAGCAGTTGTGGTGTTGCCTGTGAAGGTTGGATCTAGTGAAAGTGGGGAAATGGCAAGCAATATGCTTCAGAAGTTTTGGGATTCGGCTTTGGCATTGGAACCACCTGAGACCGATGATGACTCTCACAGGTTCTGCTTCTTTTTCCGATTGTCATCTCCAACCATGCCTAGTGGAATGCAATTGTATTCAGATTTATTATTGCAGTCATGTCTGATGCATCCCCATGGTTGTTAGGAATATCCTTCAACTTGTGGTGACTGACCCTATTACTTGTAAGCAAGACACCACCTCATAGTTGGGGTTTTTACATCGCAGCTTTAAATACAGTCTTACCTGAGAGTTGCATTTGACTGCAGTGACATCTCATCACGACTAGAGACTTATGGATATGAGGCAGGGAGGCAACATCATCAGTCTTCAGGACTAGCCAACTCTTATCTGTTCAAGCTGAAGCTCAAGAGTCGGGATGGGAGTGAACGTAACCATCGACTTACCTGTGGTACCCTATTCAATCCCTGCATCACCATACATTGCACATATTGTATGGTGATTGTGATATGGCCACACTTTGATAGTTGATAAGCACTGACATAATGTGAAATGGTACAGGCACTGGGAGCATGAAGGAGCTCATGTCAGCAATAATCCAGCGTGTTGGTGATGATATTGATTCTTCTAGACCTCTGCGTATTCTGGTAAGCTTCCTTGCACACCCAATGTACATGCCCAACCATGGCCAACTGTTGCTGGGCCCTAGGTTGCCAACGTCTAGATGGATGTTTTGATGGGTATCTTAGGAGATGCCACATTGAAGGCTTGAGGTTTAGAGGCTTACTGATACAATGGGGTATGATGTGTTCACAGTATGTTGATGATGAAGAGGATAAAGTGCTTCTGGCAACTGACAATGATCTCACAGCTGCTGTCAACTTTGCCCGCACAAATGGCTCAAAGGTTAGAGTGCATGTTGATTTGAATTACCTCCTGCTTGTTTCAGTTAAGAGTTTCAAGATCTGCTCAATCCAACAGATATGCTTGATGTTGTTGTCGTTACTGAGGTAGAAAGGTTTTGGTGGGATGCAGCCATTGACCCTGCATATAGAAGAGTCAACTGGGACAACAACAAGCAGCAAGCACAGGTTTCCTGCACCAAGAAACTCTCTGGGAATCGGTCAATTAAATGGTTGGACACTCGGACATTCGCTTTTGGTGGCAGGTGCAGTCACTGCTATCACAATTAGCACAGTCGTGTTACTCCGCCGTTCAAAGGCTTAAAAACTCAAAAACCTTTTCTTTGTCAATGTTCCAGTTGGAGCAGGTAAGCTCTGTGGAACCTTACCAAGTTTCCGAGGATGTATATCAATGTTAGCTCTTCAAAAGTGTGCTCGCAATGTTAGCCAAGAACTAACAACCTCAGTTTGTAACGTTTCTGAAACAAAAGCTATTCATGTCAGTTTACTGTATAGCCACATACCTCTGATAATGGAATTTATAGACTCTGATGTTGCACAGGTTATAATACCCATGCTGAGATTAGGTGAGATTCCACTTTCTGTTTTTACAATACAAAGAGGACAAATCAAAGAGTATTTTTCATTCGTCCATATCATATTATTCTTTCTTGCATGGTTTGGGAGCGTTATCAGGTGCTCACATACAAAACAAACATGGATAGGGTAAGAAGGGTAAGCAACACCCATAACTGAACAGGGGTTGATAATCAAAGATTGTATAGTACATGGCCAGACCTTATTATAGATTTTTTTGCTATTGGTAATTGTGGACCATTTTATTTTTTTTATAGAAATGCAAAAATGTTTTTTGTCTTCCAAAGTTTCCCTATTGGGAGGCCTCAACTTTTGCATTTCTTACTCCATTTGGGACTTGTAAAGGGTTACTGGGTTTAGGGTTTAATTTCTCTAAAAAATTTGGCAAAACTAAAATAATTTAATTTATGCTGAAATTGTTGAGGTAATTATGATATTATGTTACCAAAAGTCTTCATACCTGACAATCAAAATCTTCCAGATTCGTAATTTTATCAAAAAAATTCGGCACAAATATAATAAATAAATATTCAAAAATTAGGCAAAACAAAAAATAATTTAATTTATGCTCAAATTGTTCGGGTACATAGTCTAAAGGTTTTATAATCATTTCAAATGAGTCAAAAATGACACATAATTGTTTTGAACATGGCATACAAAATGTCATCCACTAGTCAAAAAGGACCATGGTGTGGTTGAAAGATAAACTAAGTATCCTCACACTTAAACCTAAGTTAAGCACCCTAGGTTGCCTGGCCTAGCCTAGGCCCCCAAGCCTAAGTTAGGTACCTTAGGTTACATAGGCTAAAAGCATACATAGGTACCTTATAGAACTTAAGAAGCATAGGAACTCAAGGTCACCTAACAAAGGTTAGGGTAGGTAGCTCCTTAGGTTGCAAGGGTCAAGATTTGATTCTCTCACTTTCACATTGGGGAGCAAACTCCTTACCATTGGAACACAACTTCTTATGTGATATAACATGGAATCACATCATAATAAACATTTTTTCTACCTAGGGCATACCTTGAGCCTATGTAAGGATTAGCTAGGCCTACCTTAAGGGCTATGCAAGGGTTATTGAGGCCTATCTAAAGTTTACATAAACTATCTAAATGTTGTCTAAGGGCTACCTAGGCTACTAAAAACTTGTGTAAGGGTTATTTAAGTTACCTATAATATACTTATGGTTACCTAGACACTACATATGCCTACCTATGTGCTCATAGGAATATCTAAGTGCTATGATAAACATTTTATAATGATATATGAGACATTTGTTGGTACACCATGTCCATATATGACAATTGGACTTCCACATGATTACATTCTAAACCTTTATGGATGAAAACCGGTCGACAAAATAAAATTTCATCATTTCTTTCTATAATGTTATCATATATTAGTTATAAGGATAATTTATGACTATTTTGTTGTACACATAGGGTAAACAATTATATTTTATGATTATAATCATTTGAAGAGCCATCATAAACCTTTAATCATTGCATAGGACAAGATTTTTTTTAGTGATTTATGCATGTAACTGGAACTAAAATTGAAACCAATATTTTTTTTAAGAACTACATTTGATGGTTAATTAAAATTTAATTAGTAATTAACCACTAGATCTAGTCCAAGTTATAAACATGAACACAAAAACTACAAAAAGCAAAGGGATTTTTTAAGTACACAAACACCGAAATAAATTTTGGCAAAAGGAAGCTTAAATTTAATTCCAAACACAAAACATGATAATTACAAATTTTAAAAAAAAACAAGATAAAAGTTCAAACATAATTTTATTCTAATAACATACTAAAACATTAACATGAAATGAAGCAAACAAAACTATGATGCAATATCATACTTCAAATTGATGTTGAAAAAACTAAAAGTAATGAAAGGTCTTATTTATACTTTATACCCCTTTGGGGACTTAGATCAAGGAAGCTTCCATATGCCCATCATCTAAAATAATTTATTGCGAAACTTTTTGAAAAACTTCTTAAATTATAAGTCAATTACAAGTCAATTATAAATAAATCATAAATAAACCATAAATGAACTACAAACTATGGATGAAAAGTGGATGGTGATATCATGATGGATGATTTTCATCGACAATAATTATGATGGATGCATTTCATCCATGAACATTCATAATAATTAAGTTTTCATGTAATGGATGAAAATAATCCATATATTATTATGGATGTTCATGGATGAAATTCATCCATCATGATGTTGGCAACGGTCAATGTTAATGTCCATGACAATTACTTAGAATATCATGTTTTATTTTCAAAATTGGAATTAGAATCAAATAATAATAGTTTCAATAATTAGTCTTAAAACCAAAATCTTGTGTGTGGAATTGAATCCAAAATTGTTTTAATGTATTTTTAAAAACCAAAACCAATTTTTTTTCCTAAATGTCAATAACTACCTAGCATTAGTAATAATTTCAACAATCATACATTGTGAATGCAAAAAACATTGCCATGAGGCAAGCTTGTATAGCAAGCCTTCCTACATGCATAAACAAAATTATGATTATGGTTTAATTATTTACATTTTTTTATAATTTCCTTCCAGTTAGGCAAGAGGGTCTATTGTATGATCTTGCCTCTTTTTTTTATCTAAGGTAAAGCCTTGGGAATATGGCATTTACGCCTTAGACCTCGACATTTGCTTTCAATCTAAGGTGTAGGAATTCCAATGGTTTCACATTATGTATAATGGTTTTTAATATGTAATAGAATAGTGGCCTTTAAACTATAATTTGAATGAAGTTTGTGTTTTAAATAGCATGAAACTAAATTTGGACTTTTAAATATGCATAATTTTTTTTTTCAAAATGGTCAATTTTAAAAACAAACTATGATTGACTTTGATTAGCTAATCAAAATTATTGGCCATGTGATGACATTCAATTAATCCTCATTATACATTATTCAATATTTAATTTTTATGAGGAAAGGTGGGTGAGGAAATAACTTGTAATGTGGTAAACAATGTTAGAGGCTTACAAACCAAGTGTGGGTGGATTTCTTGTAAGATGATAATATCATGTGCATAAGTTAAAAGGTAGGACAAATGAATGAGTTCAAGAGAATATTATAACTTAGTAATTCTAATATTAATTTCACTAAAGTTTCACCATGTAAAGGTAATTGAAAACCATTTCCCTTATTACAAGAGATTGTATTCCATCCATTTGAAGGTGATGTGACGTCAAATTGCGTTTAAAATTTGCTAAGTGGATTGGAGATGAAGGTTTAACCTAATGGATGAAAGGTTGCATAGGATGATGACATGTAGAAAATGCCCCAAAAATTTGTGGTTGATGATCATGTGAAGCAATGGGGGTTGATCAAACTTATCCACATTGTTGTTTTTTTTTGTATTAAATTATGTTCATTGTTTGTTGCAAGTGATTTCTTTTTGTATGTTGTTATTCAATAAGGAGTTTGCAGCAATAAACTGTTGGTGCTACTTTATGGATTTGTTGGTGTACAGTTCATGAGGTAGTTCTTTTGCCTTTGGGTGTGTGTTGTTTGTCAAATGAAAATTAAGATGTGGAGTTTACCAAGACGTGGTGAAGAAGATTTAAGGAAAAGTAGATTATTGTACGAGGCATGTTTTTTGGGAAGCCAAGCACATCTTTTCCTATCTTTTATAAGCATTCTTGTTTTTCTAGTGTATGATGTCGATGAGATGAATGTTCATGGCATAACCTTATGTTTAGGTCTAAATTAAGTTTTTTATAATTCTTTTGTTTTGTATGAAGGATTAGGTTGGACACATGATGTTGATTATATGTTGCATAATACAAGCACATTTGGAAATGATGAGAATCTCTAGGGAGTTTGAAAGTTGGTCTAAAATTATTTCATAACTTCAAGTTTTGTTTATTTGAGGTTGCTTTAGCTTTTATTTTTTGGGATTTGGGAATGAATGTGAAGTGAAATCTACTTTAGTGGAATGTAGTAAGGGAACCTTATCATATGAAATCAAAAGTGAATATGCAAGGGTTTGTTCTATTGTGAAACAATTATGATAGGCCATGATAGCTTATGAGAGTAAACTTAGAGCATGTTTATCCAAATTATGTTTTAAACACATGCAATAGGATTAGTTGTGTCACAACAAAAGGTATGATTAGGTTTACACTTCTATTTTCTATGTATTAAATGGAGATATAAAAACATCCTTGATAATAGTACCAAAGAGAATGTCTTTATTCCTCCCACTTTTTTTAAGGTGACATCAAGTTTACATATCTTTGCAACATTATTAGCTTGGATGTTCACTTGTCCTAACACTAAATGTGTCTTAGAGTCCCAATGAGATCAATTGTTTCCCTAAAACAATTAGGACACATTACATTTCGATGATATCATCTTGGATTATATCATGCAAAATGTCAAATTTGAATGCATCGTAATATCTAGTTTAGTTCAACAACAAGGTGTTTGATAATTATTATTTTTCATTTATTGGCATGCCCCAATACTTGTCAAATAGTTTCAAAGGTAAATACCTTACCGATTTTCAATGTTGTAATGAAATGCAACCCAAGGTGCACTCCTCTAGTTTTGTGCACTTGGGGGGCATAAAAAAGGCATGTGGGAATTATGAGATGGGACAAGGACAATATGATGATCACAAGCACCTCACACATAAATCACCTATGCAAGCTAGACAATGTAAGTGGTTAATGCAAATGGAATTAATTTTGGCTCACAAACATGGCTTGGAATTATTACATTGACATGGTTCAAACTTTGAGGAGAGGCTACCACCATTCTCCTTATAGTATATTTTGGGTCATAGATATGGCTTGGAGTTATTACACTCACACAACTTGAACTTGGGAGGCCACCATTGTTCTCCTTACAATTGGATTTTTTTAAAGGATTACATTGAAATGATTTTCCCCCTTTAGGATTTAAGAAGTTCATAATTTTTTCATATGAAATCCAATTGAGGAGCTTCCAACTAAATTTGTAATATTGAATGAAATATTTCCAACGTCATATTGCATGTTATTATTGGAGGTCATTTGACCCTTGCTCTTTTTTTTGTTTTAATTGTTAAGACTCAAATTGATAATTTGACTCTTGACCTTTCTTTTGGCCATAGCTTTTTTATTCATAATTTCAAATGGAAAATGTGAACTCATTTTCTATATTTAAGCTTTGAATGTTTTTCAATGATATAAAATAATTATTAATTTGGACAAGGTTCAACCCTTGCACATTTGTCTTAAAAAATTGGGATATTTCGAGACTTCCAACTCCTAAAGTGGGAGTTCATCCCAAGAGTCCCATGAGTGTTTCCTTTACATTTCCCTAATGTGTTTAAACCTCCATTTTGCGTTAGCTTATTCTTGATTCATTTTTTTTGGCTTCACCCTAGTCTTGGTCATAAACTCAAGGTTAAGGTCACAACATTTATGATTGAAAACAAAATGAATGATATTTTAAAATTTAGAATTTTTTTTGAAAAGATTATCATGCTTAGGCCTTTTTTTAAAACAAAACTTTAACAAATTTTGACCTATGCTTGAAGGATTTTTCATGGAAAATTTTACCCAAATTCTCCAAATCTAACTAAATCATTTTATGAATGATTTTTTAACTACATCACAAAATTGAAAGAAAAACCTTAGTTTAGGCAATGTTAATAAAGGTCATAAGGGACATAAGGATAATCATAAGTGATGTCTAGAGGCTAATAAAAAATAAACTTGTCCATTCAAAATAATATTTTTTAAAACTAACCTTTAGACTCAAAATGAAACATATGGCTCATCACACAACCATTAAATTAACACCTATTAAATGAGATGCACAAGTTTTCAATAATTATAAATGATTTCAAGTGGTTAATCAAAAGATGACTCCTTTTGTCCTTATGTATTTTTTGAAACTATACATGTGGGAAATTATAATTTGACATTCCTTTTGCCATTTTCCATATTTTCAACGTGGCAAGAAGATATTTGTCAAAAAAATGGAAATTTCAAAAAAATAAAAAATTAACACGTAACCAAAAATTAATTTTTTCAGGATATTTTTGGTTGCAAATCTATTAATCCAACATCCATATCCTAGTTTCAAAGTCTTAAGAAAATATTGAAAGTAGCTCCATTTACATTAAAAATTTAACATTAAACCTTGCAACAATATTTTTATATCCAAGATTATTTGATTATTGTTTTCTAAGCCCCACCCATAAACATGAAACCATGATTAGTTATACAAGGTTTAAATTGATGTTGGGTGGTTATTTAATTTATCTTATTAGAACCATCAATTTTAGTTTTGGTTAGTAAAAATCAAAGTGGAATTTGGTTTAATTTTGGATTTTTTGCACTTAGAACTAAATCTAGTTTTGGAATTGGATCTTTTGAAAATAAATGTTTTTGAGAATAAAATTGGAACCAAGGTAATTGGAGGAGAACCATTATAAATTAATTATCAATTTAAAACTTTGTTACCCAAAGTGGACTTTAATTTCTAAAACTATAATTATATTCAAAACCTTCTTCTTTTTTGAAAAATTGGATCCATGTGTCAGTTTTTGTGTTATTGAAACCAAAACCATTTTCATTTTTAAATAATAATTAAAATTAGAAATTTTCCATGAAAGCCAATAATCACCCAACAATAGTTAAACCTATTAATAACAAACCATTTGGACTAATCAATATATTTGGTAAATCAATAACATCTATTAGACTATGTAGCACAACTTTTACAAGTTGCGACATATTGAATGAAAATGTTGAGCTAAAGTCATTTTATTGAGCTTGTCATTTTTTGTATTCCAATCACCATTTTTGGCTTTATTTTTGTGATAGTTTTGGAAGAGGTGGAAGTTGCGTTGGGGATCATAGTCTAGTATTTGAATAACTTACCATTTTTCGAATGTATTGTATACATTTGAAACCCTTTCCATTTACATTAGGCGGTGTTTTTGTTAACCTTGCAATTTTCTATTATTTGTGTTTTGAACCATGTTTCATGTTTTCTAGTTCATTTACTAATCATTGTTGTCTTGTTTCATTTGATATTTGTTATTTGCCTTTTTTTTATGCTAGCAAAATGATTTTTGTTGAAGTGGTGGATATTTGCAACATTTTTTAATAACAAAATTGTGTAGAATTTAATATCTTCCTCGTTCCAAAAGATAGGAGGGTTGACAAGCATGTACAAGTAGGTTATAAGAATTAAAGGTAAGTTCATTAGTAGGTCTATAATGGGGTATAACAAGTTTTAGGTGTCATAACATTAACTTTTAGCTTGCAGCCAAACTTAAGGCATGAAAAGGAAAGTAGGTTGGGAAAGTTTTAAATTTTTCACACATTCGCATAAATGTGGGAAAATGCAAGGAAGTGAGTCCCAAATGGATTCTCACTTTGAAAGTTGGAAACTTGTGGGTGTTTTGAATTTTTGAAATAAGGTTTCTAATATCAAACGTTGTCAATTAGGCTTATTTCAATTGTTGAAAAGGTCTTGAAGGATAAATATTGAAACTTGGCTCACATTTTTCATTTGGAGATTATAATGAAAACAATGCTGAGGAATCCAATTGATAATTTGATTCCTAACCATTAAAACCTAGGAAACATAAGTCAAATGACTTCAAATTGGAATGTGTGATAGATTGTTGGAAAAATCATGATAAAAAATACAAGATTTAGTAGGGTGACATGTTTAAAAAAACTTATTTTGAAAGAGTTATGACATACCAAAAACTTAGGTCACAATGTGCTTTAGTTTTGGGAATCCATTTTGGTGTTCCCAATAGCTTTAACCATTTTAATATAATTCCCATAATCAATCACAAAATATATTATAGGGAGAATGGTGGTGCTTTTTCCCAAGTTCAAGTAATGTGAGTCCAAAGCAAATTTGTGACCCAATCTAGTTTCATTTACATCATCCACTTAAATTGTCTAATTTGTGCAAGTGAGGTGACCATGAATCATTCATGAACAAATAAACTTATCATTTCATATTAATCTCATCTCAAAGCTCCAACACACCTTTCTTGTCCTAGAGCATGGAACTATAGTACATGCCCATGATTTATTTTTATTTTTTTGTTGTTGTCACCTTGGACAATTACCATCAATATCATGAAATGAGCCTTGGGTGCGTCATTAGGTAAGTACAAAAATTACACAAGCATAGTATTTTTGTCATGCACTATTATATTGACATTTAACACTATCAAAACTAACAAAGTCACACACATATATAAATATGCACACAAATAACAAAAGATTGTTGGTTTGATGCCAAAGCTTTGTTTTGCATATTGTTTTTTTTTTTTGAACTTG
>Ga0209611_10011503_pt1 | contig 12717 bp, 7 predicted proteins | sample S1TSphgellanicum_3_FD_187693 | JGI IMG/M metagenome (GOLD analysis project Ga0209611, IMG submission 187693) | Host-associated microbial communities from peat moss isolated from Minnesota, USA - S1T2_Fc - Sphagnum magellanicum MG (SPAdes) (version 2) | ecosystem: Host-associated > Plants > Peat...
ATATATATATATATATATATATATATATATATATATATATATATATATCATGAAAAATTGCAAAAAATGCTTACAATATGTAAATGTGTTTAATTAAAATTTTCTACTTTCATATTTGGAATATCTCCAAATTTGGATAAAATACTTTTGCATGATTGTCATTTGAGCAACATCATAAAATTGAAAATAAAAAATGTTGAAGTGAGGTAGGTTATGGGATGCCATTTGTAATAAAAGTCACATTACTTAACCTAACAAGAGGCACTTTGCAATGCCATGAAAAACTACTTCAATGTTGTGTAGCTAAATTCACAAGATAATGCAAAACCAATGCAAGCAATGGGATATGACAAATATCTTTAACGTTATGTTTACTTGTGTTATTTTGCACAACATGTTTTTTGGAGATGAACAAGACAAAAACCTAAAACATTGTTTGAACCCAATAGTGGCACATAGAGCATCAAGAGAGGCTTATCCTTTTAGGCATACATGCAACACACCCAAGAAATTGGAATTTCAGATTTGTATTATTATAGTTGAAGGCATATTTGATTAAGCACCTATGGTTTCTCAAAGGTGCCAATCATGTTCATTGATGATAAGAAGAGGAATTCAAATTGAACCCAATACATGAAAAGCCCATCTTGGTGGCACAAATTAAAGTATTTTCAAATCTCATCTATCATGATCATATCTACAAACATTGTAAATAACATGAAAATCAAACTAATCACTTAAAATTTCTACAAGTTTTTTAGAGTTTTAGAATTGTGACATTAACATGTGCTTTTCAATATCTTATACTTCTTAGATTTGTTTAAAAATTTATCAACATCTTATAAGATTATTTTCAAACATTTTTGTGAAAATATTTCACATATATTTAGCATTAACTTAGTTTATCTCTTTAAACATGTAAAGTAAGCAATGGTCACACATGTAGCAAGTTGTTATATTGTAATTGCACCTATACCTTGGGAAGTTATTCTTTGTAAGTTTTATGAAACAACAACTGGGGACTTTTTTTCTCTTTTTTTCCTTGATTCACATCAATCATTCTCTTCAAGGAAAATTTTATCAAAAGGCAACACTATGAAAAAAAAGTGAATATTTTGCCTCAAATTTCTTGTTTCAATATGAAATTTGCCAAATTTTGGTCCTTTGTAATCCATTTGGGAAGTCATCATTTGAATGCCAACATGGGGCAATGCAACATGATTGCCCCCCTCTAGTTTGAACCTTAGGTATCCATATATAATCTTGGATTTGATGACCTAATAACCTAATTGCTTAGTTAAAATCTTGAAATTTAAATAACTTGCCCATGTGACCTAATTATAATCTACGTAGGTTATCAATACTAAAATGTTAAACATGCTTATGATATAAAATGTAAATATAGAAACTTAAAATAAATATAAATTTATTTATTTATTTAAAAATCTTATAATTGGTTAATAGTTGGCAAGATAACTGATGGCTACTAATCATTCAGGGAATATATTATAGCTTAAAAGCCCCCAAAATTATGTTATGTACCCAACAAACCTTTCAAGGCAACTTTAACATATTAACATTTATTTCATCTTTATTTAGTGAAACCTTGTGTTGTTGGCCCAGGTGCAATTGTCTTCAAGGCTTTCTAAAAAGCACAACTTTTCAAAAAACATAACATTTCAGAAGACCCAATGGTTAAAAAATCATTTTATAAATTCTAATTATTTTCCAATGATAAAAATCATTCTAACCTTTGCTTTGACCAAAAATTACAAAAACAACAAATGTGCACACCTTTTAATCAAACAATATTTAATGTGTAGCCTCACAATTTGAGAGGGTTGATATATGATCACAAAACAAAACAAAACAAAGACCGATCGTAATGGTATATAGAAGATTTGGGCATAAAATACATAATAAGAACAAGATAACTAAAAGACTATAAATGGTTTCATGATTTTCACTACTATCAATATTTTACTTGAAGTATCAATTACACACTTTTTTTAAATTATGGGTATGGCAATTCACATTGCTATTGGAAGATGTTTATAAATTGGTTGTTCCTTTCCTACATGTTATTCAATAAAGAGGTATTTCCATGTATAGTGTGGAATGGTGCCTCAACATGTATGTGGAACATTTTCTCAATGCAAGACTAACAATTATGACTTTGATTTTTGGCATTGTAAATGTGTGCATGAGGCTTTTCTTCAAGTGATCAAAATTTGCACTGCAGAAAAGAAACCTAGTAATGTAATTGTTAATCTTTTTATGGCCACATGGATTTATATGGGTTGGTTTGTCTTGAAAATTGAAGGCCCTACTTCAATTTTATTTTCAAAATATTGAGTATGATGAATGGATTAATTTGATAATTGTGACAAATTTGAAGTTTGCTAACAAGCATAATGTCTTGAATTTAAATGTGCCTAATGATGGTTTGTGTTTGGGCACACCATGTAAGGTAGTGTAATCCACAAATACCTAATGATAAGGTGGTAAGAGATTTGGCATCATCTCTTATGAAATCTATCAATATTTTCTTGTATTACATGGATTACAAAATTAGGACATCATCCCTTGCATCTAAACTAAGGAAAACCCCCCTTCCCCCCCTTTTCTATCTTTTTATTTTCCTATTAATATGTTCCTAGACAATTCACAAGAGTCCATCATTATATATGCCATATCTCAAAATTGTGCTTTTTCATGCTCATGTAAATGTCCAAGGGAAAGGGGTCAAATAGATAGGTTTGAAAGAGGTAGGTTCAAATGCCACAAAAAAAACACTATTTCTTTATATATATATATATATATATATATATATATATGATTTTTTTGCTTTCTAGCTTTCATAGTTGTTACCACTAGTAAATTTTATTTATCATTTTGTTAACATGGTGGCTACTTAGTTGAAAAGGAAAGGGAGGGTGGTACACCAAGAATAATTTTGATTCGGCTCATCAACAAAAGAAAGTTAGCCTTCATTCCATTTGGGTAGATTAAATAAAATCGTTACCAAAAATTTCATCGGCAACATTAAAAATACATTTTCAAGTTCTTACATATTCTTATTTTTGACCATTATGCAACTTTACAAAATAATGTGATTGAAGAATAGTTGGAAAAGGTTAAAGCAACATTTGGAGGTCAACTTGTAGAAAAGAAATCATGTGTAGAAGGAAAGGATGTAATACCTAAATCTATTTCATAGGGAAAGAGGGAGGTTTTTGGTGGGAGGGAGTAGGTAAACATATAGGTCACACATGTAGACATCAACATATGAATAATGATGATTTTCATCTTTAAATTTTATTTCATCCATGTTGTGAAATTTTATATTCATGGTATTTCACATCACATCATTGACGTTGTCAACTCCATTGATATTACAATTTTAATTTATGAAATCATTTTCATCCATATGGCAAGATTCTTGAACATAGATAGATCCATCCATTTTGTGTGATTCATTGTGTCATGAATTTCATCCATATATGTGAATTTACCCTTGTAAACAATATTGTCAAAGTTCATACACATAATTTGTTTCATCCATACAACCTATATTGGTATTTGTGTGGTCAATTTAATACATGAACAAGGTTTGGCACATCATCAAGTGTTATCCATATGGCTAATTAATTCTTCCAAGCATTTCATTTTATACATGTATATATTACTATATTGAATTTATTGGAAATTTCATTCAAAAAATAATTTCATTAATGTGGTCATATTTCATCTATCTATGGACACTTATGGTTTTTTGGTCTATCCATGAACAATGTTTTGTGCACTTAGTATATTTCATGGTTGAAATCTATATAAGGTTTTGTGTCATCCATGTGGTCAATTTTGTTCTTAATCAACCCCCTTTTTTCCTTTTTTAATCCCTTACACCCATGACTTTTCAGTTTTGCCTTTCCCTCCTCCACTTTTTTTCCCTCTTCCTCACACCCTTTCTCCCCAAAATTTTCCTTATGAACAAATAATAATATGCTCCTTTGAATGTCCCCTTATGTTCCTTTGTAATTCCCAATAACACAACCAATTTTATCTTGTAGCATTTGCCCATAATTCTATCCTTTTACCATTGGCAAGTTGGATATGAAATGGCAACAAAAATTTGTGTGCCTTTCATAACAACTAATCTATAAAGTGGAGGGGTTAGGTTATTGTAGGTATGTGCTTTTCACACAAAATAATAATAATAATAATAAATTATTGTCATATAAATCTATTTCAAATTAGATTTTTTGTGAAATTTCATCATAGGTCAATTTCATCATTATCATTATTTTAGTAACGTATTGCATGGGTCATTTGTGTCATCCATATGTGATAATTTTACCTAATTGACTAACCTTAATTTTTAAATTCAAGATTAGAAATGATAATGTTTTAATAGGTGAAAATTAAATCTCATATTCTTAAAATAATGAAAGTCGAAATGATTTCATGGGCAATCTATATGATCGTTGATTATTAATGTCTAGCATCTAGTGTGTAACTATTTTTTAAATAATTTTAAAAATATATTAATATTTTGAGCTTATATCAATTGATCATCACTTGTGGTGTGAAGCAATGTGAAGCCCAATTTTGAAATTCAAAAAGAGTTCAATTTAATCCATGTTATCAAAGTTCATTTGTTTGAATTTTTTAATATAAAGATGGCTTGACAAAAAAAAAAACACATGATATGAAATTACAAAAGTTACAATCTTGAAATAACACAAAACTTAAGCCAAAACACATGATTTGCCATTAATCTTGCAATTTCATCATTTTTGAGAAGTTCTCTTAAGTCCCAATTTGCAGCATCCTCTTTTGACATGTCATGATCATCATCCAAAAATAGTTTGCATTTTGATTTATCCTTTGTGCAAGCACAATGAAAAATCATATTTGTTCAAACCACACTGCCTTTCAACTAGAGCTCTAAAACAACTAATATACACAACTACATTACAATTAAGACATGAAAATATAGAAAATTATAAATAAAATGTCATGTCAAAAAATCCAGGAATTTTATTATAATTACAATGTAATTGCAAATGGGACACCAATACAATGTATTAATGTTGTACACATCATATATATGAATGTAATCAATCATGTTTGATTTTTTGACAAATTCCAATTTAATTATATGTGGCAATTACATTATAACTTGTGTAAACGTAACACCCAATTGACAATTGCATTGCATTCAGCGTACAATGCTGACACATATGATTGTGACATGTGTATGCATTTTTACAACCCATTAAATATGTCACTTGGAACTAGTTGTCAACTATGATTCCAATTGATTAAACTAGTTATGCTAGTTATTACTAGAAAATTATTTTTTTCCATTATTTTGTGATTGTTGTTCAACTATTAATCCTTAATATTTAATAATGAATTAATCTTCAATAACTTGTTAACTATTACATATTAATTAATATTTAATAGTTAATGTGAATTAATTAATTTAAGACAATTAGTTTGTTAATTGCCTCAAATTATTAAATTAAAAATTAAATTAATTCATTACAAATAACTCAAATAATTAATTACATAGTTAATTTAGATAATGAGCTCATGTAATTAATTCAAAAAATTAAGTATCAGATAATATAAATAATTAATTTTGGGAATCTAAATGATTAATAGTTTGAATATTATTTAAATTTAGATCATTAATTATTTGATAATTAACTAACTTGTTTTTTGAATTATACTGATTATTTTTCAAATGATTATTTTAGATAATTAATTCACATATATAATTATCAAATATTTACTTATATAGTTGTATAATTTACAAAATTAAAAACAAATACAAAGAATGTGGAATTCTTTTTTCTAATTGCAACTCAATTTGCAATTAATGTAGAACTAAAATATTTAGCTCATATGTTTTGTTTTTGAATCTCATCTCATAAATTATATTAAAAATGTGTCTTTTGTTATGTGTTCACATTAAAATTCATGTGTCAATTTGAGATGAATTCAAAAAAAACTTAACCTTAAAAACAAAAACAAAATGAAATAAAAATATTTACATAGCTACTCTTTAATTCACCTACCCTTCTACCTTCCCACCTTTGTCTCTACCTAGGTATGTAAATAACCATTAGCAGTCCTATTTTCTTGCCTGCCTACCTAGGTAGGTAAATAGGTATGTAATGTAGGTAAGTATGTAACTTAGTTATGTAAGTACCATCACAAATTTAACATGTGACAAATCAATAATGAAAATTGTGCAAAGATTGTCCATTCATAGGTTCATACATTTTACACATGAATATCATGCATTGAAAACATGTTTGACACACGGATAAATGTGTTGACAAATGAAGTTCGAATTATGAATGAATAATGTCACATGAATTTCACATCTTCCAATAAATCTGTGTGTTAAATGTGTTTTCAATGCACGATATCAATGTGTGAAACGCACAAATTATGAATGAATGAATTTTGCACAATTTCCATTACTAAATCATGAGATGTTAACTTTGTGATGATGTTCTACCTACTTAACTACCTAACTACCTATGTTTATGTATTGACCTACTTAGTTACTTGTGTATATATATATATATATATATATATATATATATATATATGTTTCAAATTTTAATTAACATTCTAAATGGCAATTTTTATTATGCCACATGTCACAATTTAAGGCCATTATAAATCAGGAATCATAATTGATGGTTGAGATCAACATTTCAAAAATATATATAATTTTCACCCAAAATCCCCATAATGCCGCGAATTAAAATTTGATGCATCCATGAAAAGTAACGGTAGCATTACATTACCATGGTAGTTACAAACTAGTATTAAAATTACATTGTAGTTGTTTTCACATAGTTGTAACTAAATTGCATGGGTTGCATACCTATATGGTTTCTCATATGGTGAGTTGCAAATGTTGCAACTCATACAAGGTGTTCAATAACAATCATGTTCGTAAAAATATGATGAGTTGCAATGAGTTGCAAATGGTAAGGCTAGTCACAAATCACCCCATTTTGTCATAGTGTAATTTTTGAAATATTAAAATTCAACTTGTATTGAAAGTTAGAAAAGTTTAACTTGAGGTGCCAAAAACTACCTTGCTGTAAAATTAACTCAATTTGGCACTTGATTGTTGAATATAATCATAGTGTATAATAGTGTGCCTAGAATTTCTTTCAAATTTTTGGCATGGCAAGTATTTTTCAAAATAATTAACAATTCCAACAAGTAATTAATTAGTTGGTGCATAATCAAGATAGGTACTATGGGTACACTAAATTTCTTTGGCAATCGAATGCCAAATCATCATTTTTATAAAAAAAAATCAAGTTCGACAATAAATGTGATAAATTTTGAATTTTTTGACTTATTATTATGCTAAAATAAATAGTTGGCAATGGTGACCAATCGTTGCACTTAGTGTGGATGATTTTTTTCAAACATTGCACTATTTCTTCTCTTCATGTTGTAATTCTTGGTTGCAAGTAACAAGGATGTCTTCACTTTATCCAACAATTAAGTGAATTGTATTACATATTGGAATTGCTTTTAAGCATAAATACATGTCAAGGACAAGACAAATATATAAGAAAAGTATTATATGGACTTATCAAAACAAAGAACTTGACAATGGACATGAATTGAAAAGATGACATTCATAGAATTTAAGGCATTATTCAAAACTAAACTTAGGAAGTGAAATGGATAAATTACAACTTGTGTTACAAAAATTGAAGGGTGGTGTTTTCAAAACCTCTACTTATGTTATCTCATGGACTCTTTTAAAAATGTTGACCTTCTACATAGTTTTGCAAACTAAACCTTTTGTAAGCTTTTATTCCATAACCATCTAGAAGCTTCCATCAACTATGTTTTTTAGAAGCTTCTATCAACTATCCTAATTTTAGAAACTTTTGCAAATTATGTCTTTTACAAGTTTATATCAACTATCCTTTTAAAAACTCCACCAATTATGTCTTTTAGAAGTTTTTGTCAACCATCTTTTTATAAAATTTCTTCAACTAAGTCTTGTAAAAACTCCTAAGGATATTCCTTACATTTAAAAAATAAATTCCTTTGATGTTTAATATCCATGACAATATGTAAATGATTAGTAGCTCACCTACGTATTAAATATTAATTAGTGCAAATAAAAAATGATATACCTTAAATATAACCTAAACAATTATTTTAAGTTCCCAAATTTTCAACATCGACAAGTTATTTCTTTAACATTTGACCTTCCAATCATGCAATTTAAAAAAAAATAAACATTAAAAATTTGTCAAACTTGAAAAAGTAATATATGGACAAATGAAAATAAATTCACAAGGTACTTCATAATATTACAATATATAGTGGCAATCTAGTGGCAATGACCATCATTAACATGAAATATGTTGGGATTGCAATAATGATATTTTATAACAATAAAATTTGACATTCCCTCAAATTATTTTGGCCAATGATTTTTTAAAGGTTTAAGGTCTTTTAATATATCATAAGTGGTGATCATCCATAAAAAGATGTTAAAAAAATGATGATCATGTTTAGGAAGATTTAACCAAATATAAACCAATTATGAAATACAAAATTTAATCATTTTTCTATATTTATGGCTACACATTGTAAACCAAATATAAATTTTTGACAATTTTTACTATTATCTTCTCAATTTTGGTAATGGAAACCTTTAAAAAAAAATTTCATTTTCATTTTTTTCATTTTTAATTTCATTTTTGGCAAGAAATCATGGCCAGAAAAGGTTGGTAATGATAGGTTTAATAGTTGCAAATGGAAGGCATTTGGTGGGAGGATAAGTGGGCATGTAAATGCATTGATATATTAAAGTTATCCATGAAGTAACGCAAAGACAACAACAACAACTAGGAGGGAATGAAACATCAAATGACGGGTGCAACCCAAGCCCAAAAGTGCATGACTTTACGCATAACTCTATTATCATATAGATTGAGAAAAACCTATTTGAAATTATTATGATAATATGTGTAATTAATCAATTTTATGTTGATAAAATGATGGTTATATATTTTTTCTAGCATCTAAAAATGCAAATTCAATCACTTACAATAGACGTGGATAATTTGATCCACTAATAAAAATCTTCAAATATATGATTTAGTTTTAATATTAAAATATCAACCAATTTTCTGACATTATAATTTTTATTCATTTTTACACATATAATATAATATAATATAATTGTGTAATAATATATTTTTACACAAATAAAATGAATATATATAATATAATATAATATTTAAATTTATGAAAAAGTTAAATGTACAAATAAATTATATATTTTCCACATCTTACACTTCTATTTATTAAAAATTTATAATATAATAAATTATTTATAATATATCACACCTTTACCATTAAAATTTATTTCAATGTATAATATTTAATTTAGTCACATTGAATATTTAAAATGGATTATATAGATCAAGTATACTTTTTAAAAATGTAATAAATGTTTGTACTCATATTAAATTACTAATAGTCATTTTTGAATCATTATAAAATAATTGTATAACCACATAGTTTTTGTAATGACACATCATTTTCATAGTTATTTTTTAATCATATTTGAAATGACTTTATCCTAATCACATTTTTAAATGATATTTTGGACATCCATGTCATTTTGTCATCAATCATGGATGTTATTTGGATGAAAAATTGCAATGAAAAAACGATGTCATACTCCTATTATCACATCATCATCTACTAGTAAAATAGGCCACTAACAAATGATTACAACTTTTTCTACATAGGGTTTGAAGTAATATCCTATGATTATAATCAATTATGTAATCGTTTAAAACATCTAGTCATTGATTTCTTGGTTACAAAAGACATAATTCCTTCTGGTGATCATCATTTTTCCACATAAAAGTAGATAATAATGATGAAAAAACAACTTGAAATTGGATCATATGAGCCATGCATTTTTTATTGTATGATTGAATTGAATGATTTTGTCCACAAATGTGGGTCATTATTCAAACAACTTACAAAATCATATTTTATTTTAAAAACAAGATGATTTATGGTTAACCAACATTTATTGGTTGTTCATAGATGCCCTTTGTACTAAAACTAAGAAAAGGATGGATTTGTGAATCAAAATTGATGTTGTCAAATGCATGTTAACCTTTAAATGATAATCAAACAACTTGAATTACCAACATGTAGTGGAATATGCAAGTGGGCATAAATTCCAACAATCATTTAAGCTATTGGTTTGAGGGTCCAAGCATGACACAATAGACATTTCATGGTTTTTGACAATTTTCCAAAATGTAACCAAAAAATAGATTTGGAATTTTTTTTAATGCAATTTGAATTTCCTTTTTGAAAATAAAACAAAAAACTCATGATTTTAATCAAATTTGTGTTAGAAGGGTTTCCGATTACATGGTTGTTATGGAATTTATTTGTTTTTCTTAGTTGAATTCCAAAAAGTAGATTAAAAATATGTTTGGATAAACATTCGATTTTTATTGTTTAAACTTCATTGATAACTTTAAGAAATCCTTACATGACTACAATGAGGTTGCAATTAGGGGTATTGCATCTATATATTAACACAATTGTTTGTTTGTTTTTTATTAGATGCCTTAACCTTCCAATTGAAGGGCCCTTCGTTATGCTTTTGGAAAACCCTCAACAAGGCGATGTACACATTGGTTGTTTCACATTTTTTGGATTGATAAAGTAAATTTCATTGAATTTAGTTCATGATTTTTGTCATTGGAAATTATAAAATTAATATTTTCAACCACTCAATGCCTCTTAATCATATTGGTCCCTTATGTTTAGCTTTTTACATTTCAAACCTTAAGACTAGGGCCAATGACGTTTGAGTTCACAATTTGACCAATAACACTTGACTCATTATTACAAATCAATTGGGTGTTTAAAGTCATGTTTCTTAAAGAACCTTCAAGAAGGTTTTTAATCCAATTTATATTTTTTAAGCCTTGAAGATGATTACATTTTAACCAATGACAGAAAAGTCCAATAATATATATTAAAATCTCCATTTTTTTAATAATCTTTCAAAATTTTACTTATATCTATTTTTAAAAAATGGACAACAATTGATGTAAAATACTTTATCTTAAAACTATCTATACATGGGTGAAATTGTGGTCCCCAATCATTACCATCCTCTAGGAGGTGAGAAAAAGGGAACAATGTCAACTCCTTAGTACTCAAAAAAGAAACTACCCTCACTTGCTTGCTTTACTACAACTATTCAAATAATAAGTAAGAAGTCATGCAAAAAACGAAAGAAAAGGGTAGGGTCTATTATTTAAAAACAAACCTACCGTCTTGTCTATAGGCTATTCTAATGGTGTTGGAAGAAAAAAATATAGAAACGAAACATGGGAAATGAGAATAACTAGTGAATAATTATTTTCCAAGGTTTTACAATACATTCAATGCCTTTGAATGTTGGTCTAGTGGGGTGTGTAGGCCTTCCACAACTAATGTCCCACTTTAACAATGCAAAACCCTTTTATAACATTGCCAACCATTTGTAACACCTTTGGAACACCTTCCCAATGCTACTTATAGTTTGTAGCATCCCACTTAGTTTGCAAACTTCAACCTTCAAATTTTCCCCTTCATCTTATTGCCATGTACTGGCTACTACCTTCCTATGGCAATTAGTAACTTCCTACTTGAAAGGCTATGATTTAGTATGCCATCTTACACCCTTTTGTAAAAGAAACACAAAAAAAGGCATAAACACCTTGTATAATTTAAAATTATATTACTTTCCACATCTCCTAATAGAATAAATGCACACAACACACATAAAGGTTCTTCAAGCATTTTCCATTAAAATCACACACAATTACAAATACATTTCCCACTACTCTCTCCTCCCTAGTGTACACCATACACTTTTCCAAAAAAATCCTTTATTCTAACAACTAACTACAAAGTATCGGATGCCATAGAAGTTGTACAAATCTTCAGGTCTAATTTTCCTTCACAAAGCCATACAAGGCCCACATTGATCCCATGAAAATAATGCCCTTATCCTAATCCCTTTTTAGAAATCTCTTAGATGATTGGGTAGATTACCCCTAACCACTCATTAATATGAATTACTTAATCCTTTTAATTTCACCCCTTTGGTAAGGGACTATAAGTCTACCACTTTCAACTATCAATTACTAAGAAGCTTATGGTACTAACTAGTTTAGAGATTTCATCCCCTTAACACTATCCCATTGAACGATAATCATTTATTTTCAAATTTAAAAGTCAATACTTACAATAGCTACAAACGAACTAACTAGAAACAAAATTTATTTTTTGTTTCAATGATTTGTTTTTAATACATATTATGAAAGACCCCAAGTTTCACAAAAAGTGAAATCAAAATCCTATTCATGTTTTAGGGTGCCAATGAAATAACATGAGTCACATCCACGTGCTTAGGGGACTACTTTTGAAAGAATTTTGGGCATAAGCATGCTAAAGTAGGCTGATTGGTGATCCTTGGTCAAAAAATAAAAATAAGTGAAAAGTAGAATTTACATTTTTGAATTTTAAGGCTTTCAACAATGCTACAAATTTTAAAATGTACTTGCTATACTAAATAAACCATACATGGTCATATTTCATGTATTCTATTATTTT
>Ga0209611_10011505_pt1 | contig 12716 bp, 7 predicted proteins | sample S1TSphgellanicum_3_FD_187693 | JGI IMG/M metagenome (GOLD analysis project Ga0209611, IMG submission 187693) | Host-associated microbial communities from peat moss isolated from Minnesota, USA - S1T2_Fc - Sphagnum magellanicum MG (SPAdes) (version 2) | ecosystem: Host-associated > Plants > Peat...
GGGGGGGGGGGGGGGGGAGAGTGCTGTGACATGTGGGCCTTTGTTTGGCAACTGAGATCTTGGGTTCAGTCTACTTTAATTCCTCTTCTTTGGAGTCTGCACCCCGCTCCTTTCAAAAGTGTCAGATCACCTCCATCATTTCTAGTGAATTTTTGTTTTGCAATATCTGTAGTATTGTAAGTTGTGACTTTTGATAGAGACTAGAGCCTTGTAAAACATCGGAGGGAGCGAAATACTCTTAAAGTGTGTCGATCACTGCAACTGCTTTGTGAGTATCCACAGAAAGGTAGTTGCGGTCATCAGCCAGGGTTATAGTAAAATAGCCAGGGATGGAATACTCTTAAAGCAGTATCATGTGCTTCATATGCACATTTAGCAATACTTCTAGGGCTTTTTCCACAGGTTCCAAATTTTGTATCTGTTCCTTCTTTAATCTTCACCTAGTCGTGTTACATTTGTGTGGGAGGTTGAGTATTACAGCACCTGCACCGGCGCTCAGTATGTTTTCCTGCAAAAGAAAATTAGATGAGGAAAGTCAAAATATGCCTCTTTGGCTCAGCAAAATGGTTTTGGCCCTGCATTTTTTCACCTGATGCAGAGGCTGGTAGAAGGCACTGCAAAGATTGAGACCTGCTGTTGATTGGCTACATAGTTTGATTGGTCCAGGTAGGTCACAATTAGTAGTCTCCCACATGTTTGCAGTCCCAGTTTCAGTTTTATGGGCGGGGTTGGAAAAAAGTAAATAACTATTAAACTTGGATGTGAGAAATATTTTTGCAGGGTCACATACTGAACGCTGCTCTCCAGCAGCTTAATTTTGTCATCTATACAACAACTTCGAATGAAGTACAGCCTTTAACTAGGGTGAAACTGACTTTGGACCTGTAAATTTGCACAATATGTAATAGTGATCTCCAAAAATGTCAGGAAAAGAAAGTGACTGATTTTGATTGGCCAGTCATAATGATTGGCCCATGTGGTGGCATTTAGACAGTCTTTCATGTTATGTTGTCCAATTTTTTATATTTATGGTTGGGGATGGGAGAGAATTAACACTCAATGTTGGATATGGTGAACAGTGGTAGAGGCCAAGAGGAGTGTAGGTGGAGACGGTCTTAAGCTATACCGTTCCTAGGTAGTATGCTCTTTAACTCTCACTCGGATGAGATGAAATTCCAAGTTGCAATTTCCAGTCATTGAAAACACTTGACAGGCAAAAGTGTATCTCAGTCCAGTTGAAAGATTGGTGTCCTGGATGTGATTACATCCATTTGATGCAGTCAACTCTCCGCTTACCCATAAAGTTGTCAAGTGCTTATATACAAAATGAATGAGCTGCAAACCAAAATATTCACCATTATAGCTATACTCAGTTTTCTAGTGCCAACTAGAGGTGTGGCTTATCTGCTTTGAGGTCGAAAGTTGTGCATGTTTGCAGCAGTTCACCTAATTTTTTGTGAACCGTAAAGCATTGAGAGTTCCAAGGGAGACATCACTCGTACATCATATATTTTGTTTTCATCAACCCTCCAAATCCATCAAAATATCCCAAGTTGCCTCCCCAATTATAATTAACATCAGAGTTCTTCATAGAATAAGCTGTATAAATGACAATCCTGATCTAGTCTTCCGGGAACCTTAACATTGGTGTGTGATCTGGGGTCTACACTTTGTTGTATACATAGTACATACATGAACGTGCTTTTTATATTATGTTGCCTACATGATCCAGTAACTTGACTCCAACCTCAAACCACAGTTGCTTATGACCACAACAGCAGAATGTCTTCTCTTTGAGGTCAAGATCAAAGCTTTGCAACAACACCATAAAAAATTGTATCGAACTTGACTTCCCACTCTTGAGATCTCTATCTGGGAGTCTGATTTCAGGACTGAGATGTGAAAAATCTTGTGCACAAATTAGCAGTATCTCACTCTTTTGAATAATGAAGCATAATATATTACCATGTCCCCTATGTTTCCAAGTCTGAGTCCTGAAAACAGAAATGCCCAAAAGCTTGAAGACACCGCAACACATTTCGGTGGGAATGTCTGTTTGCACCTACCTATATGATTTCCTGTGCACCATCTGGTCTGATATAACAGGGAATTATAGGACATAACACATAACCCTAGCGACTATGTCCGGTGAAGTCCAGGTTTTGGTGTCTTATTCAGGTACTTTTGTAGGTTTTTTCTTAAGTGGGACACGTGGTCTGCTGGTTCCACTTGTGATGTGAATGTACAATGCAGAAAACTGGAGTGATGTGTGAATCGAAGCTGACAAACACCCACTACAATTTGGAACAAGACCTGGTATCACCATGTACCACCTGATAGAAACATGTCTTTCCCTTGTGGGCTCGACATATTCCATAGTGTATGAAAAGAGTGCTCTTGTGATATTTCTCTGGATTTTGGATTGTCCTTTTGATGCCAAGGTCAATCGACATGGAGAACAAGGTTATTTGAAAAATATGTTCTTAAAAAAAATTTCTTGGAACATACGTATATACTAGTCTATGAATGTAAAATCCATAGTAGAAGAATGTGAACACAAACACTATTCATAAATTTTATTTTTCTTCATCACTATTCATTCATCCTGGGACGTTTTCTTGGATTTAGGGTCACTAAATGAAGGATCCATAATTTTCTCTTTAAGTCATAAAATACTACAAAAAACTAGTCTAGCCGCATTTTGCTCATATGCTTGCGATGTACGAATTTGAAAATGTTCCAAATTTTACAATTTCACACACTGATATTTGCAAGTCAGGTGTTTTTCAGCTGTGGGAACTCCACCATATACATGCGCTGATAAGTCTTTAGCATCAAGAAATGTAACAGGACCTTCAAATAAAGCATTCATGCTTATGGAAAAAGCCAATTATTTCTCAATCTTGTTTTGTTATTGAATATTATCCTCTTATCACTTCCCTACGTTTTCCCCAAGCTTCGCTCTCAATCTTCCCATTCAAGACCTTTGATACCATACCTTCATAATGTTCAAACTATGTTAAATACACAATGATCTTGCAAAACCTAGTTTTATTTTTATTTTATTTTTTGATTAAATTATCCTCCATCATGTTTACATGTTGTATTGATTGATACCCTTGTTCATAGTTCTTCCCCCATGGTCAAACTTAGCAAAATCAAGAAGCTATATGAAGATTTATATAAATCTATAGCTTTCAAAAGAATAGTTATTTGGTTTTGACATTTCAAAAATTAAATAGTACACGTGAAATCAAACATTTTCAATTTTCTTCTTTTTCAAACGTTACCCAATATTCCCATTCTATGTTTATTATCATTTTTTGGAGAATTTTTTTAATTATTAAAAAATTCAGGCATTATGAGAGTAAGATTACTTGTTATTAGTTTATAACTTGTAAGATGACTTAAGGAAACCCATCCTTGCTTGTACCATTAAAAACCATCTCAAGTAAAACGTGAAATAATATTCTTAACCTTTTTCATTTTTATTTTTTTAATTATAAATTTATTTTTTCCCATGTTTACCATTGCATATCAAAATATATGGCCTAAAGTGTTCATTGGAATAAAAAGATGAGAATATATATATATATATCGAGGCCTTTCAAAAATATGTTTTTGAACTTTGAAAATTCATTACTAAGTTATACCTATTCAATTAATTATATTAAAATTATCTTCAAATTTTATTTCCCCAAAGGAAAAAAACTTGTTTCAAACTTTTGTTCTTAATTAAAAAGCTCCAAAATCAATCATCATTATATTCTTAATTTTTAAAAATGTAACAATTTAAAACATTAAAATTTTCTTGATATCATTAAGTTTCAAATTTTAGACGACTTGATGAATGTAATTACTAAAAAAATATTTAATGAAATCTTTATTTAAGTGTTTTTTTATTTTAAAAATTTGATGTTCCCAATAGAATGAAAGTGTGATGTTCCTTCTCGTACAACCCAAAAAGATGAATTTACAACTTTTAGATTCAATGTTTGTAACTAACAAGTTGAGAAGTTATAAACTATTAGGTTCAAAATGTTTAATAAATGACATGTACTTGAAAACACCAATGTCTTTTCAAATAGCTTTTATAGTATTCAACTCTTCAACAAATCATTTAAAACTTGGAAAATAAATTACTTTGCAATTTTTTTATAGCAACTATTACATAGTTAGGAGTATATGCCATAATTTGTAACAGCTGATATCCATTCTTGAAAGTTATAAATCTTGTAACATTGAGAATATTACATGATCCTTGAAATAATGTAATCATTTTTCTATTTAAGCTCTAATTTTCTCTGATTTCCAAATTCCAAACATTTATCAAAGGTCGTTGAAACAATTCATTAAACACATTTAAATAAAATTTCTTTTCCATTTCTCTTTTCCACAAGTTTCAATATTTTAATTTTAAATTCAACAAACAATGTTCTTTGAACTTCAGTTCTTTTCATAGATGAGGTTCTTAAATTCCTTTCCACATTACTTACAAAGTAACTCCCACACACTACCACGAGTTTATAGTGCACAAATTCACCACACTTAGTTTCATGCTTGAATGATTTATTAGAAATCCATTTGGTAGAGTTACCAAGTTAGACATAGATGGAGCTAAAGTTGTAGAATTGATTATTCTTTTAGATGACATTGTTTTGAATTTTGGTTAAATTAAGCAAAAATTAAAATTAAAAAGTTTATATGTTTAGTTTCAAAATGCCGCGAGGTTGACTTTGTATCTAAAACTTGCATACAACTTTCACAAATTGCAAAAAAGATTTAAAAGCAATAAAAAGACATAATCAAATCATAGTAAATAAGAATTGTAATTGTGAATTTAAAATATACATTTAAAAACAAGTGGGCCACTTGTCTAACATTTGACTTGAGGTCTTGGAAAAAATCTTTCAAATGTAAAACCAAGGGATTTATGATAAAATTGGCAATCACATTTTGCTTTAACTTTGTGAAGTAAATTCTTAAGTAAATGCACATGTTATATTATCTCTTGTGATTTTAAATTGATGCATCAATATATAATTGATATGGAATAAACTATTATTTCACTTGTTCTAAAACATTCTTATGTTTTCATGCATAGTTTTACCAATTTTTTGTTTTAAATTAAAAAAGGTTAGAGGTGAAAAAGGGATGAAAAAGGTGAGAAACAATCCTATATCCTTACCCAAAGGCCAAGTCTACATTTTAATACCAGGAGGATAATATTTTTGGTATGCCATGTCACTTTCTTTGTTACAAATGGATATAGGACAAAAAAGACTAGACTTTTGAAAACGAAATTATGGTCATGGTTCCCTTATTATGATTTCATCTTTGAAAGTTCAAACATGAAGCAAAACATGTAAATAGAACCAAAACATTGAAATGATTAGGAAATAACATTTTAAAAATCTATCTTAGATTCTAATTTTATATGAAACTTTGCAAAAGCACCTGAAACAAAAAAATCCAAACACTGAATTGTTTAAATTTGAAGGGAAATGACACATTACAATAATAATAATAATAAAAGCTACTAAGCAATATATTGGACAAGTCATTATGACATAGGTTGTCAAGTAACTAAATGAATTGGACAAGATGTAGCTTAAACCTTGGCATGGTTCTTATAAGTTAAGTAATATAAGGGGTTTGACTAGAATGTGAAAAAATAAAATCAAAGAGGGTAATCTTGTGATGGTGTTTTATGTTCAATGTCATTATCAAAATGCATACAAGAAAATGTTATAGTTCAATCCTTGCACATCAAAAGGGTATTTATGGATAATGATTCATTTGAACATGAATTTACTTCAATGGTTTCTATTATCTACATTGTAAGAATCATAATAAGTTGGAATTTCCTTTTGTAGATCTATGATATGGTTTTGGGAGCAAAATTCAAAAGAAGTTTTACAAGGTTGTGATCATGATTTTGTTTCCTTCAATTTTCTGATTTCAAATGTTTCATGTTTTTAGCAAAAATTTCGAATTTACACTAAAAGAAATAAATTTCTTACAACAATTCAAATTTTTTGTCATCCCAAGGCGAAAATTTGCCACCAAAAAAATAAATCTAGATGTGATGTGAAATAAAGTATTGAACTTAGTCAAAGGTAAAACTAGATTTTTTATTATTTTTGTAATCAAATAAATTTTAATTAAATTTAATTAACTTTATTACAACCTTGGATGATTCATATGAATATGCATATTTGAAGTTATTTATAAGTTATATGATTTGGGTACAAATATGAACGGGTGTTCAAAACCACCTTAGAAACCATCTAGGTTAATATTTTACCATGCTATAATTTATTGAAGAGGGTCCAAGCATGGTAAATCAAACCAAAAACTACATCTACCTAAAATCCCTTTTAAGAATATGACAATTTTTTACAAAAACACAAGAAAGTAAATTGAAAAGTTTTTTTTCTTTCATTTTGAAAACATCTATACCTCCATTGAGTTTATGGTAAATTGAATATAAAATTTGAAGAACTTTAATATAATAAAAGTAGGTAACAAGTAGGTTTGAAATTGTTTGTATTTTTTTTTAAAAAACCTACTTTTACCCTATAAGCTAAATATATTTTTGTTAGAATGTGAAAAAGATGAAAAGCCACAAGTGCATTTTAGGACCCCACTAATTCAATTTTTTTTCAAATGTAATATTTCATTTACTTACAACCTACTTAAAGGGTATAAAGTATACTTTCAGCTTTGCTTGAATTCCCGTGAATCCACTTAAACCTATTTTAAATGTGTCATCTTTAGTTAAAGTCAACAAAGTTGAAAAAAAAAAATTTATTAATCCTTGAACCAAATAGTTTTTTTAAGTTCAATATATTAAAACATACTTGATGGCTATTTTTCATTTATGCTATAAGGTACATTTGTGGTCTAATTTACCATGCTTGCACCTAAGAACCATAGATTGTTTAAAAATTGTACTACTAAGGACAATAAATTGACATTTCTGCCCAATGACACTTGGCCACATCCAAAATGTCTAGCAGGTAGGTAGGCTTAAAATATGTTCACACCTAATGTTAGTCAATTAACATTTTTAATCCTTAACATTAATTTACGTTAGGGTTTTAGTTTGTTTTTAAAAACCCTAACTTTAATATTAACACATTCACATAATACTATAGGTATAGACATGTGTCTACACCTAATGTCAAACTAGCATTAATTTTAGGGTTACTAACTTAAAAATCATTTAACTTAATCTTGCGTTCCGATTTAATTAAACTTAAAACTAACATTTCAATGGTTATGATGAAAGTGGTGACAAATTATTGAAGCAAAGTTTTGGCACAAAATTACACAAACTTTCAACACAAACTTTCATCATCACATAACTTGTATCACAATGTGTGATGATGCAAGAAACAAGAAGTTAAAACTCTACCATCTTGTGTTGTTGGTTCATTTTGTTGTGTTTGTTTTTTGCATTCACTCATCTTCACATCATTATCTTCACGTTTGTAGTTGCTTAGTACTTAGTTATTTACTCATTTGTTGTTCATTCATCTTCATATTGTCACTTTGCAGACTTGGTTTATTGGTCAATATTCACTCATTTTCACATTATCATCTTCACATTTGCAATTTTCTTTGCATTTAGTAGTCTATGCTTAACTTCATAGATCTTTGTTCAAACTTTGTATGTGATATTCCCAATTTGGTTGGAAAGATTTGTTTGCATTGTTCAATTTGTAGGTGGAATCAAACTTCAATTCAAGAGCAACAACATTCTTACACCTCGCTTAGATTTTACCACCTCTACCTTGCGATCTAGCTTTACCTCTTGGTTGTATTTTTGCATTCTCCTTCTCATGCACATGAGTTTCCAAACTTTTTGCATATGAAATTTTGTTTTAATGAATCTAAATTGATTTCATGAAATTGACTAGACCTAATGAACTTGAAATTTCTAAGTACCTGGATTTTCTACATTTTTATGTGCCATGACAATGTTTGCACTTTTTTTATCCATTTGTAGAAGTGATGTTATGGTCAGGAAGCCCCAATGATGGCATACTTGAAGTCACTTTGCAGTCAGAAAGCTTTGACAATGGGGTATTTGTTATTGCATTGCAATCAAGAAGCTCTATGATGGTGTACTTGCAATCACGCTACAATGAAGAAGCTTCCATGATGGTGTCTTATATTCTTGTCCAAATTCCATTGCAACTAAAGGTTTTGGTGATGGCATAAATATAATCACATTACAATTAGGAAGTTCTCGTGATGGCGTAATTATAGTTGCATTATGAATCAAAAAGCTCTAACAATGGTGCTTTGCTAATAAACTTCGGCAATGATGTTTGGGTTTTGTGCATGATAGAAGTTTTCAAAGCTTTTAACTTACCATAGACTTACATGATTGATTTTGGGTCAAACAATTGAACATTTTTGCATAATTTATTTTTATTTTGCTTTAGTGACATTTTACCACTCTTTGTTATTTTACCTCTTCTATTAACAAGGTGTTGCCATTGAATGCCTTGTTAGAACTTAGATGCCACATCATCTTTAATGGTAACCATAACATTAGGTGTGGATGCTAATATTTAAACATTTTCTTGAAATGTAATTACCATTACTTTAACAATAGGTATGAAAATACTATTAGTGAACCATGCCATTTGGATCATGATTCATCCATGCAAGCAATTATTCACTTATGAACACAATTCAAAAGGGTTATCAATAAGTTTGACGAAGCAATAGAAAAATCAGAACAAAATGTCACTTGTTTAATTCAAACTATGATCCTAGCACACCATAAACTACGAAGGACAAAAAGAGGGGTAGCTTGGGAAGGAAATTAATTAAATTTTTTTTTTAATATTCCAAATTTTTCTTTAAAAACTACCCACCCAAAGGTGTTATGGACTAGGTAACTAGTGAAAGAATGTGACTACTAAATATAATTGAGGCATGGGGGTCAAAACACATTAGATTAATCTTAAAATGTTGTGATAAGGTAATTTTTGTAAGATTTTGAAATTTGTAATTGACCATGTGATTAAATAAAAATGATTAAGCTAGAAAAAATTCAATACTAGAATAATATATATATTATAATCACATTATATGAATTTTTGGAGTAGTTTTTGAACTGTCATAACATAATGAACTTTTTAAAGAATATTCAAAAACTTAAAACAATCCACAATCAATGAATATGGACTTCATGCACTTACATATAATTTCTTTTTTTTAATAAAAGATTCAATGATAATATTGTGTGATAACATTGATATTAAAGAAAAAAAATTGATGATCAAATTTTTTTATGTATTTTGAATTATGATTTTTTTATTGAATCTTTTTTTATATGAAAATAATAATTTAAAAGCTTATATTTTAAATTTAAATTATGCATAAAATAAACTAAGATTAGAATTATTTTATAATAAATTTCTAATCATAATTTATAAAATAATTTGTATGATTTAAAATATCATGTCTTCACACTGCCTCTCTAATGATAATATAGGCAATCATGATTTTTCATATATGCTTAAAATTATTACACCTTAATATGCTTTCACCCATGAGAATGTTGAATCTATATTCAGTAGCCAGTGGTCTCAAGCTAGTTGTGAAACATAATCAATAGGGACAGCAAATTGAGCTGACCGTTATGTCTCATAACCGCCAGCCCTCTTCACAGACAAAAAGGAGCTCTCCATGGATGAAAAGTAAATTACTTCATCTTATTCAAGAAGAAGGTAGTTATCAAAAAATAATAGTGCTCGTCTCAAGAACAAATCAGAATGCAACATGGCAGTGAAATTTACCTTGCAGCTGATCATGTGTAGGTTAAGGCCCCAGCAGCATGGGGACATTCCCAAAAGAAGGAACCTAGGGCAAGTTGGTAGTTGAGTTGGGTAGCATTCCAATGAGGAAGATGAAAGAGTGCAGATGGAATTCTGTGCCAGGACCATTGTTTCCCCCCTAAGTACACCCTTCTATCTATGTAACACGAGTTCAACATGCATCTGCATAGTGCGACCGAGTCACACCACACTGAATTTGTATTCCCAAATGTGTTCGTCACTTATTTTTGACCTAGACTAATGGAAGGGTCATGAATTGTGGGGACATAGTGTTATGATGAATTCATGTTGAGAGCAGCAGCTGCTCTAGTGAATGCCAGCAGATCTCTCGAGTCTCTCTCACAGTTGTGTACAACGATGAACTCCACAAAATTACCAACCCCACTATCACCTCTGATGACAAGAGATATGATGATAAGATATTTTGGTAGCCATGGACCCACGATAAATCAGTTGAAAGTGGGTACAATCACAATAGGTAGGGTGTTCTTAGGAAGAGCTATTAGTCCAGGCCAAAAATAGTGACAGCCAATTTTAGGGATAGAATTTCCATGCAACCAATGACAAGTAGTGACATGAAGTGAAGGAGCCTCCCCCAGGTACCCCAGCTCTTTGCAAGGGCTAATAATTCAGGCCGAAATTAGTGGAAATTAGTTTTAGTAATAAAATTTGCATGCAGCCAATGCAATAGTTGAACATGCAATTCACATGGCTCCATGTTTTTTTTTGGGAATGGTTAAACATGCAACTTACACGGCTCTTTTTTCTTTTTTTTTTCCTTGGGGAGAGGAAGAGAGACAAGAAGTGGGAATGGGGGTACCTCCTCAAGAATTCCCATAAACAAAATATCTGACAACAGGATTGAAATGCACATGATGTTTGCAGTGGCTATTTTCCCCCAAATTTTCAGTGCCTTTGTAAGAAGGTTGCAAAAATTAATCATGCTGGAAGCAGGGTCTCTTTTTCAGCTTTATAAAGTAATTTCACTTGCAAGGATACCCATAAAGATACAGCAATGAATGCCAAGGCGTTTGAAAATGTGTGTTTCTTTTTCGCCAAATTTTGCACTATTGCCAAAGTTTTTTGGAAAAAGGGGTTATTCTGTCACAAGATTCTTTTTTTAAAATAAAAAATAAAAAAGGAGCAATTTTGGGTTAGGTTCATCATATCTCTATTTCTAGCTATAGTAGATATGCAGATTATAGAAAGGTCTCTTTTTTCTTTTTTTTTTTGGGGACAGTCCTAATGATTGATTACCATTTAACTCTACATCCTTGTTTGGATGCTTGCCACCAATGTGGAAGCAGAAATTGGAAAATAAAAACCCTGGTATGGAAGGATTGTACATATTTTCTAGTATTCCTTGTATAACCTATGTCTAAATTTGGCAAATATTTTAATTTTGTTTTGAAGAGATGATGAAGAAAACCTCAAAAACATCCATCATTCATTCTTTTTTTTTTGTTTAAAAAGAAAATCACCACAAAAAGATATGATCGAATTACCATCCTTTTTTTTATTGGAAAATTTTAGCCAAAAATCCCAACTCAAAATTTAAATATGAAAATGAATGTGATTTTGGAGGGTTTCAATTGTCATAATTCAGAAAATTAAAAAATATCGCTAGGCTATACTTGATTCCAGTTGGAAGGCAAAAATATAGAAAGGTGCTCAAACTTTTTTACTTTTATATTTCATTTTACAACCAAAAGTGGCTAAATCTACCAATTAATGGTCACCAATTTGGGTAAAAATTCAAAATATGAAAATGACGTGATTTTTGGGTTTTCAATTACCAGAATTTTTTTAAAAATTTAATGAAAGTCACCAAATTCTTATATTTGGTTCTCGTAGGTAGCCAAATATATAGAAGGATGCTTGTACCTTTGTTTTCTTTCATATTTCATTTTACACCAAATATGGCTAAATCTTACTAAGCACATACGTTGGCTACATCACAAAATTGACAAGAAAAAAAACAATGGATGTGAGAAATGGGTGTGATGGGTTGCTATCGAAGCCCATCCTAGAGTTAGGACTTAGGACCAGTGTTGGCAGAATCCCCAAATTGCAACCCCAAAAAATCTGAGAGTTCAAGTTTAGGCCAGTTTGTAACCCAGACCCAAACTAACACCCTTTTTATGGAATCAACACAAGAACTAGACAATGAAATTAGTCTTGAGATAGAATCAAAACTAAAACCAAAGTCCTGAGAAACAGCTCTTGAACATAGTCTCAAGTTTATTAAGTAGGCAAGTTGATTTTTTATTGTTTATTTAAAGAGTTGGCAAGTAGATTGAACTTAATTCTATGTAAATGATTAGTATTAATAAGTTGCAGAACTTAGTAACCATCCAATCCTCAGATGTAAAACTCTCTACCTATACAATTTCCAATCTTGAGGAGTGTTTAATATAAACATAAAACCAAATCTGATCTTGAAACTTGGAACCGGGATCCCAGAGGTTCTCAAATTTGACAAAATGTGCCCCAAACTGAAACCACAGGGTTTAAAAATTTGAAGAAGTGGGCTTCAGCCCACACCTGAAGAACTTAGCAACATTGTGAACTTTTTTTAAGTGCCAAAACCAAGATTGGAGGTTGTCTTAAAAAAGGGTTCAGAACCGGCCAACACTCATCAGGACTCAGGTATGTCTGCTAAACAGCTTCAGTGGACTCGTGCCAACTTACCAATAGCTCCAGCCTTCTTGAGGTGGTGGGGCTTCCCAACAAGTTGATTCCCAGTCTAATTTGTGTTCCTAAAAAGCTGTTCCAAGTTGCTGCTAGTACTTTACAGTTGAAGACAAACTATTGTTGAAGAGAAAAGAGTCCATGCCCAGCCCCACTTTCCCCGCC
>Ga0209611_10011506_pt1 | contig 12715 bp, 4 predicted proteins | sample S1TSphgellanicum_3_FD_187693 | JGI IMG/M metagenome (GOLD analysis project Ga0209611, IMG submission 187693) | Host-associated microbial communities from peat moss isolated from Minnesota, USA - S1T2_Fc - Sphagnum magellanicum MG (SPAdes) (version 2) | ecosystem: Host-associated > Plants > Peat...
TAGGAAACAAAATTGTTCCAAGATTTTTGTAATTCCCTTTTTCATTTTCAATTTTCAACCATGGCCATTTCTAAATATCTTTATTGTTTCAAGTGCTCTTTGCCATTTCCATTTCTAAAGCTCATTACCATCATTGCCTACTCTCACCACCATTGTCATTTGTTTCATTGTTTTGCATGTGTTGCCATTATTGTGCCAATGCCCAAGCTCATTTGACTCATTTTGTTGTTTTTTTTAGATCATTCATCTTGCCATCTTAATGCTTGTATGTTGTTTTGTTTGGATCATTTGTCTTGCTTTCTTAATGTTTGGTTGTCTTTGCCACAACACTACCAAGGTCATACCTTGCCATGCTCAAGTTCTATGCCTACCATACCATAATGTTCATCAAAAGGTTTTCAAGCTATGAAAAGTTGCCTTCTTCCATGTGAAAAATAGTTTCATCATAAATATTTTTCAATCAAACATAAGTTTTTACATAAATCAAAATAGATTGGTTATTTCTTTTGTGTTTATCTTGGTTGAATTTAAATTAATTCAACTTTTTTTACATATGTTTTTTCATAATTAACATAAATTATTTTTTTCATGTTTGTTTCGGTTTGAATAACAGATAAATTCAAATATAAAGTTTCCTTCATAATCAATATTGTAGGTTGTTATTCTAATGGTTGTTTGGGTTGAATTATATGAACATTAAAGAAATAACATTAAGTTTGCAAGATTGTTGCACTATTGTAGATCTAATACTTCTTTTAGTTGTCATGCTTTCAAACAACACAAGGCATTAGTCTAATTTTTTTAGTGTATTTGGAGGGCACATTACCAACCAAAATTGATCCTCTATGACCAACAAGGCATTTTGAAAAACAAAACATGTGCTTTAAAGGGCAATTCATTTTTCCAAAAAAAAATTATTTTTTCCTATTGTGATACATGTCATGTATCATGAGGCAAAATGAAAAAAAAATGTTAGTGTTTTACACATGTAATGTTTTCATAATGAAACATTCCTAAAATAAAGGCCCTTAGGTTCCACCTTGAATGAGTGTTTATTTCAAGAATGTTTTGTTCTTCAAACAACACCCTACACATATCCATAGTAATATCCATTAATGCACCATAAAAAATGGATGATGTATGGATAGGAAACATTTTTTCATTGGTATTCTTGTACCATAGTTAACCAAAATAGTTACTTATTACTAACCATATGCATGCATCACCTATTAACTAGGAAAGGCTTTACTTACCTACATAATAAACATTTACAATTTCTACCAAGTGCATAATCCATTTTGACCTACCATTATTCCTTTACACTTATAATCATAAAACCATTCCTTAATTATTAGTTCACATTTTAAGTTCATTTCAATAGTGAAATTATGCAAATACATGATTGATTGCATCAATGTTTCCCTTGTTGAAAATGTAATATTTTTAGCATTTTTCAACATTAAATTTTGAAATTCAAACTACTTTAGTATTACTCAACTTTATGCAATCTACTTTATACAACCTTATTAAAAGGTCAAGCTTTCACAAGAAGAAATCTTGTCTTTTCCACTGCCCAAATTCATTAGGTTTTTAATGAAATGTTTTTTAGTCATTTTGGATAGTCACATGTTACACTAAATAATTTTTAATTAAAAAATTATGACATGAATATACGAGGTCCCAAATTAATATGAAGTGGAATAACATGTTACGTCATCACACACACACACATATATATAGGATTATGGAGTCATAGATTACATTTTTTGTCACACCATGCCATGACAAATTTATGTTGTGAATTAATTTAAGTTTTTTTTAAAAAAATTGTTAACAAATTTTTTTTGACACCATTTAAAGCATGATGTATATGTTTGTAAATTACATTTGTACAAGATATATTAAAACATGCATCTATCAAGGATTCAACCCAAAACCTCATGGAAACACACTAAGGTCTTAACCACCAAACCACTTCAACATTTTATGAATAAAGATGAAAAACTTTAACTTATCATGTTTGAAATGAAATTGTTCAAGAAATTCAAACTTTAACATATATTTTCTTTTGCAAAATGTATTCAAATGCTAAAAACGTGAAGATGATCTTGAGATTTATTCAATAATGTATTCAAACAAATTATTATAATTTACAAAAATTTAATTTACAATGTAAAAAAATGAACTTAAAATGACATTTCATAAATAAATCAACTAATATCTTTTTGTTTAAATTGACGTTAAATTTTTGTAAATTCAATGTGAATTCAAAAGTGCATTTATTAAATTTTTATATATTTTTAAATACATAAAATATGTCCATTTTTTGAAGAAATTCCATGTTCTTATTTATGCATATGATTATATATATTACAATGTTGTTAAAATGGTAATCATCCATAAGAAGAAACATTAATTAAGTAGTAAATATAACCATTTAATCATTAAGATCATATTTGTTTAACAAGATTAATCATACATTAACATTAATTATTAATTACACAACTTTGAAAAAAAACACAACATATATATAATAAGAATACATTTTACATTTATTTGTTTTTTAAAAGGAAACACAATTTAATTTTTTTTTAACTTGACAATTCTTGTTGGGGAAAAAAAAAGTGTAAATCTCCCAAAAAATGTAAACAACAAAAAAAATTGTCAAAAAATTGAAATAATTTTTTTTAAAAAAAAGGTTATTTTTAACAAATAAAAATTTAAAAGAAAATATAATGATTCCAGCATTAAACACATAAAAAATTATAATATCAAATTTATCATCATTTAAAAAGTCATCCATTTTTTTGAAAATTTAAAATAAATACTAATGATGAATTGATTTTTTTGGTGATGAATTTCCACCATTTTGCAAACATAAGAAAGGCCATCAACATCAATAAGAGATTTTTTTTTGGGGTACATTTATATTTTTTTAAATGATATAACTCTACAATGCATTTTAAGTTTCTACCCAAAATTAACAAATTTGTACTTCCATATATGGCTTATAGCCAAAACATGGTTAGATTTTCTTATGGATGATCTTGAAAAATATTTTTAAAATATAAATGAAAATATTTAAAAATAATTGACATAATTATTATTATCACTATATATTCATTCGTTTATTCATTTTTTAAATGAAAAATTTAATTCATTTCTTAATATTTAAACATAAACTTGTAGTAAAACAAGTTAATAGAAATTGATAAACCATGTTTTAAATAATAATAATAAGTATGAAATATTGATGATTTTTCATAATAATAATAATTATTATAAAATTTAAAAATTTTAATCCATTTTTTGAACATGGTTTTTTTTTCATATAGTAGGAATCAAATGGGAAAAAATTAAGGATTATTTTTGTGATTTTTTTGGTGTGGCATCATGAACAATAATAATAATTAACTTGTACATGATGCCTAAAAAAAATAAGGGAAAATATATATTTTAATTTACATAAATGTACAATAATTCAATATATGAAAATTTTGTTATTTAAAGGTGCACATGCATTTTAAACTTTGGATGGATTAACATTTTAACCTAATCATTAACCCATTCAAATATAAATGTGAAATTTTCCAAAAAAATTTACATCCATTTAAAAAAATTGTGGTGAGTGCAAAATTCAATTCATGAATAATGGATTTAACAACATTCAAACTGAATGATTCAACTCATGTGCAAATGTAAATAATTCAAAAGATGCAAAAAAAATTCAATAACCCATTCAAATACAAATATGAAACATGAAGTTGTTATGTGTGTTTCCATATATACTAGTAAGTGCAATATGCAATGTTTGAATAGTGATTTCAATAAGTGCAAAGTGGATGATTCAACTCATGTAAAAATGTTGATAGTTCAAAAAATGTGAAAAAAATCACTAAACCATTCAAGTATAATTGCAAAATATTGAATTACATGTGTTTAATATATTATAATAATTATGATGTGTATAATATATTATAATGGCTAATATTATCATAGTTATAATAAATGTAATTTGTGAGTAATGGTTTTAATATGTTAAAAGTGAATGGTTCAACTCTGATAATTGAAGATATGTGAAAAAAAATCATGACTTCATTTCAATATAAATGTGGGTTTTAAATTGTTACATATGTTTTAATAGATAATGTTAAGTGTAAAATGCAACTTTTAAGTAATGGTTTCAACATGTTAAAAATTAATAATTCAATTCATGTATCATGTTGGTATTAAAGAAATGTCAAAAAGTTCAGTAACCCATTATAATGCATTGTGAAAATAAAGTTAAAAGTTATTTCAATTTTCACATCAATAATTTAAAATTATTAAATAATTGAATAAAATCGAAATTATATTCATAGGTGAACAACATAGTGAACTTAATAACTATGATAATATTAACCATTTTTTTGTGCAATAAGCCACTTCAAATTTAAGATGGCCAAATGTAGTTGAAATGTAATCAAATCAAACAATAGTCGCATTGTATGGGGGTGGAAAAGGATAAGATTTCTTCTTATGTTTTTGAATGAAGATTTTTCAAACTTTTAAAATTTAATGATTTAGGTCCAAATAATAGGTCCACCAATAGCAATATAATGACTTAGAAATAATAATTTGAAGTTCAAACTAAATGTGAAATTGATTTTGGAACTATAAATATGCATATAATACATTTTTTATAGGCCCAATGAATAAATAAGGATGAATTTATTAACACATACATGTGACAACATTTAATTTATCTTTGCTTTACACTCTTTAAGATTTCATGTTTATTAATGACCATGGGGAAATAACTTGCACAATATTTAAAATGTGATAGACATGGGTAAAAAGCTTTAGGCGGGAACCTTTTTTTTTTGTGTTTACAAAATATGTGAATAAAAATATAAAGTTTCATATATTGATTGTTGAATAAAATTTATAATTGAATTAATTATATAATAGGGCTAGTTTTATTTTTAAAATAGAAATATAATAAATACAAGATATTTTTAAAATATTTCTTGTGTTAAAAATATAGATAAAAATAATATGGATAAAAAATAATTTAAAAAAATAATTAATTAGTTCAACTATTAGGTTAATAAATGATTTATCATTAACAAGTCTAATTAATGAGTTAAAAATAAAATAACTATAGTAAATAAAATAATAACATAATGGAACATTAGGTGAAAAATATGACAATTGGGCTATGTATTTAAAGGTGGCGAAGATCATGTAGATTATATATGTGGACTATATTAATAAAATGCACATCGAATGTTTTTTTCAAACTCATGAACTGTTTTTTTTCCATTCTATAATCTTATATGTTTAAATTATAAGACAAATGCATCATTGAATGGTACCATTGCGAACCACCTCATTAAAAAGGTGAACATAATCAAATTTTAATTTAATATTTTAAATTTGTGATTTTTACTATTGATTTGCATCACATTGGCTTGGTGTTCCCCACTTATATATACATTATGGAAATATTATAAACAATTACATAGGTTACCCAAGTAAGAGATATGTGTTCCTAAAAGGCTCATGACATGTGTTTCTAAAATCTTGACCCCAAGTATCATTAAGTGTCAAGTTGCACCATTATAAAAAAATTGTTCAATTTATCAACAATAGTCATTAGGGTACAACCCAAATTTTTGATTGAAACAAAAAAATGATAATTATTACTAATTTTTAAACATCAATGCAATGGCCCTTCAAATCCTTTTAATCTTGACTTTCGAAAATTGCTCAAAAATTTGTGGGTGCTTCAATCCACTATTTATTAAATAAATAAATAAGAGGATTATTTGAAGCCTTCTTAGATATTAAAAGCATTAAAAAGGTGAAAAAACATGTTTTTTTGTGTTTTTGAACAAATCAACCCCAAGTGTTATTTTGTTGAATCTCTTTTCTTGACCACTCATTTAAAATATCAAAGTTAATTTTTAAAAAATCTAATTCAAGTTTCAAATTTTACATGACTTAAATAATATTGTGATATTAAATTTGAAATGAATTTTTTTCCTTATGCGAATATTATGTCATCCTCAAGTTGGATGAGTTTCAAAAAATTTGGGTGTGACATTCATAGTGGTACCACCCAAGGACAAATTTGCCATCTAATGGAAATTGTTCCAAGCTTACTTAAACGTTTCTAGCTATATGTTTATTAAAATAAAATTTTTAATGAAATATAAAATATTAAAATTGATTACTAAATGTAATAGCATTTTAATTCACATGTAGTCCATCACATTAACAGTGTGTGTCAAAGATGTGATTACTTGTTGGATTGTACAAAACATAACCATATAAATGGATCTTCACCAATATCAATAACAAAAAAATTTCACCAATCTCCAAAAACTCACATTGTTTTGAAACATGACAATTTAAACTAGAAATATTCATGAGGTGGTGACTGACATTAAATATGTTGAAGCACAATGGTGACATGAAATATTTTAAGTGGGAAACTATTTTGCTATAATCAATGATGGGAAGTGACATGTGAATGACAACTATGAATGTGAATACAAAAAATTTTGATCATGAGATTTAATGATGGTCCCCTACCATTGACCAATTCCTTCATCATACTTAGCAACCTACTAACCCTAATCCATAGCCATCCAGTTTTAGTCAAATCAACACTTCAAAAAGTTTTGAATCAAACAACACATGTCATAGTTACTAATGAGAGGTGGCAAACTAACAAAAATTTTGTCAATTAAAAACAATTGTTACCTACACAACATTTAATGAAATGAATTTTGGGAAGGTATGAAATAAAATCATACTGAATTCAAATTATTTAAGGCACATATCAAAGTTTTGTCACAACATCATCCTTTTCAATATTCCTTTAATTACCTAGCCTTATTTTATTGTACCAGAAACACAAAATGGATGATATATTGATGGAATTTAAAATTATGATGGTTTAAAATATTATATAATAAAATATTTCACATTTTTTATTCATTAATAGTTATGGGGATCCAAATATAAGGGGGAAAAAAAATCATTAAATACTAGGTCCTTTTCATCCTAAATGGTACACCTTAAAGGATTTTCACCTTACCTAAGATTCTATAACACCCCTAATAAATGTATATATTATTGCAATCAAAGGATAAGACTTAGTGGCATATGCATATGTGTTATTTTATAGTTCACAATAAACCAACCTTTATATATATCTAACATTATAACTTTAAAGAGCACTAGTTCCATTACCATAATAATTATCATAATGGTTTTAATTGTAGGTTGTTTTGAATTTACATATCAGGTTCATTATAGTTTTGATGAACCTCCCCCATCTCTCCCAAAATTCATGTGAAAGTAAGATTTTAAACTTTTCATGTTTCAAAGGAATTAAATATCGGGAAACATATTCTACAATAATAGGTAACATGTAAATTTTCACACTAAATATTGATTTATTTTCGCCTTTCCAATCTCACATTGATCTTTTAAAAGAGTCAAGTTGATAGATCATCTCAAGGGTTAATCCATGTAATACATTGGTTCATCATTTTGGAACATTGTTAATGCCTATAATTGATGACCATTGTTGTCTAGAAAAAAAAACTCTAATCATTGAAATTTAATTTGTGAAAATAACACATAAAATTTTGTAAATGTGACATTTTGTTTAAGGTGGGGGAATTTTTGTTTTGAAATGATTGTTTAAAATATCCAAAATGTAATGGTCAAACATTCAAAAAAAAATTTTAAATTATAGGATTAATTAAAAATGTCTATTTTGGTGTCAAAATACATTTTAATTAAAGTGTAACAAATATTTTTAGGTATTAGATTAAATCATATCCATACCAATTAGTGTATTTTAAACTAGTGTCCTTGAAGGGTGATTGAAAATTAAATTAGTTTATTTTGGGCAAAATACAACCTTCACAAAATTCATGTTTAAACTTTAAAATGAAAAAAAAAAACCAACATTAAATGGGGATTATGTGATGATTAGTGAATTAATAAAGTTTAGATGAACTAGAGGCCATCTAGATAATTCTTTGACATATATGTTAGGGAAAAAATCTAATAAAATTTTATTTGAATAAGGACTTTTGAACGTAAAATTAAAATTTGATTATTCATAATTCCATATGTCGCAACCCTAACCTTGGGTTCATGACCAAAGTAAGGGCTTGCAAGGTTGTGGGCCAAGAGGGAAGCTCAGGGGTCACATCTCATGTTCCCAGGAATGCAAAATAGTGTGAAAGAATGAACCTTCACACTCCTAAGTGAACTCCCATGTTGGGAGTTGGAGTCCCAGTGGATTTTTGAATTTTTAGAGGGCAATCGCAGGGGTCAAAACTCATTGGATTGAAATTTTTTTTATATCATTGGAAAGATATTGAAACTTAGATGTCTAAAATGGGTTTGCATCACCCATTTGGACATTGGAAACACAAGTTATGGCCAAAAGAAAGGTCGGGAGTCAAATTGGCAATTTGACTATTCAACACTAAAAGTCAGAAATTGACCCGATTTCCTTGCGTGCAGGTGGCATGTGACATATCGTTGGAAATATCTCAATGAGGGTTACAATGTTGCTTTAGACCTCATTTCAATTGGAGGTCTATACACAAAGTTATGGGGTCCCAAAGTCGTGAAAGTCCCAACTTTGGGAATTTCGGGACTCCCATTTGGGAATCTCGAGACAAAATGCCATTTGGATGTGGGCCTCATGGAGGGGCATATTATAAAGTATACTATAAAGGGGAAGGTGGTGGGTTCCCCCAAGTCCGAGTCGTGGTGAGTCTTGTGAGTTCGAATTTGCCCATGGCTCGTATTAGCACCAAAAATGCTCCAATTATGCACTAACTAACTTGTTGTTTGGTTGTGTAAATATGTGTGAGTGATTAGTTGCTTGTCATTCTTCCTAGTCCCATCTTGGAGCTCCAGCACGCCCTTTTACCTCCGAGGTGCTACGAGCCAGAGGACGTGCCCTAATTTCGTGCTCTTCTGCTATTTTCATTTCAGACTCACCTTTGAATCTATCAAGGAGCTTGGGGGTGCATCACCATAGGTATTTATTTGTTCGTGTTAATATAATTTTTTGGGGATTCATGTTTTTATAGCATATAATATACCTAAAATTAATATTTAGCAGTGTGATATTGAAATATTTATTTATTTGTGAAAACAAACATTAGCGACCCCAATTTTAATATTCCATAATTCCTAGACTTTCAAAGGAATAAGTACAAACAATGTTCTTTATGTTTTGTATTTGTAATATTACCCCATTAGTGGTGATAGTGGAAAACCTTGAAAATGATAAGGGTTTGATTACCATGGATTTCAACATTAATAAATTATTTTTTATGTTTGGCAAAACTTAAATTGTGAATTAAATTGTGTCAAAAATTAGTTGTAGGTTCAATATATCACATATCAAATCTTTATAAGACATCTTGAACGAAAATGATATTTAAAAACACATTTGAATCATCATGCATATTTGAAATCACAATCCATGATTTCATTTCAAGTAAAATTCATTATTATACATTTGGTGTATATTTATTGAATTGAACATCATTATATATGTATTTTTATTCAAGTCGATAATTTTAATTTGTAATTATTTTTGTCACATTGATGATTTTACCATATGTTTATAGCATTTAACAAAAGCACATTTCACAAAAAGTTCATAATGACATAAAAATGATCCACCCTAATTTTTATAATTACCCAAACCAACTATTTTTACGATTACAATTTTAACAATCTTCCATAACAACTAATCATAAGTGTAGGTAGTTGTATGTTCAACTATTTTAAAAGAGCACCCAATTTTGTAATTGTAGATGTTACTATGTACATTGTGCATGCATGGTACATATTAGATTGAAGCAAGATGAAAATTTATTTGATGTCATCCACATATAGTCTTGATTCCTATGACAATTGATTTTAATTGAATTATTTTTGCAATTGGGTTATTTTTCTATTGACTACACTTAACTAATTGCACCATTTATAATGTCATTTTCAAATTATATTGCAAGTGAATAATCCAATATTGGGATTTACATGTTTCATTGTTTCCAAAACATTTTAAAAATCCATTTGTGCTTTGTGCTCTCTAGGCATGGTGTTTATTCACTGATCATTATAAGGTTTTGATATTTGTGTTCATTTAAATTAATTAACCAAGTATTTTTGAAGACCATCAAACTAGTCAATATCTAACCTACATTATTTTTATAAACATTAATTGATAAATTACAAGCACACAACGTCATTGCAGGAATCACACAAATAGAATTAAATGTCAAATTTTCAAAATCATTATTTAGAATAAAGTTGTTAAGTATAATAGGGAAAATATAAGGATCATCAAAATCAAATGCAATAATTCCAAAAATTTGGCAAGTACAAATTAACATCATCTTGTCTATAAGGTGAGACACCTCTATTGTTAGTTTCATTATTCGCCCATTGACAATGAAATAAAGCAAGGGGTGATGAAATTTATTTATAATCCATGTGCAATATACATCAAATGTTTGAATATGTTCATTGAACATTAAAATTTCATACACACACACATCTAATTTATTGAATATGAATATTTCAAAGAACAATAATAAATTGAATTTTTGAACATAATCAAATTTCAAAAGAGTTTTCCTACAAATTGATTAATTTTCTTTGCATATTATGTTTAATTAAATGAAAACATTTGCTTTATTTGAAAAAGAAATGAAAAAGGAAATGCATTTCAAAGTTCAAATGTGTAAAAAGATTTGAAATGAACATGTTTATCAAAATGTGTTTTTATTACAAAACAAAAGTGTGGTGAATTAGTTAATGGACATGATATGTGGCCATGGAGATTAGAGGTCCACCTCATATTGTCACATTGTCCTTACAACCTATCACTTAAGGGGCTAGGTTAGTGGTGATTTGATTACTTATGGTCAATGACCTAGTAGGCAAGTGATATATAAGTAATTTAGGTGATGGTTAGTTGGTAAGTAGGATGTAGATACCTACATTATTATGTACGTACCTATTTTCCCATTCACATACCTATTACATATTTGCTTATTTATGTATTTATGTATTTGTTTACCTACATACTTATTTATGACCTGCTTACCTATCTACTACCCACCTGACACAAAAATCTATTGTTGAAGTTATTCAAAAAATTATAATAAACCTTTTTCGCGCAAGAATCCATAATTGGTATTTTCTTCAAAAGATCAGTTCCCCCAAAAAAAAATTTGTTAACTTCGTGTGTATATTCCAACTAATGTCTTTGGTCATTTATCCAAAAGGATTAAAGGGATTTGCAATCACATATGTTCATTACAACTAAAAATCAATCGATAATCCAATTGTAAATACACACATTTCTTTTCATAAGGCCTCCCATTTTTCAAAAATATTTGATATGATTTACATGACAATAAAAACACATTTGTATATTCAAAACTTATAAACCTACCTCATTTACACCTAGAAAATTCTTTTATATTAAATTAAAATGGGCACAATTTTCGGATCTCATTTGGATCTTGCAGCCATATTGGATGTCTATATTAATGGAATGTGATTACAAATTTGAAATAGCAGTAAAAACACTACACTTCTAAATAAATAATAGATGTACCATTTTGGCCCCATTGGGCTTTAAAGGTTAGACCATATAATTGTTGTACAAGTCAAATATTTGAAAACAATCATCAATGATAAATTGCAATCTAGGAGATACATTTCAATACAAATTGACATGAATGTAACAAAAAATTTGAGTAGTTTGATCCTTCTCAATTTAATCTTCAAAAATATTCTTATTCGTTAGAATGTTAACTTTTGTATTTTAAGATGATCAAACTTTTATATTGTAAGCATAATGCTGAATTTTTTTTATCACATGTTGAAATAATTTCAAATATTTGTAAAATTATGCCAATCAAACTTGATTTATAAAGGATTTATGATCTAGCTATTAGAATCATAATAAATTTGAGTACATGTCAAATGAATCCCAAAAATGGATATACATGTAGTAATCGCACTTTATGATCCTTGAATTGTACCATATAAAACTTGAAAACTAATTTTTAAAATATTTCAAAAACTTGCTATATGTAGACAAATTGCTGAAGGAGGAACGATCAAACTAAGAACATGAAGGAAAAATTGTTGAGAAAAAAAAGATCTATCCTATCATGTTATGGTAATATCCACTATTTGACACAAACAATGGCATTTGTTGCCACCAACAACTAAATTAAAATGATCTTGACTTTGGCAAGTAGTTGCATTTGAAGCATAAAAGCACATTTTAAGCTTTGTGACCACCAAGTTCCATCTTCACCTTCTTTTGTCACCAACAAGATCCCAAAATAACACTTTCTCATCACCAAACTTTTAAATATCATCTAAATTTATCGTAATGCACATTACATAACCAAAATTCATTTGAAAATTTTTAAACTCTATAACCACTTGATTAATATATTCTAATCATGTGCAACATATTAAAGTTGACTTAACATACGAACTTTTAAACCAAAATTATACTAACTTTGTAATCACAATAACCATTCATTTGAAATATCAAGATATTCAAAACCAAGTTGGATTAGATGTCTTCTAATGCCATGTTAGAGCTACATCTATAATAACATAATATTTTCCAATATTAAAAAATGATGAA
>Ga0209611_10011507_pt1 | contig 12714 bp, 10 predicted proteins | sample S1TSphgellanicum_3_FD_187693 | JGI IMG/M metagenome (GOLD analysis project Ga0209611, IMG submission 187693) | Host-associated microbial communities from peat moss isolated from Minnesota, USA - S1T2_Fc - Sphagnum magellanicum MG (SPAdes) (version 2) | ecosystem: Host-associated > Plants > Peat...
CCTCGTTCGCCAGGCTCGTTCACACGCCGATGCCGGCGCGGACGTGGTCGCGCCCTCCGACATGATGGACGGGCGCATCGGCGCGATCCGCCAGGCGTTCGAAGCGGCCGGTCTCGTCCATACCCGCATCCTCGCGTATGCCGCCAAATACGCCTCGAGTTTCTACGGCCCGTTTCGCGAGGCGCTGGGTTCGGCGGGCCAGTTGGGATCCGGCAACAAGCACACCTATCAAATGGATCCCGGCAATTCCGATGAGGCCTTGCGCGAGGTGGCTCTCGATATCGAAGAGGGCGCCGACATGGTCATGATCAAGCCGGGTTTGCCCTACCTCGACATCGTGCGCCGGGTGAAGGACCGCTTCGGCATGCCCACGTTCGTCTATCAGGTGAGCGGCGAGTACGCGATGATCAAAGCCGCCGCCGGCAACGGCTGGCTCGATGAGCGCGCGGTGGCGCTGGAGACTCTCGTGTCCATGAAGCGCGCCGGCGCCGACGGCATTTTGACCTACTTCGCCAAGCACGCCGCGGCGTGGCTGGCGCAGTGACGAGCTAGGAGCCTGCGCCGTGTCCGATACGCCCGATCAATACGGAGTCGTGGGCCATCCGGTTTCACACAGCTGGTCGCCCTTCATCCACGGTATGTTCGCCAAGGCGACGACGCAGAACCTGGCGTATCGCTTGTTCGACATCACGCCCGAGGATTTTCGCCGTGAAGTGCTGCGGCTGTTCGCGACCGGCGTACGCGGACTCAACATCACGCTGCCCCACAAGCAAGCCGCGGCCGAACTGGTCAATGAACTGACGCCGCGGGCCGAGCGTGCGCAGGCCGTGAACACCATTGCGTTTTTCGAGGACACCGCGCTGCTCGGCGACAACACCGACGGACTCGGACTCACCGCCGATCTGGAGCGCAACCTCGGCATCACGCTCACGGACAAACGGGTGCTCATCCTCGGAGCGGGCGGCGCCGTGCGCGGGGTGCTCGGCCCCTTGCTGGAGCGGGAACTGCGCGAGGTGCACATCGCCAACCGTACTCCCGAGCGGGCGCGCAAGTTGGCGACGGAGTTCGCCGACATGGGCCAGGTTTCCGGCTGCGGCTACGCGGATCTGCGCGGACCCGCCTATGACCTCATCATCAACGCGACCTCCGCGAGCCTGAAGGGCGAAATGCCGCAAATACCGGCCGGCATCGTCGGCGAAGCCACGGTGTGCTACGACATGGCCTATGGGCGCGGCCACACGCCCTTTACCCTATGGGCGAAATCACTGCATGCGGCGCGAGCCACCAAAGGTTGGGGCATGCTGGTCGAACAGGCCGCGGAATCCTTCCTCCTCTGGCGCGGCATACGCCCCGATACCCAGCCCGTCTTGCAAGCCCTGGCACGCCACGCTTAGCCGCACCGTCCCGCTCCAGTCACGTCATCCCGCTTCAGCCGCAGCGCCTGATCCCGCCGCGCCGCGCCGCCGTCACCGCATCGTCACCAGTTCCTCCGCGCTGGTCGGGTGAATCGCCACCGTATCGTCGAAGTCGCGCTTGGTCGCGCCCATGCGGATGGCCACCGCGAATCCCTGCAGCATTTCATCGGCGCCGGCACCGATGATGTGGCAACCGACGATCTTCTCCTCCGGCCCCAAGCACACGAGCTTCATGTCGGTGTGCGACTTGCGGGTCGTCAAGGCATGGTACATGGGCGTGAAGTCGGCGATGTACACCTTGACCGCATCGCCATATTTCGCCCGCGCCTCGATCTCGCTGTCGCCGACGGTGCCGATGGGCGGATGCGTGAACACCGCGGTGGGGATCATGCTGTATTCCAGCCGCCGGCCGGTCATCTTGCCGAACACACGGTCGCTCAAGCGACGGCCGGCCGCGATTGCCACGGGGGTGAGCTGCGCGCGCCCCGTGACATCGCCGATGGCATACAGCCCCGGCACACGGGTATTTTGGAACGCGTCGGTGGCGATGAAATTGCCGGCGTCGAATGAAAGGCCGGTCTTGCCCAAATCGAGGCCCGCCACGTTCGGCGTGCGCCCGACCGCCCACAGCACGCAATCGAAACCGGAGAATTCGCGCCCATCCTCTGCTACCAGAGTTCTTGCGGTCGCCGCCTCACCCACGCCCGATTCACCTTGGCGCGTCTCACCCGTACCCGCCTCAACCGTACCCGCATCCCGCACGCCGGCCTCGCGCAGCGCCGCCGGAATCACGTGTTCGTGAATCGTCACCCCCGCGGCGCGCATCTCGCGCATCAGCGATTTGCCGAGCATCGCATCGAAGGCACTCAGCAACCGGTCCTTGCGGATGAATTGTTCCACCTGACAGCCGAGTTCATGAAATGCGCCCGCGAGTTCGCAGGCGATATAGCCGCTGCCGATGACCGCGACCCGCCGCGGCCGGGCTTCGAGCTCGAAAAAGCCGTCCGACGTGATACCCAAACTCGCGCCCGGCACATCGGGCACCGACGGTATCCCGCCGGTCGCAATCACGATGTGCGGCGCGCGCAGGCGCTGCCCGTTCACTTCCACGGTGTGCGGATCGACGAAGCGCGCGGCGCCGCGCACATAGGCGACGCCCTTGGCCGTCAGATTGCGTTCGTAAATCTGGTTCAAGCGCAACACATAGGCGTCGCGCTTGCGCTTCAAGGTCGGCCAGTCGTTGCCGCCGACGGTGACGTCGAAGCCGTAATCCGTGGCATCGCCGAGGCTCAAGGCCACGCTCGCCGCGTTCCACATGACTTTCTTCGGCACGCATCCGACATTCACGCAGGTCCCGCCCAAGCGGTGTGATTCGATCACCGCCGCTTTGGCGCCGTACTCGGCCGCGCGTTGCGCACAGGCGAGGCCGCCGCTGCCGCCGCCGACGCAAATCAGATCGAATGCCTGGTCCGGCACCGCCAAGTCCGGCACTGAATGCTCCGACACTGTGAACTCCGTTCGGAAGGCCCGATAAACCCCAATGATATACTGCGGCGAGGGATAACTCGCGAATGAGGTGCTGCCGTGATCGGTCTCGTCGTGATGCTTGCGTTGCTGGTGGCGGCGATCGTCTACTTCGTGGGGATCTACAACGGACTCGTCAGCCTGCGTGAAAACGTGAAGTTCGCCTGGGCGAACATCGACGTGCTGCTGAAACAGCGTCACGATGAGCTTCCCAAGTTGGTCGACACCTGCAAGCGCTACATGCAGTTCGAGCAGGAGACGCTCGAAAAAGTGATGCGGGCCCGCGCTTCGGTCAATCAGGCGAGCACCTCCGGCAATGTCGCCGCCGTCGGCGCCGCCGAGCAACAACTGCGCGTCGGCATCGGTCGCCTGTTCGCGGTGGCCGAAAATTATCCGCAGTTGAAGAGCGACGAGAATTTCAAGCGCCTGCAGGCGCGCATCACCGCGCTGGAAGAGTCCATCGCCGACCGTCGCGAGCTCTACAACGACCAGGTCAATCTCAACAACATCCGCGTGAACGTCTATCCGGACACGATGATTGCGCAGCGATTCGGCTTCAAGCCCGCGCAGCTGCTGGAATTCGCCGCCGAGGAAAAACGCGACGTCGACGTGGGCGCGCTCTTCACCGCCTAGATTGCCGATCGATTGGTCACACAGGTTCCTGATGTCCGGCGACACATCGACGTACTGGCTGCTCGTCGCCGGCTTCACCGTCGCCGCGGCGTATTCTTTGTGGTTCACCTTCCAGTCGTGGCGCAAGAACCGAGTGATCGAAGACACCCCGACCTCGCGTGTTCGCTCCGCGGCCCAGGGCTACGTGGAATTGAGCGGCTTAGGGGTCTTGCCCCCCGGAACCAAGATCAAGGGTCCATTGTCCGGCATCCCCTGCGTCTGGTGGCGCTACCGGATCGAGCAGCGGCGCCGCGGCGAGCGCGCTCATCTCCCCGTAAGCGACTCCAGCGTGGCGCCCTTCCTGCTCGATGACGGTACCGGCCAATGCCTGATCGATCCACGCGGCGCCGACGTGTTCCCGGGGGTCACCAGTGTTTGGTACGGACCCGAGGAATGGCCCCGCGGGCCTCCGCCGCCCGACGCCGGCGGTCTCTTGGGGTGGCTGAGCCGTGCGTTCGCGAGCGGCAATTACCGCTACATCGAACATCGTCTGCCGGTTTACCAACCAGTGTACGCGATCGGCACGTTCCACAGCGTGGGCGGCGCCGGCGCGGTCGACACCGAGGCTGCGATGACGGAACTGCTGCGCGAATGGAAACGAGATCAGCCCGCGCTGCTCGCTCGCTTCGACACCAACCACGACGGCACCTTGAGCCAGGCCGAGTGGGAACGGGCCAGGGCAGCCGCCCGTCAGCACGTCATCGAGGCAGAGATCACCGCGATACCGAAACCCGCCGTCAACGTGCTCTCCGAGCCGGGCGACGGCCGAGCCTTTCTGCTCGCCGGATGCGACGGCGAATCGCTGGCGCAGCGATTTCGGGCGCGCGCATTCGCCGGAGTCGGCGGCTTCGTCGGCGCGAGCGTCGCCCTCACCTGGATGTTGACTCACCTCTGATAGAATGACGCCCGTGAACAATCCACTGCTCGAACTCGAATCCCTACCCGCCTTCGGCCGCATCGAGGCGGCCCACGCCCGGCCGGCGCTCGAAAAGGTGCTCGCCGAGAACCGTGCCGCGCTCGCGGAATTGACGGCGCAAACCGCGCCGACATTTGCGTCCCTGGTGATCCCGGTCGAGGAGCTGAGCTACCGCTTGAGCCGGGTCTGGAGCCCGATCGGCCATCTGAACGCGGTCGCCAATTCCGCCGCCATGCGCGAGGCCTACAACGAATGCGTGCCGCTGCTGACGGCGTATTCCTCGGAGCTCGGCCAGAACACGGCGCTGCAAGCCGGCTATGCCTATGTGCTGCGCCATGAGCGCGACACGCTGCAGCCGGTGGAGCTCAAGGTGGTGGAAAATGCGCTGCGGGATTTTCGCCTCGCGGGCGTCGACCTCGATCCGCAGCAGAAACTGCGCTATTGCGAGGTCGCGCAGCGCCTCGCGCAACTCGCCACCAAGTTCGCCGAGAATGTGCTCGATGCCGGGCGTGCCTACACGCGCGCCGTCACGAACAGCGCGGAACTCGCCGGCTTGCCGTCGAACGCCATCGATCGCGCCGCCGCCGATGCGCGCGAGGCCAATCAACCGGGCTGGCTGTTCAAGCTGGATCAGCCCACGTATATGACCGTGATGGCGAGCGCCGAGAGTGTGCAGTTGCGGCGCGACATCTACGAGGCCTGGGTCACGCGCGCCTCGGAGGTTGGCCCGAGCGCCGGGACGTTCGACAACACGCCCGTCATCGCCGAAATCCTGCCCTTGCGGCATGAGCTCGCACAGCTGGTCGGATTCAAGAATTTCGCCGACTATGCCCTCGCCACTCGGATGGCGAAGAGCAGCAAACAAGTCCTGACCTTTCTGGACGACCTCGCGCGGCGCTGCCTACCCGCGGCGCGGCACGAGTTTTCCGATCTGGAGGAATTCGCCGGCCGCAAGCTCGAGGCCTGGGACTTGGCCTTCTACGCCGAGCGGCTGCAGGAAAGCCGCTTCAAGGTTTCGCAAGAAGCGTTGCGGCCATACTTTCCGCTGCCCAAGGTCCTGGACGGATTGTTCACTCTTATCCAGCGGCTGTACGGCATCCGCATCCGCGAGCGCCCGCACGTCGGCGTGTGGCACCCGAGCGTGCGCTACTACGATCTGTTCGATCAGGACGAGCGCGTCGTCGCCGGCTTCTTCTTGGACCCCTATTCGCGCACCGAAAAGCGCAGCGGCGCCTGGATGGACGAATGCGTCATCGCCAAAGCCCTGCCCACCGGCACCGCGCTCCCGGTCGCGCAATTGGTCTGCAACTTCACCGCCCCGGTGGGCAATTCCGCATCCTTACTGACGCACGACGAAGTGACCACGCTGTTCCATGAATTCGGCCACGGCCTGCACCACATGCTGACGCGGGTGGCCTATCCGAGTGTCGCCGGCATCAACGGCGTGGCCTGGGACGCGGTCGAACTGCCGAGCCAGTTCATGGAGAACTTCGTCTGGCGGCCCGAAGTGCTGCCGCTCATCTCGGCGCATGTGCAAACCGGCGAACCGCTGCCCGTCGACATGCTGCAGCGGCTCCTGGGAACACGCACCTTCAATGCCGCACTCGACACCTTGCGGCAGATCGAGCTCGCCACCTTCGATTTTGAATTGCACGCGACCTTCGATCCCGTCGCGGCACAGCCGGTGGGCGAACGCGTGGCGGACACTCTCGCCCGCGTGCGCCGGCGTGTCGCCGTGGTGCCGGCCGCACCGTTCAACCGAATGCCGGCGAGCTTCGCGCACATCTTTGCCGGCGGCTATGCCGCGGGCTACTACAGCTACAAATGGGCCGAAGTACTCGCGGCGGATGCCTTCGAAGCCTTCGAGCAGGCCGGCGTGTTCGACAGCGCGACGGCGGCGCGGTTTCGCGATTCGATTCTGGCCCGCGGCGGCAGCCTCGATGCGATGGACGCGTTCGTTCGATTTCGCGGCCGCGAACCGGATGTGCGCCCGCTGCTCAAGCAAACGGGAATCGCCGCGTGAACCCGCGGGCCGCGCGGGGCGTGGCGCCGATGCCGGCGCCCGCCGCAGCGCCGCCACTCCCCCCGCCCCTGTCGATGCCGATGCCGATGCCAACCGCGCCGACCCGGTCGATGCTCACGGCCATCGCCATCGCGATCACCATCGCCACCGGGTGGGTGATGACGCCGAACCGCGCGGGCGCCGCCACCGCCTATGTCACCGACGAGTTGGTGCTCGGCGTGTATGCCGAGCAAACCGCGCAGGGCCAGCGGCTCGCCACCCTGCACTCCGGCGCCACTCTCGAGACGCTCAGCGTCAGCGGCGACTTCACGCAAGTCCGCTTGAGTGACGGCACCGTGGGTTGGGTGAAGTCCACCTATCTGACGACGCGAGAGCCCGCGACCGCACGACTGAAGGAGCTCGAAGAGGAATTGGAACGCAACCCCGCCGCACGCGCTGCCGCTCCAGCCGCCAACGCCACGCCGGCCGGTGACGATACGCATGCCAGTGACGCTACGCATGCCGGCGGCGACACACCGCCCAGTGGCTACACGCCAGCAAGCGCGGACACAGCGGGAAGCACCGCCGCTGCACCGCGAGACGCACGCTCACTCGGCGGCGCCGGTCCTGCACTAGCACGGCCGTCATCGGTGTTGCGCCGCTTCGCTCCGCTCACCGCCGCGGCTGTAGTGTCGTTGGGCGTCGGGTACTTGATCGGACACGCCACTCTGGCGCGGCGCATCAGGCGCAAGTTCGGCGGCATCAAGGTCTATTAACTTATTCTGGCACTTAGTTCAGGCGCGGGCGCGGAGTGCGCGCGCGACCACACGAATTCACGTGAACGCGTGAACTTCTGTGATCGTCGTCACGCCTTTTGACATATCGTTATCCGTAGTTCTCTACCTGTATAAAAAGGCGAACCAGCCCGTGGCGCTGTCGATCCTAAGAGCCTAGACTCTCCGGGATGCACGATCTTCGCCGCAACGACTATGACGTGACGAATTCCGTCAACGTCAGTTCCACCGCCGCGGTGGCCGCGGCCGTGCGCGATCTGTTCAACAGCGCGTGGCCCGGCGAGTCCTTCGATCGGGTGGCGGTGTCCTTCGACGAGTTCGACAAGCTCTTCACCGGACGCATGCCCGGCTACCATGGCGTCGACACGGTGTATCACGATCGCCAGCACTCGCTCGACATGACGCTCGCCATGGCGCGCATGCTCGTCGGCTACGAACGCACCGTGGAACCGCGGATGCGGTTCGGCGCCGAGCGCGCCGTCATGGCATTGGCGACGTCGCTGTTTCACGATGCCGGATACATCCGCGAATACAACGATCGCGAGCATCGCAACGGCGCCGAATTCACGCTCTATCACGTCACGCGCAGCGCCCGATTCCTGACCCGATTCCTGCCGACCATCGGCATGGAAAGCTGGGTGCCGATTTCGACGCGCGTCGTCCATTTCACCGGCTACGAGATCAAGCTCGACGACATCCAGCTCGCCGACCCCCGCGACCGCAAACTGGGGCACCTGCTCGGCACCGCCGATCTCATCGCACAGATGGCGGATCGCTGCTATCTCGAGAAGTGCCGCGATCGCCTCTATCCGGAATTCGTGCTCGGCGGACTCGCCGCGGCGACCGGCACCGACGGCGCGTTACAGGTGCGCTACAGCTCGGGACTCGATCTATTGCGGCAAACGCCGGAGTTCGTGCGCGAGACCCGCGTGCGCCGGCTCGAGGGCGAGTTCGAGCACGCGTATCGCTACGTCGAACCCCTGTTCGGCGGCAGGAACCCCTACCTCGAAGCCATCGACCGCAACATCGAGTATCTCGATCGCGTGCTGCGCGCCGAACGCTGGCCTATGCTGCGGCGAAATCCGCCGCTGTTCACCTCGGGCGACAATCAGCTCGGGCAGGTTCGCGGCCTCATGCTGACGCATTTGAAGGCGCTCTGGGCCTGACGTCCCACGCCTGACGTCCCACGCCTGACGTCCCACGCCTGACGTCCCACGCCTGACGCAGTCCCAAGCCGCGCAGCATTACTGCGGCCCGCGCGCCGTCACGGCAAGTCGATCGCCGCGACATACCGCGCGTGCAGCTCGTCGAGCCTCTCGAGCACCGCGTCCTTGCCCAGTAGCGGCGCACTCTCGAGCGCCGCCCGCAGCACCGCCGGCGTCAAGCGCCGGCGCGCGAACTCCGCAACCGGCGCAAAGCTGAAATGCCAGGGCTCCGGTGCAACGCCGGACATTCGCCCGCGGAACGGCCGGAAAAATCCGAACCGGGCCGCATTCGTGGTCAGCCACGCGGCGAGCGGCGCGAAGGGCCCGGCCGGCGCGAACTCCTCTTGCGTGAGCTGCACGCGGTAGCCCGGCGGTACCGCGTTGCGATCGATGAGATCGATATCCGTGCCCCAGTGATGCCGGCTCGCACCCGGCAGAGCCGACCAAAGGAGTATCGCGTCGATCCGCGCCGACGCGGAGAGAGCAGCCACGTCGACGGAGCGGCCCGCGGCGTCGACCATCGGCCGCTCGCCGCTGAACTTCCCGTTCCAGATCGTGAGTTGGCGCGAAAAATCCCGGAAGCTACTCACCGGCGCGAGATCGATCCCATCGGCGAGTGCCGCACGGCGCAAACTCAAAAAGGCAGCGACCACATTCTTGTGCAGAGCGCACTCAGGTGCGTCGACATCGGCTATGTGGGTGCGCGCCCGGCCGGTCAATTCCTCGCCGGTCAAATCACCGCCATTCACGATACGGCCGCGCGGCGCGCGGCAAACTCGGCGACCTGATCGAACACGCGCGTGAAATTACTCACCTCCTGCGCACCCGACATGCTGTACTGGCCGTCGAACACGAAGGTCGGCACTCCCGTGATTCCCAGAACCGCCGCATGGCGCTCGGCGGCCACCACGCCGTCCTGGCCCACGCGCAACACCAGCGCGGACCTCACTTCTTTTTCGCTCAGCCCGCTCTCGACGCCGAGGCGCACGAGTTCCTCCAGGTCCCCGATGTCGCAGCCCTCCTCGAAGTAGGCGCGCATGACCCGATCCTTCACGACGGCTTGGCGCCCGCAACGGCCCGCGTGCACGAGGAGCAGGTGGGACCGTCGGCTGTTCGGTACGGTTTGGATCAAATCGAAGCGGAACCGAATGCCCGTCGCTTCGCCCTGGCGGATGAGTTCCGCCTCCATTTCCCGAATGCGCTCGGGCGCCCCGATCTTCGCCGCGAGGTAGGCGGCGCGCTCCACACCCTCGGCGGGCAGCTCGGGATTGAGCTCGAACGGCCGATACGTCACCTTCGCCTCGCGCGGCGGGCGTGCCTCGAGCGCGGCTTCGAAGCGCCGCTTGCCGAGAAAGCACCACGGGCACACCGTGTCCGAATATATGTCAATGCGCATGGGGGTTCATTTTGGGTGCATTGTAACCTTAGGCCTTATGGGGTTTGGCGTGAACGAGTATCATTCCTCCAGTTGTGCGACGCGAAATCTGACGCGAAACCCTGGATCGTGAACCTTCGGGTCGTGAACCTTCGGGTCGTGAACCTTCGGGTCGCGAACCTCAGGGTCGCGAACCTCAGGGCAATCTATGGCGGGTGATCAATGGCGCGAAGCCTGAAAACCAAGTATCTGCTCACCGCGCTCGGCGTGGGAGCGGTACTTTCGCTGCTGCTCGCCGGCATGGCCTATTACGAGCATCGGGTCGATGCAGTGGCCGTCAATGAACTCACCTACGCGGCGGTCGCGCAAAAGCTCGAGGCCGATCTCGAGGAGAGCGCCGGCAGCCTCAGCAAGATCACCAGCTCCTCGCTGATTCCGGCCTTGAATTCGGGCAACAAGGCCGCCATCGCAGCCATCGCCGGCCGCCTGCTCGATGAACGCGACATCGAACGCGTGCAGGTGCTCGATGCCCACGGCGCCGTCCTATTCGACGGCGTCAATCCGAAAGCCCCCCCGACCGAGGCCGGGCCGTACATCCTGCAAACCGCCATCCGCTCGAACGCGACCTCTCCCACCGCGGCGCGCATCGGCACCCTCGAGATCCGGATGAGCCGCAACTGGATGCAAGAAACGCTCGCCAGCATCAAGACCCAGCTGGAAAGTCAGCAGGCCATGCAGATCCGGCGCATGCCCGGCGTGCTCGCCGGCATCACTCTGCCGCTGATCGCGCTCGGGCTGGTCGGCGCCTGGCTCCTCGGCCGCCGTCTCGCGGGCCCGATCTCGGCGCTGATCAAGAGCGCCGACCGGATCGGCGCGGGCGATTACACCCGGCCGCTCGAGGTCGCGCGCCACGACGAGCTCGGCGACCTGCAATTCGCGCTCGAGCGCATGCGCCAGAAACTCAACGAAACCACGATCACCAAGAACTATCTCGACACCGTGCTCAACAGTCTGAGCGATGCGGTACTGGTCACCACTCCCGAGGGCATCGTCAAGAGCTGCAACGAGGCCGCGCAAGTGTTGCTCGGCTACCCAGAATCGGACCTCTTGGGCAAGCCGCTGGTGAGCTTCATCGACGACGCGCACCGCAATGCCTTCGATCTGTCGAATTCGGCGCCCGAAGCGCGCGAGACCGTGCTGCGCACGGCGAGCGGGCAGACCATCCCGGTGTCCATGGCCTCCTCGGCGATCGACTCGCAGGACCCCCAGTTCCAGGGCAATATCCATGTGGCGCGCAACATCACCGAACGCAAGCGCGCCGAACGCCGCATCCGCTATCTGGCCCGCTACGACACGCTCACCAAGATGCCGAATCGGATGCAGTTCCAACACTTGCTGCAGCAGGCCATTGCGCGTGCGCGCCGCAACCAGCGCATCCTCGCCCTCTTGTACCTCGATCTCGACCGTTTCAAGGAAGTCAACGACACCTTTGGGCATGCCGCCGGCGACCGCACCCTCGAAGTGTTGAGCGAGCGCCTGACGCGCAATCTCAGCAAGGACACCGTCATCGGCCGCTTGGCCGGGGACGAGTTCGCGATGTTCATCGATGACCTGCCGTCGGACGTCGACAATCGCGCCGCGATCGGCACGCTCGCCCGCACTCTGCTCGATGAAATCAGCCGCACCTTCTACGTCAACCAGCAGGAGGTGTACCTGACCGCGAGCGTCGGCGTCGCCATCTGCCCCTACGACGCCGAGAATGTCATCGACCTGATCCGCAACGCCGATGCGGCGATGTATCACTCGAAACAGAACGGCGGCAATTCGTGCGCCTTCTACGTGCCGGAGATGAACGCCGCCGCCGTCGAACGCTTGATGCTCAAAGCCAAGCTGCGCCGCGCGCTCGAACGCGACGAATTGGTGATCCTGTACCAATCCAAAGTCGACCTGCGCACCGGCCGGGTGGTCGGAGCCGAAGCGCTGCTGCGCTGGCGCCTGCCCGGACACGGCGATATCTCACCCTCGCAATTCATTCCGCTCGCCGAAGAGACCAGCCTGATTCTCGATATCGGCGAATGGGTCTTGAACCGCGTCTGTTCGGATTACCGCGAGTGGCAAAAGACCGTCCCCGAGCCCGGACGCATCGCCATCAATCTGTCGCTGCGCCAGCTCAAACAGGCGAGCTTCATCTCCCGCTGCCGCGCGGTATTTCGCAGGAACGATGTCTCCCCCACCTGCTTCGAACTCGAAGTCACCGAGACCACCTTGATGACCGACCCGAAGCGCACCATCGGGCTCTTGAACGAGCTCTATGCCATGGGCCTGCATCTCGCCATCGACGACTTCGGCACCGGCTATTCCTCGCTCTCCGCCCTGCAACAATTCCCCATCGGCACCCTCAAGATCGACCAATCCTTCGTGCGCGACGTGGCGGTCGATTCCGACGATGCCGCCATCGTGCGCACCATCATCGACATGGGCAAGAGCCTGAACCTCGAAGTGATCGCCGAAGGCGTGGAAGCCATGGAGCAACTCGAGTTCCTGCGCAAGCACGGCTGCTACTACGCCCAAGGCCGCCTGTTCGGCGATGCCATGGCCGCCGCCGATCTGCTCGCCATCTTGGACGCCCAAGCCGCCGACGGCGCCCACTACGCGAAGTTGTGCGCGCCCACCGTCCTGCGGCCGCTGCGCCTTACGTCATAGCAAGCGGATGTGGAAGGCGATTCCGCTAATTCGGGCACTGCAGACTTCAAACTGTCGACGGGTTGCTGCGGTATTGCTGTTTCGGCGCGCTCGGCCATCCAAAGCCTC
>Ga0209611_10011508_pt1 | contig 12711 bp, 11 predicted proteins | sample S1TSphgellanicum_3_FD_187693 | JGI IMG/M metagenome (GOLD analysis project Ga0209611, IMG submission 187693) | Host-associated microbial communities from peat moss isolated from Minnesota, USA - S1T2_Fc - Sphagnum magellanicum MG (SPAdes) (version 2) | ecosystem: Host-associated > Plants > Peat...
ATTTATGGAAGGAAATTAGTAAGGGGATTTTGGGGAAGCAAAGAGATGAAATGAGGAGGAAGATTTTGAGGCAGGCTAAGGAAGGAAAACAGGGGGCTGTGATGTGATAAAAAGGGAAACTAAATGGTTGGATTTGAAACGAGGACTAAAAAAGTGTGATTTGATTTTGATTTTGGGGTGTTGTAAATAGGTAGAAGCAAAATTTGATCAAGAAGACTGAATGAGAAAAATCCTGACAAGAAGACTTCCGCTATGCTAAGAATGTCAAGAAAAGGTCTTTAGTTGTTGCATGTGTTTATGTAGGGACCAACACAAAGGAGAGGATGAACATGTCTAGGATTTCTAGAATGGTTGTGTGACAGCTCATGCATGATGTTTTTGGGGATTTTAAACTAGGTATGGAATGTGTTTTGTCCTGAGAAGAATACCTGTTGTGTTGTGGGAACTCCGAAAGCTTTTGGGATTGAAGGGATGCTAGGAAATAGTGATGTTTGGACAGGTTGACTCTACCTTGAATTTCTGTCCAATCTTTGAGACTGAACCATATTGAAATAATAGAGTTAATATTATGTGGGGATTCTGTTGTTGGGTATGAGTTGCCAGCAACATAAAACAACCTGTTGACTCCTAAAGAAAAAATCAAGATGAGTGTTTGATCCTTTGCGGTCCATAGAATTAAAGCCATAGAACTTAGATGTCTATTAGGATCTTAAAGAAGAAAAATATTTGAATCAGAATTGTCATGCTTTAATAAAAGTATCAAAATCATACTTTAGTCCATGGATCTCTAACAATGGGGATGTGCACACTACAAAAAATATTCCCTTTGTTTTTCAGTGACACAAGCTCCTAGGCTCTTCACGTTTTGCAAGCTCCCACCTCTTCTCATTCTTCAAGTTGTCCCCCTTCAAACTCCTAAAGCTGGTCGGGCCCTTCTTCACGATCCTCAAGCTCTAATAGCTTTAAACCCAAATGCCCATGTTGTCCATGTTTCTCAAGCATCGACGATGGAAGGGTGGGCAGAATGAGGGAGGTTGATGGGTTGGTAGGAAGAAGGGCTTTAGGTAGGTTGGAGGGGGGTAGGTAGGAGTTCCCAAAAACAAAATTGGTGTCAAGGGTTGCGAGAAAGACAAAGAAAAATCGAAAGGAGGCCGGGGAGAAAAAAGCAGTGATTTAGGAAAAAGAAAGTATGAGTAAAAAAAGGGTAAGATCAGGCGGAAAAAAGGCCCAGAAGAAAAAAAAAATTACTGACCAAGTAAACTGACCTCTGGGGGGACAGTTTCATCCCATCCATGAAATCCCAGAACGGGGTTTTTTGGATGGGTGCACTGGTGGGTGCTGGGTTACTCAAGCCGCAAAAAAGTACATTACCATTCAACGGGGGCTGAAACTCAGAAAACCATCAATTTTGGTGGTACACTGAGTTTCATCCTGTCTTTCCTTTTTCTGAGCGCCTCCACTGCTGCTACATATATTTTCACTGCTCCTACTTCTTGTACAATTACTATAATTAGTCTCGAACCTTGCGCATTAAAAGTTGCTCCTACTACTTGTACAATTATTATAATTAGTCTCGAACCTTGCGCATTAAAAGCTGAGTTCCGCCATTTCATACTGAGATTTAGTAAAATGTCTTTTACTTTGTCGATACCACTGAAAGAGGGGTTAGGGGGTGAAAGGAGGCCCAAAGACAGGGTGAAGACAGGGTTACTTTACGGATAACTTTAATAAGTTGAAATCATATTTCTCAGGTAGAAATTTGGCGAAAATTCTTCGCCAATTTTTTTTTTAATATTTTTTTAAAACACTGCGAGTCTCTCGCCTGCTCGCGAACTTGCGCTGTTTTGCTGCAGTTGCGTGTGTGTTTTCCGAAGGTTTTAGTTTCTTTTTTTTCCTCCAGCTGCTTCGTTCGATTTCCTTGCGCATTTTTCTCTTCAGCGAGTTGAGAGAATTATATTCTGTGGTCTTGGAAAAAAAAAGAACTTTTCTTTTTATATTCCTTCTCGCTATGAGTTTTTGAAGCGCGAAATTGAGAGAGAGAGAGAGAGAGAGATTTTTTGTTTGTGTTTTTTTTGTGGATCTCAAGATCGCACCAAGTCAAGTGAGAGAGGGAGAGAGAGAGAGTGTGTGTTTGTGTGTGTTTTTTTTCATTCTTTTTTTCGCACTTGACTTGGTGGATCAGCTCTTGTGGTAGATCTTTTGTAGCATTTCGGAAGTTGTCAGAAGTCATGTAATTTTTTGCGAATTGGGTTGAAGTTGGTCTGTCAAGATCTGAATCAGCTTTGCAGGTGTCTGCTGCCATGAAGCTCTTGTACATCATGGCAGAAGAGAAGAGTAGTTAGTCCCTAAATTTGCTGCAGAAACCGCAGCCCGGGAGATCGGTATATGCCTCATCGACATCCTCTGGCAGCTTGTGCGGCAAGTCAGCTTCCTCTTCGGACGACGCTGTTGCTGCTGCTACGTCCAAGTCGTTTAATCTTCGCATCATGCCGCGGAGGCGTAAAACTCCACGGGAATTTGTTGAGGAGCCAGTACCAGCTCCTCCGCATGCCGCCGGAGTCCAAGAATTCGCTCTAGCAGGCGCTGCAGCAGATGGACCTAGTGCAGGTCCCGCCGGAAGACGAGGAGGGCGGAGATCTGCGACAATACGGAGCCGGCCTAGACAACAACAACAACAACAACAACAAGCAGGAGGCGAAGAAGTTGTAGCCGCTGCTCAAAGACCGCAAGGAGCAGCACCACCGGCTACAACTCTTGAAGCTGTACTTCTTCCAGCAGTAGCAGATCAAGAGGAGCAGCAGCTGCTGCTGCTGCAAGGAGCAGCTGCAGCTGATCCCCCGGGGCCGTCTCCTCCTGTATCCAGCAAGACGTTGCGTTTTCCGCTGAGACCTGGCAAAGGCCGTATGGGTCAAAAGTGTATGATCAAGGCGAATCACTTCTTTGCACAGCTGCAGCAGTTTCCTGACTACAAGGATCTCCACCAGTATGACGTGAGTGACCTCATGTCTCTTCTAGTTCTTCTTCCGTCTGTGGACGTAGGTTTTTGCAGAATGGAGTAGATGATGATGAATGAGCTTTTGTTCAGCTCGATCCAGATCTGCAAACTCACAATTCATGAATTGTGATCATCAGCTTTTTGATACAGTTCAATCGATCGATCCTGTTGATATTCATGATCTTCAAGTGTCGATCACCACCCATTTCAAGGGCTCATGAGTTTTCTTCCATCAAAAACGTAGCTGGTTAATTTTGCAAAATGGACATCATGATGATGATGATGAGCTTTTTTTTCTTGATCAAGATCTGCAAACTCACAATTCAGGAATCCTGATATGAATGACTAGAGCTCGATACTGATTCTGCAGGTATCCATAACACCAGAGGTAACATCTCGTGCTGTGAATCGAGCAGTGATGGAGCAACTAGTGAAGCTCCACAGAGAGTCTTCCTTGGGCCAACGCTTGCCTGTATATGATGGCCGTAAAAGCATGTACACTGCAGGAGCATTGCCCTTTGAATTCAAAGAGTTCCACATAATTCTGCAACAATCTCAAGAGGAAAGCCTGCAAGTCGATGATGCCCCCAGTAGCACTACCACCACCAACAACAACAACACTACTCTAGCCAACATGTAATACACATGACAACCCAGTTACAAGACATTGAAGTATCCAATGGCACAGAAGTAGCTCGGCTCCTTTGATTGTTGTCAGACTGTCCAGATTGTGATCAAAATCCTTTGAAACACCCTCATAGGCACGTAAATAGATCAAATGCCTTCGATTTCAATTGTTGTTGATTTTCAAGACTGCCATCAAAATTCTTTGCAACACCCAAAGTCACATAATAGAGGCACCTTGTCCAGATTGTTGTCAACTCAACTCTCCAAATTATTGCAACCAGAATTCTTTGAAACACCCAGAGACACATACATAAATAGAGGTGTCTTCCATTTTTGTCACATCATGTCCAGATTGTGATCAAAATTTCTTGAAGCACCCAATTTGGTGACAACAATCACAATACAGTATCTAGAGCTTTGATGATTGATTTCAGGAAGCTTGATTTCAAGTTGGGTTCTTTTTTTTCTTGTGTAGAAAATTGTTTTATTGCATAATATTATCATAGTTAGAGGAAGAGAATAAGAGACCTCCTCCATGATCTGAGATCATAGTAGATACTTAGATAGCTCAGTGGCCTTAAGAAAAAATTGAATGAAATTTGCAGAAAAGAACGATCATTCAAGGTGGTTATCAAGTTTGCAGCACGTGCAGATTTGCATCACCTTGGCCAATTCTTGGCTGGTCACCAAGCAGATGCTCCTCAGGAAGCTCTACAAGTTCTTGACATTGTCTTGAGGGAGCTTCCAACTCACAGGTAAGTAAGTAAGTAAGTAGCTATGGAATTTTTTCCTGTTTGCACTTCAACATAGGTTTTTGCAAAATCCGACATAACCCTAGCTGGTCTTCCCAGTGTAAAAAATCTGTCATTTCTATTCGTTATAATTTAAATGTTTAGTTTTGCACTGTTTGCAACTACAACTTTCACATTTTGAAGAAGCTTTTTCCATCCCTGTGCACCTCCATCACTAGCTGATTTTTGACAGATGATGCCCTTTTAGCATTAGGTGTTCTACTTCATTATTACTGTTTTGATTGTTTTAGTTTTCCTTTAGTGTGTTCAAATTTGCTTCGACATGCCTTGTACTTTTTGTGGATGGATTTTCATCCTGTTTATACATATATATATAAAGGGTTTTCTCTCTTTTTCCATTGTCTATTGGTTATGAATTGGGGTTTTTTTTTCTTTTTTTTTTTTTTTTCTTTTTGGGTTTTTTTTTTTTTTTTTTTTTTACTCTTTGGGTGTTCTGTTTTCTTTCTGCATTATAAAGGAACTAAATTTTTCCAAGAAAGGGTTTCTTTCTCTTTTTTTCTGTTCTTATTGAATCTTTAACTTTTTTCTTTGGCAGATATGTACCTGTTGGACGCTCCTTTTACTCACCAAATCTTGGTATGAGAAAATCATTGGGAGAGGGATTAGAGAGCTGGCGTGGCTTCTATCAAAGCATAAGGCCAACTCAGATGGGTCTTTCTCTCAACATCGGTGAGCTACCCATGACCTGTAAAATTATATGTAGGCATCCACCTGCCTTCCTGAAAAACCAAATTTTCAGATAGATCCTCATAATTTAAGATGAGTCCATCATCCCATCATGAATGTCGCAAGGTTCATGGCAAACCCCATTGTCATAAGTAGTTTAAGAGCACCTCCTCCAAAGGTGCTCAGTATGTCACCCTGTTTAGTAATATTTCTCACATCCAAGTTCAGTTATTCAATTTTTTTCCAACCCCACCCATAAAACTAAAACTCCATCTCCAAATAGATAGGTGGGAGAATACTCATAGCAAACCCACGTGGAGCAATCAAACTATCTAGCCAATCAACAGCCGGTGTTAGTTAGGCCTTGCAGGTGCCTTTTACCAGCATTGGTGCAAAAATGCAGGGCCCAAATTCATTTTGCTGAGCCAAACCAGGATGTTTTAACTTTTCTTCATCCAATTTCCTTTTTGCAAGGCCACATTGTAAATCCACTCAGGTGGTGGCAATCAAATCTCCATGCCCAGTCTCTCACTTCGTGATGTCCAGATTTTAGTGTCTATGGGTGAGGATGCAGGTAAATAATTAACACTCTATTTTGTCATGAGAGTTTATTTTTCATAGTGAACTCCCCTCTAGCCTAAGTTTTGATTCTTGCATGGTTTTGTTGTTGTTGGTTGTTGTTACAGATATGTCATCAACAGTTTTCATTGAGCCAAAACCTGTGCTGGAGTTCATCCATGATCTATTGCATAAGGATTTAACCAGAAGCTTGACTGATTCTGATCGAGTAAAGGTGTGAAGAAGCTCAATGCTTTTCAGCATGCCAAATGATGATGATCTTTACACCTAAAATAATTATTTGTGTGTGAAAGTTTTTCAGCTGCCTGACTCACCTTAATTTGTGAAGTAGCAACAAACTTTGCAAGATTGAGTCAGTCACTCTAGACTGTGGTTTTCCTTTTGGTTGGGTTTGCACCAGTCTTTGAGATCTTGATCCCATCTAGCCAAAGAGCAAACTTGTTTGGCAGATCAAGAAGGTGTTGAAGGGAGTGAAGGTGGAAGTTACTCACCGTGGAAGTATGCGGCGCAAGTACCGTATCTCAGGGCTCACCAATCAGGCTACAAAGTATCTACAGTAAGTAGTTCACTAATTGGTTGTGTGGTGGTAGTTTTTGGAGGGGCCTCTGTATGAATGTTCTGTTTCAAGTGATTTTTTAAAAAAATTGTTTTGGGTACTTCAGCTCGTGATTTTATAATTGCCTTAAAAAATAATAATTAAATAAATAAATTGTCATCTTGGAGGGTGGTTAGATTGATTCGTGTTTGTCTTATGTGGGCTATGCATCCAGATTTCCTGTTGATGAAGAGGGTTCTATGAAGTCTGTTATTGATTACTTTCGTGAAAAGTATGGGTACATCATTCGACATCCAGAGTTGCCATGCCTTGAAGTGGGCAATCAACAACGGTCGAATTATCTCCCTATTGAGGTGTGCAAAATTGTGGAAGGTCAGAGGTACTCTAAACGCTTAACTGAGCGCCAAATCACAGCACTTCTCAGAGTCACATGTCAACGGCCGAAAGATCGTGAGCAAGACATCCTTCAGGTTCCTTCAAAAATTTTGAAATGTCTTTTGACACCCTGCCCATCCCAAAAATAAATAAATAAATTTCTGAATAATCACCATGAATTTATTTTTTAAAACGCATGTTTTTACTCAAGTATGCACACTAAAATGAATAATTGGCACTTTGCTTGAGGTACATGCACCCTTTTGTTTTATTGGAAGGATTTTTTGCAAAAACATTAATAGTGATAGAGTGATCCATAAAGTCATGCCCAGTTTAGTCCTTAGTTTTCCATCTCTGATTGAAATGTCAGATGGAACAGTAATAGAGTTATCTGTAAATTCACCCTCTGTTCACCCTGTCTTTGGGCCTGCTTCCACCCTGTATCCTCTCTTTCAGTGGTATCTGCCAAGTAATGAAATTTTATTAAATCTCAGTACGAAATGCTGAAACTCGGCATTGAAGGCACAAGGTTCGAGAGTAATTATAGTAGTTGTACGGGTAGTAGCAGTGAAAATATATGTAGCAGCAGTGGAGGCGCTCACGAAAAAGGAATGATAGGATGAAACTCAGTTTATTACCAAAATTGGTGTAAAAAACTAGTTTGGGTCCCAGTTATTTCGCTTTGTAAAATTTTCATTCCCAGTTATGGGTTTGATGCCCTATTATGCCGAAATTGGCAGTTCCCTCGCCCCCTAATTGTGAGACTTTATGGATAACTCTGATGTCTAATTTGAGTTTTGAACCTTGGGATTTCTGAAGTGAAGAAATAACATGCAGTATGATTGATGGGTGAATTGGGATGGTAGACAGTGCATCACAATGCATACCATCACGATCCATATGCACAAGAGTTTGGGATTCACATAAGTGCGCAGCTTGCACAAGTGGAGGCTCGCATTCTACCAGCTCCACGGGTGGGTTAGTTTTCAACCCAAAGCTGATTCAGCTGCTGGTGATAACTACCCCATGTCCTTTTTTAGATTCCGCTTGCACTTTTGTCCTAGTACCTTAACCCTAGGGTCTTCAGTTTTGTCATGAAATAATCCTTTAAATATTATTGAAAATGAATTAATATTGTGAAAATATATATGAACTGAGGTGTTGAAAACCCTCATAATTTATTGCAGGCTAATAATCTGAGTTTAATTCTGGTTACTCACATCACAGTATCATAGTAAGCTTCTGCATATCATGAAAAATTACATATATTTCAAAAACAAATTAAACGAATTGCATGTTTGAAATACTTCATAATTATTTGTTCTGTCAATGTGGAAGCTGACCCTTTTAAGTACATTCCGTGTGTTGTGTGGGGGAAGAAGCTCCACTAGTTTGTCCTTGACCTTTGGGGTCGAAGATTGTGTGTGGATCGTGTGTATAGCTCAAGTACCATGATACGGGCAGGGAGAAAGAGTGTCTACCACAAGTTGGGCAGTGGAACATGATGCATAAGGTATGTGATATTATGTTTTGGCTTAATTTTCACTCGTAAGAGTTAAATCCACTAGTCCCTCTTGAGTGGATCAGTGAATCCACTGCAATTCATTAATCTCCATCCATTTGAGTGGATCAATGAATCCATTGCACTACTACAAAATGTGAGTGCAATTCACCAGTCTCTCTTGAGTGGATCAGTGAATCCACTGCACTTCATTAGTCTCCATTTTAGTGGATCAATGAATCCATTGGGGATCCACTAGTCAATAAATTCATTCTGAATGAACAGGGATGCATTTTGTTGTAGTGTTGCAAGACTCATTTGTGTTTAACATGGATATTATAAAAGACACATGTCTGAAGGTGGGTTTCCTGCTCAAGAATTTGACTGAAATTGTGCCAATGGTAATAAGGTTTAAGATTGGATTCAGATTCGCAAAAGAAAGAAAGAAAGTTCTTTGTTGCTGAGATCATTGACGAGTGTGGGTTTTTCCAATGGATAGAAAATGGTTAATGGAGGTGTTGTCAACTATTGGGCGTGTCTCAATTTCTCAAGAAATGTGCAAGAGAATTATGTGCACAGCTTTTGCTTCGAACTCGCTCAGATGTGCCAAACTTCTGGAATGGTATTTCACCATATACTGAAAAGTCCCCTCATTTTATTATGTATTTATTGGCTGGTAAAAATTAGGTTTTGTTTGCCCATAAAGAATTTTGGACAAATTTTCCTCTTGTATTTTTTAGAGTGCATATTCTCCTGTGAACTTTCCATGCTTGCCCAAGCTAGCAGAATGGGTTATGCTCCATTATCAGACACCTTTCTGTTTTTGAAATATTTCAAAAAACAAAAAATGAAAAGTCCTTAAACCCTTAACAAAACCCTAAACTCTAAACCCTAAACCTCATAGAAAGACAAAAATACACTGAAAAGTAGACTAATTTCCCTGATGTTTAGAGGTTAAACGGCCTATGCATGTGCAGGGGCTTCACCACTTCTCACTTACCTGTGTTCACTCAGGCTTCCTGTGCCCTCATTCACAAGGCCGAGAACCCTAAACCCTCCCTTGCATGGGTGCCTTACCCTACACATTTCAATCTAAGCAGCTTCTGTTACAATACCCTTTTGGAAACTGGTGTTAAAGCGTGATTTCTTTTCCCTATTCTCTTTCTTTCCACATGTGAGGTCAATGGTTGTAATGCAAATTCTTTACCAATTTTGAGTTTGGGTCTTTGTGGATGGATAAATGGATGGATGGATGGATAACACAGGATTTTCAGATTGAACCATTTGTTCCGATTCGAAGTGTGCGTCCAGAGCATTCAAGTCGTGCACTTTTGCAACTATGTGATGAAGTGAAAAGAAGGACAGAGGGCAAAGGCTTAGACCTCCTCATAGCCATACTGCCCGACAACAATGGAACCCTTTATGGTATGTAAGTAAAGTGTCTCAAAGTTTGTGTTATTGTCACACAATTGAGTTATCTGTAAAGTAACCCTGTCTTCACCCTTTCTTTGGGCCTCCTTTCACCCCCTATCCCCTCTTTCAGTGGTATCTGCAAACTAAAGACATTTTAATAAATCTCAGTATGAAATGCTGATACTCACAAGGTTCAAGACTAATTATAGTAGTTGTACAGTTAGGATGAGTGAAAATATATGTAGCAGTAGTGGAGGTGCTGTGTTTTTCTTACTTTACAGATAACTCTAATATATGGTGCAAGACTTGTTTCACAAACTTGAAATGCCACCATGGTTTGGTGAGATCTAGAAAATTCCCCAAAAAAACCTTGAAAATTTCACTTTAAAATATTAAATATTATGTCATGTGCTGTTGCTACTAGAAGAAGCATGTCAGTTATGACAAGAAAAAGTCTAATTTTTTTCTCTTTTTTCTTCATTTTTTTTTCCATTTTGAACCAATAGGGGACTTGGCCTATTCTGTTATGAAGGTGATCTGAAAAAGCAATGCGAGACCAATATCGGAGTCGTCTCACAATGTTGCTTGACCAAGCATGTGTTCAGAATGAGCAAGCAGTACTTGGCCAATGTTGCCTTGAAGATCAATGTCAAGGTACATAATAGTATCACATTTTTCACCTTTTAAGGCTTTTTCATGTATATTACACAACAACATACGTGATGATGGGGTTCACCTTACATTTAACTGAGGTAAGCTTTGTGGTTTCATCCATGTCTAGTATAAATAATTAATATGTGACTTTTACCATAGTTAAGGGCTTCACAAAGAGGGTTTCTGATTGCAATTTCCTTAAGGTAGTAAAAGAGAGGAAAGTAGATAAGGCTCATAGGTAGGTAGGTCTGTAGGTACCTTCAAATGACTCATACACAGACATCAATTTCTTAGTATGATATTTTACAATAGTTTAATGTTTCCATTACCATAGTCAAGGGTTTAGGGTTTAGCCTTTTAGCACCAACATTTTGGCCCAGCATTTTCTTTTGGGATTAGGGTTTAGGGTTTTGCCTTTTGGCACCAAAGTCACCAGATTTTGAGGATTTTTTTTTTTTCAAAATTGTTACCCATAATGGCGATGTTCTGCTTGGTCTGTTGTGATCAGGTCGGAGGTCGGAACACGGTCTTGGTTGATGCACTCATGCGACGAATGCCACTCGTGAGTGATATCCCCACCATCATCTTCGGTGCAGATGTTACACATCCACATCCCGGGGAGGATCTAAGTCCTTCAATTGCAGCGGTGAGCCACTACCTCCCAACCCACCACCAAAAGCCCATACCCAAATCGGTTCAGTTCTTGTTGGTTATCTCCTTACATTGAATTTTAAGTGTTTATGGGTTTAGGGTTTAAGGTTTAGGGTTTTTTTTTGGGTCAGATTTGAAATACTCAGGCTAAAAAAACTGTGGTTGACTTTAACCATGATTGAGTAAACTTGACTAAGTTGGAACTATGAATTTTATGCTGGGTGGGGTGAGCAGGTGGTAGCTTCACAAGATTGGCCTGAAGTCACTAAATATGCAGGCCTGGTGTGTGCACAAGCACACAGACAGGAGTTGATCCAAGATCTCTTTCAAACTTGGGTTGATCCACAGAAAGGCCTTTGTACTGGAGGCATGATCAGGTTACAAAACTTTGCTTACCTTTTTATTCTTTACCCATGGCTGCTATATATTGCTTGTAATTACAGGAAGAAATTTTTTCTGTTTGTTAGTCATGGCAGTTAGTTTTTTTTTTGGGAAAAAAATATTTATATTTTCTTTTTTGACCAAGAAAATTGGGAAATTTTTATTTTTTCTTTTTGTGTAGTGCAGATTTGACTATAATTTTGCTATTTTTTTGGAGAAATTCATCGAGTCTTCAATATCACAAGACTGAAAATAGAAAAACCTGATGCCCAATAGAGTGATTGGTAAAGCCACATGATTAAGGGTCGAGAACGGCTGGTTTCAGCGTAATAGGGCATCAAACGCTTAACTGGGAATGAAAATTTACAAAACAAAATAAATGGGACCCAAACTAGTTTTTCCACCAATTTTGGTGGTAAACTGAGTTTCATCCTATCTTTCCTTTTTCCTGAGCGCCTCCCCTGCTGCTACATATATTTTCACTGGTCATACCTGTATAACTACTATCGTTACTCTCGAACCTTGTGCATTAAATGCTGAGTTTCAGCATTTCATGCTGAGATATAATAAAATTTCATTACTTTGCGGCTACCACAGAAAGAGGGGATAGTGGGTGAAAGCAGGCCCAAAGAGAAGGTGAAGAGAGGGTGACTTTGTAGATAATTCTAACGTCTCGCACTTTCAGTGATCATGAAATCAGTAACTCTGATGTGAAAGAAAAGCAAAGACTAAGTGCTTTTGCTTTGTAGAATGGCAGTTCATAATATTATCTTCTTCAAATGAGGCCCAATAATTGTTCTCCTGACTGAGTATTCTTTTTCCGCAGGGAGCTCTTGATATCTTTTCGAAGAGCAACAGGTCAAAAGCCTTTGCGCATCATCTTTTACAGGTTTGTCAAAAGAATATTGCAACAGAATATTCCCATTCTTTTTTTAAAATTCAAAGAATTTCATAACAGAATATTCCCTTCTTTTCGTAAATTCAAAGAATTTCACAACAGAATATTCGCTTCTTTTTTTTAAATTTGAAGAATTTTTCATCAGAACATTCCCTTTTTCACAAAAATTCACAACAACGTAAAATTTTGCACCAAAAAAAAACATAGCCTCCCACTCTTAAGAAGTAGGTGTAAGAACCATCACCTTTATACACATATTGATCTGATGCAAGTATGTCTAGATTCATATTGATAACCTTCGCCTTGTGCTTCTTTACAATGGATACTCTATCGCCTTGTCCTAGGCCCCTTTATTTTGGGTATGGTGCCCACTCTGGGGTGGCTTTACCCTACCTACACTTTGTGTGGGTGCTTGACAGGTTTTTAAGCAAATCTCATTACATAGTAATGAATTGTTTTATGGCTCTCATGTGCAAGCAGGGATGGAGTGAGTGAGGGGCAATTTTATCAAGTCCTGCTTTATGAGCTTGATGCCATACGCAAGGCTTGTGCCTCGCTCGAACCAGATTACCAGCCACCTGTAACATTTGTGGTGGTGCAAAA